>Ga0131853_10010870_pt1 | contig 16640 bp, 16 predicted proteins | sample TergutLab28metaG_FD_92764 | JGI IMG/M metagenome (GOLD analysis project Ga0131853, IMG submission 92764) | Labiotermes labralis P1 segment gut microbial communities from Petit-Saut dam, French Guiana - Lab288 P1 (version 2) (version 2) | ecosystem: Host-associated > Arthropoda: Insects >...
AGCTTAACCAAACGATACCACTCTGTTCATTAATTCCAACTCTAACCGCCGTGTACCGAACGGTACGCACGGTGGTGTGGGAGGTCGGGGGCTTGACGCCCCCTCCTACCCGATTGGCTTTTTTCTTCGCATGAAGCTGCCTAAACATCAGCGAAGTAGCGGAAAAACCAACTCATTGCCCGTCCATGCGGCAGCCCACTCATGTAAAGCCCCCAAAAACCATCTCCACGTATACAAGAAAGCAACTGCCCTGGTGTGAAAAGACAGCGATCAATTTGCAGAAAAAAGCATCAACAAACATAAAACCGATGCACACATTCAGCAATTTCATACCCATGTCTAAAAATCAAATCAAAATCCGCTGCCGTTGGCGAATTCAGCGTGGTTGGGTAGTTTCTTACCTTCACGGTGTCATCGGATAAGAGGTGTTTTTTTGTAAATTCTTCATCTATATGTAAGCCGTGCCGCCCAACAAATAATTCACTTTCGTGGATATTCGCATATGCTGTCGCAATTTGTTCACAGGTCAATCCCATTTTTAAGTACATGCCTTTATTTTTTGCCACAATGGACGAGTAGACCTGCTGGCTTCTTAGCGCACCCACTTGGTCGGTTGCAATATCCAGCAACCGCCTTAAATTGGATATGGAAATATGCCCCCTGTGTTTTTGGTTGTGAATGGGTGCGCCTGCATTTGACACAATGAGAAAATCAATTTCCTCATCAAGTTCGCGTGCTAGACCGCGCCCTATTTTAAATAGAGGGTCTAGCCCCAAATTGTCATATACACCGCCGTCCCACAAAGTGTAATAATCATTGGCTATAATTTCCGACTGATGTCCTTTTTTATCCTGTGTCCAGCGCATTCCTTCTGTTTTTAATACATATGGTCCAATCAGCACAGGAAACGCCGCCGACGCCGCAATCATATGCGAAATAGGTAGCTTAGGGTTTTGTACATATCCAATGACGGGGTCACCCATATAGTCGCGGCGAATACGAAAATTTCTGCCCGTTTCAAATGTTGTACAGTTAATTTCCCAAAATGGATGCATCGGAAGGTCTTGTAGATTGCCTGTGATTCCCCATTTTTCCTCTAACATTTTGGCTATCAGTTTCACCCTGTTGTGCCAATGCAGCGGCGAAAAGGGCAGCCGCCTGAGGGCAGATGTTTGTATGCAGTTTTCTAAAATCAGTTTGCGTACTTTGGGTTGTACATGGTGTATGAATTCATCGGTCATTGGCCATTTATTGCCGCTGACGGCAAAAATAAGACCAACAGTAAGACTTGCCCCCGATACCGATGAAAGATTGGCAATATTGCGGAACAACCCTGCTTTTGCCAAATACTGCAATACGCCCAAATGGAAAATGGACGCACGAATCCCTCCACCCGAAAGGGCCAGGCCTATGCGCATTTTTTTCAGGTTCATGGAATACTCCTTATGTACTGGCGGTTATTGCCATGATATGCAGCTAAGGTTGGGTTTGTGCTGCTAATAAACCCAACGCATAGCAATGCTATCCCGCCTTCTCCCCCCTAAGTGCTCGGCTAAAAAAGCTTCTAATGTATTATAAAATCTTTGTATATTTGAAAAATGGGCAAACCCGTGGCCTTCATCCCATGCGACAAAAAACTCAACATCCACGCCACGTGCCTCCAGCGCCTCTACAATTTGTTCAGATTCACTGAGTGTCACACGCGGGTCATTTGCGCCGTGTGCAACAAACAATGGCGCAGTAATGGCGTCGGCATGAAAAACAGGACTGGTTGCGGTCAGACGTTCTTCATCATATATCGGATGCCCAACGCGTACATATAGCCTTTCTCGTTCCGATTCCCACCAAGGCGGAATGGACTCAAGCAATGTGAAAATATTAGAAACACCAACAAGGCTAATGGCCGCGGCATAAAGTTCTGGCGTAAACGCCGCGCCTGCAAGTGCCGCATAGCCACCATAGCTCGCACCAAAAATGGCGATGTTTTCAGGGTCGGCAATGCCTTCTGCAATCAACCACAAAACACCGTCGGTAATATCGTCCTGCATGGCGAGTCCCCATTCACCATAACCTGCCTGCAAAAATGCACGCCCAAACCCAGTCGAACCACGAAAATTGGGTTGGAACACCGCATATCCACGGTTTGCCAAAAATTGCACCTCGCTGTTCCAGCCCCACACATCGCGTACCCAAGGGCCGCCATGTACGAGTACCACAGTGGGAAGATTTTCAGCTTCCACCCCAACAGGAATGGTTAAATATCCTGAAATGGTTAGTCCGTCACGTGCAGTGTATTCAATGGGATGCATTTCTGCCATGTGTTCAGGGTTTATGCCTCTGGTACGGTCGGCAAGCAAGGTTACTGTGCCGTACTTTAAATTAACCAAATAGATGCCGCCACGGCTAACATCAGATGCTTTTGATACGACAGCTAAGTTCCAGTCACTGCTGACGCTGGTTATTCCAATGCTATAATCGCCGGGAATGATATCGGAAATGGCATTAAAGAATGCTTCAAATTCGTCGCAGAAAAAATGCCGCTGGCCGCGATATGTCACATAAGTGACCTGCGCCAAATGCCCGGGGCGTGTAAATGTGGCACCGCTGATATCAAAATCTTCATGGACAAAAAGCACTTCCAGTTCTTCCCCAGTGGCGGGGTTTATGCGCACCAGTGCATCGGTATCTCTTCCTACATTAGAGAGGGCATAGGCATATTGATTGTTGGCATCAAAGGCAATGACCCCAGCAAATTCATCAATATGGTTTGTGGAAACCAGCGTGAATTCATCGTCGCTGGTGTAGCGGTGCATGATGTGTATATCCACGCCATCCATAATCATAATCACACGAATGACCCCATCGTTATCCATGCGCAAAATTTCTATTGCATCGTCAAGTTCGCGTGTGATTTCTTCGGTAAAAATATTTAAGCGGTATACATTAAGTAGTTCAGGGTCTTCGCGATTCATTGTAATTAAAATTTCCTCGTCGGCATTTGTATTTTCCAACAGCGACATGGGAAAGGCGCGTACATCAGGAAACGGCGTTAAGTTTGTAGATGTGCCGTCTTCATTTACGCGAAATATATGGAAAATTTCATCCCCATGCACGTCTTGAATATATAGCAATGTATCACCTTTTAAGAAATAGTTGGTGATAGAATGTTGGGTTGCTTCGGTCAACTGTGTTTCTTCGCCTGTTGACAAATCACGTGCGAAGATATTTAACACACCACGTACAGGGGCGAGAAATAGCAAACGTTCGCCATCGGGTGTGATAGAAAACTGTGTTGCAGACTGCATACCAAAAAAATCATGCACTGAATATAGTGGAACCGGATAATTATTCGTGCCTTCGGTTTCTCCAGCTGCTGCGGAAACAGGAACAAATATTGCGAAAGAGAATACCAGGGAAAGCATCACAACTTTTATAAATCTATTTGTCATTACAAAACCAACCTTCTAATAGCAATTCCAGCTTCACACGATACTGATGCTATACTGGACAAAATCTGATAACTCTATCATAGAGATATTTAAATAGTGCGTCAAGCATTCCGTACAATTGATTATAGCTAAACTTGGTGTTTTTACGACAATTTTCATGTTGAAAAAGTCATGATATTGACGTATACTTTATACTGTACACCTCGGGGATGTAATGGTCTCGACGGGGGTTTTGAAAATAGAGAAAGCCATCCGCAGGGGAGACTGCGTTAACAAAGTCAACCTTTAAAAAAGAAACGACAATAATAATTTAGCTTACGCAGCTTAATAACAGCTGCCATCGGCCCCTGCTCTCCCGTAGGCTAGGATAACCGGTGTCGACTATACGGGGCACTTTTTCGCTGGCCGCCTGACCACGAAAAAAGATTTAGGGCTACTGAAGTCATTTCCGTGTTGGTTCGGGGTGATGGAGGGAAACTGCTTTTGTGCGGCTTGCCGCAGCAAAGCGAAGTAAACCAACTATGATGGTAGAAGTCTTTATCGATTGGCCTTCGGACACGGGTTCGACTCCCGTCATCTCCACTTCACGGTACGCAGTCGAACACCAAGCCTGTATATTTGTTACAGATAGGGTGTTTGGAATCGTACTGAAGCTGGAAAAGTAAAAAGAGCGGTTCGGTTAATTTTTTAGCCGGCCGCTCTTTTTTGTAAAAAATGATATTCTACATGCTCAACTTATAGAGTGCGTATTGGTTGAGGGAAACCCCCTCCTTTTGTGATTCATAGCTTAGTTTTCGGTGTAGCGATTTTGGCAACCGCAATAGAAACTTGCCGTTGAATCCTTCCGTTGTTACAGGTTCTGGAATAGGGTCTGAATAATCAATTTTGGTTTGCAAGTAACCCTCCATGGCTTCTTTCAAACTCTCCAATGCTTCAGCTTCTGTTTCGCCAGTGCTACTACACCCGGAAAGTTCTAAAACCTCGCTAACGTAATATTTCCCGCTTTCATCATCAAGAAATGTAACTACCTTGCTGTAAGGCAAAGACATGTAATAATCCAAATCTTTTATCATATCGCTTGGGCAAGCATGTAAAGCGAAGGCTTTAAGGCTTTACTCTACTCAGAATTTTGTCCACATAGTGCTTTTTTATTGTTGGGGTGTCCTCTTTTACTGTGAGCAGGTCACCTTCTGCGTTTCGGAAGTTCCTGTGAGAGCCATTTTTTGACGTAACCTTGTATCCATGCCCTTCAAGAACTTTCTTTGCTTCTTCGTATCGCACACCATGCGGCTGTCGTTCCATTTTTTCGAGTAACTTCTTAACGCTTGCCACTTGCTCACCTCCTTATTAATAAATGATATCACATGTGATATCATATTGTCAATACGCTTGCTGAAATATTTTCGTAAATACACTCTGTTTCGTGTTAAAATAAAAAAGAAGTACAGTGAGCTATTTACTAACAGGAAAATTATTTTGCGGTCATTGCCAAGCAAACATGAACGGTGAGTCAGGCACAAGCAAGCAGGGAAATTTGTTCTACTACTACAAGTGCGTAACCCGTAAACTAAAAAAAGACTGCAAGAAAGCTACAGTTAAAAAAGCATGAGTAGAGCATCTGGTCGCAAAAACCGTTTATGATGAAGTGCTTTCTCAAAGTGATATTATTGATGAAATTGCCGATGCCGTTATGAAGATACAGCGCGGCAATCACGATGGGAGTTTACTTGCCTCTCTTGAAGCGCAATATGAGGATGTTATTCGAGCCATAAAGAATTTATTGAAATTGGCAGAGCAAGGCACAATTACAACTTCAACTAGCGAGCGGCTGAAAGAGTTAGAGGATTCAAGAGAAGATTTGTCTGGACGCATTGTTGTAGAGAAGTTACTCAAAACCGAAATCACCAAGGAACATGTGCTTGATTGGTTCGGCCAGCTTAAGGACATGGACATCGGTGAGGAAGAGTGCCAGCAGAAAATAATTGGCACCTTTGTTCATAGCGTATTCTTGTTTGATGATAAAATTATCATTACTGGGAATTATATAGATGACAAAGGTAACCGCAGGTCAATAACCCTTGATGACATTGGGCTTGACGAGGGTTTGGATAACAGAGATAATAAAGGAAATTTTAAATTCGTGGGATCTTCGGGGTTCGGATATAGTCTCGTGACCTCCATTTTATATAAATCATTTCCAAGTGTGAGGAATTGGGTTATGCGTTTCAATCTTACTGTAGCAGTCATTAAAAGTGAAAACTGGTATGTAGCAAGGTGTTTAGAAAATTCGGTTGCGTCTCAGGGCAAGAGCATGGATGAGGCATTAAGCAATTAGAAAACATGGGTTTATTTTCAAATCTCAAAAGGGAAGCCATGCAAAATACGTAAAATTTGAAGAAAATATGCCGACAGTAAGTGCTATTATTCCCATGCATTACGAAGTTGATAAAGGAACATTGCAAAGCATTTTAGAACAGGTTGATTTATCACTTGATAATGTGTTTGACTATGACACAATTATCTTCATTTATATATGAGCGCAGTCGAACCCTTCCCTATTTTTCGTTGTCGGGATCCAGATGAACGAAGCTATAAAATCAGTGAGGGATGCTGTATCAAAGCTCAGAAAACATGTTTCGGAAATTCCATTTTTCGCAAGAGGAGCAATAATGATTGGAGATATTTACGATGACACGTTGTCCAAATGATTTACAAAAGTCAAGATGATTTAACATAAAAGAAAGGAGTCGAGTCATATCACCCCCCAAACCCCCAATCCAGTAGTCCATTCATTCATGCCCATATCCAATGCACATTCACGGATACTCATACTCGGCACCATGCCCAGTGTAAAGTCACGTGAAGCGAATTTTTATTATTCACATCCGCGCAACCGTTTTTGGCAAGTGCTTGCAGGATGCCTAAAGCAACCATTGCCCCAATCCATAGCAGACAAAATACAATTATTACTTGAAAATAGCATTGCAATATGGGATGTGCTGGCAGCTTGTGAAATCACAGGTTCAGATGATGCAAGCATCAAAAAGCCCGAATACAACGACATTGCCGCATTCATTAATGATAAACCCATTGAAAAAATATTATGTAACGGCAAGAAAGCATACGGTTTTTGTAAGCATCTTAGCCTGCCTGTGCCTATTATTTATATGCCGTCTACCAGCCCTGCCAATGCCGCATGGGGAATCGAACGATTGACAGAAATGTGGCAATCCGAGCTAAACACATCTTTTGCGTAAAATTTCAAATTTTTCTACAGGTTTTGCTGTTTTCAGTTGAATCACTTGCTTGGGGTGCGGGGCACTGGTTATTTGAACACCTTCAGCATTATACATATTGGTTATCGTTTGCGAAAATTTGGCACGCATGAATTCTATTTCATCGCCAACAGAAAATTTGTTGCGTTGTTGTATTGTGGCTGTTTGGTTTTCTGCGTTGTAGTCTGTGACTACGCCTACAAAATCGTGGGTGCTGGTGTAGTACGCATGGGTACGCGTTTGACCGTCTGTGGTTTGGGGTTGGCCAAAGTAGAACCCTGTGTAAAAATCGCGATGACTGGATTTTTTTAGCTCTTCCATGTAGTATTCTTTTTTTGAATGGTATAGGCTTTCAGATTTAAAGTAATCGTCGATGGCTTGGCGGTATGCGCGGGTGACTACTGCCACATAATAGGCAGACTTCATGCGCCCTTCTATTTTTAGGCTGGTTACACCTGATGCAACTAGTTCGGGAATATGCTGAATCATGCACAGGTCTTTGGAATTCATGATGTAGGTGCCGTGTTCGTCTTCGTAAATGGGAAGCAGTTCGTTTGGTCTTTTTTCTTCGGTGATATGATATTTCCATCGGCAGGACTGGGCGCAGTCACCACGGTTTGCATCACGGCTAATCATATAATTGCTAAGCAAGCATCGCCCAGAATGTGCAACACACATTGCCCCATGAACGAATACTTCCGTTTCAAATGGGGCTGTTTTTGCGTTTATCTCATCGATTTCTTCCAGTGACAATTCCCGCGCTAAAACTACTCGGCTCGCACCTAGATTCTTGTAGAATTCAACTGCCTTATAGTTGGTCGTATTTGCTTGGGTGCTGATGTGAACATCTAGCCCGTCAATTTGCCGTGCGATGTCAAATGCGCCCAGGTCGGCAACGAGTACACCATCGGCGTTTAGTTTTTTTAATGTGTGCAGATATGCTTCAAAATGATTGAAGTCGTGGTTTTTTGCAAAAATATTTGCGGTGACATACACTTTCACATGGTGGGCGTGGGCGTATGCAATGGCTTTTTCAAGCTGGGTATCGTCAAAGTTTTTTGCGTTTGCCCTTAAACCAAATTGCTTGCCGCCAATGTATACAGCATCTGCGCCGTAGGCGATTGCCATCTGCAGTTTTTCGAAATCCCCTGCGGGGGCTAGAAGTTCGGGTTTACACATCGGTTAGCACCACCACAACCATAAATGCCAGTCCTATAGCTGCCACCACTTTTTGCCAAAGCCCATATTTTTTAAGGTTTATGCCGGAAATCATGAGTATCCCAATGACAAAAAATGTAACCGCCGCCACCCAAACAGGCAACCCGTAAATATGCACGCACCAAATGGCAATGGTCACACTCATCATTGCCCCAGGCACAGGCAATCCCGTAAAGAATTTGTCAGCTTCAATGATATTATAGTAAGCAAGTCTCCATAACCCGCACATGCAATATACGATTAACGCCCCTACTATCAGTGGGCTGTTACCCAGCAGGTCATGTACCATCCACACGGGAATAATGCAACATGTGAAAAAATCCACCAGTGTATCCAAATACTGTCCAAACTCGGTTTGTTTGTTCAGCTTTGCCGCAACATAACCATCGGCTAAGTCCATAAACGATGCGAAAAACAAGAAAATAATAGCCATGCGCAAATCACGCTGGGTTAAAAAGTATGCCGCGAATATACCAAAAATCATACCCAATGTAGTCATCGCATTGGGGACATTTGAATGCTTTAGTGCAGGAAAGTATGTTTCCAAAAAACCTTTCTTCATAAAAGACTCCATCTACCCAATCGGTTCACCAATTGAAATTTTCGTTTCCATGCCTTCGGCGGTATGGGCAATGAGTTCGGGACTTGGCTGGAATGCGTCTTTCTTCAAAAACATAAGTATAAGCGAACCGCCAGGTTTGAAATAACTGGCAACTTGGCCGCGCTCGACTTTTTGCCCGTCTTTGAAACAATGTACAATGCTTCCCACAAACGTTGCGCCCACTTCTACTAACACCACATCGCCAAAATTTTGGGTGGAAAATTGAATTAATGCTCTTTTATTGCGGCAATACAACCTAACCACGCGGTTTAATGCCAGCGGGCTAACAGAGTATAAGTCGCCCTTAATCATGCGCGTAGATTCAACAATGCCGTCGTCGAAAAAGTGCATCCGATGATAGTGCGCTGGGGTTAGCCTGATGCTAACCATCGTCCCGCCTTCGTATTCACGCGCCAGATTAGCGTCTGCAAATAGTTCTGTCAACGAAAAATCCGCACCCTTTGCGGCGATGACTTGCTCGGATTTTATATTTGCAAATACACTAACCAGCCCTTCGCAAGGCGAACCCAAAGCGGTTGTCTGCGCTGGAAAGGATACGTTCGCTTTTTCACGGGAAAAAAACTGTGCAAAGTTTTTATAAGTACTGTTGCAACCTGTCATGTCCACTTGATACTTTTCAATAAATTTAGGAATAACTTTTGCGGATAAACCTGTACGGCAATACAGCCCATACAATCGGCTAACCGCTTTGCGCTTGACAAGCCAAAGCAGAGATGCACCCCCAACAGGGTTTTCGTAAATAAGGCGCATCCAGCGTTCTGGGCAGATTTGTTCTTGTTCGAGCGAGCCATTGTTGTAGTACCAAATTTGCTGTTTGCGTTTTGCTTGCTTTCTTAAAAATAGCTTGCGCCTGGGTAACTTGGGAAGTTTGCGCCGCAGTGGAATCCGTTTCATTACACACCTCATCGGACATATTCATAGGATTATACCTTATTGACGCGGGTTCAACAACTTTATTTGCTGGAAGCGTTGTTGTATATTAGCATCATAAAGTGACTGTACAAATTGGATATTGAAAAAAATTTTATCAAGAAGGTATATAACTGTTAAAAATGGTAAATATTATGATTGTGACCTTAAACTCCGTTTAGGGAACAACTAAATATCCCCCCTCAAAGCCCAATCTCATCCCCCCCCTGAGGTTGGGCTCTTCCTTTGGAATGGGGACGTTGCCCCCAAACCCGTGGTTACATATTGCTGGTTAGAAAAATAAAGCCGAAAAATAAGACGACTACTCCTATAAAAAATGGGTCAACTATTAGGCTGTGTATTTCTGATTTAGAGTCGTTAGTTAAATCATATGGTGCCGGCTCGTCTGTTTCAACTTCTTCAACATGTGTGCTGTCAGTGTTGAGCATCTGTTTCATATCATACTTCATGTTTCGTCCACGGTTGTGTGAAATAAAGGTGCGGAATAATATGATTACTGCGGGCAGGGTAAACAGGGTGAGTATGCCCACAAATACCAATGTGAAGATGATTGCCATCTCGGGGGTGATGGTAACTTCTCCATCGCCCATGGGGATAATAATATCCTCGGCGATGGCATATGGGTCTATGCCGTTCGCGTATTCCTGCATGTTGATTATAAAATGCAAGAACGTGACTTGGCTTGCGTTCAAAATAAAATGCGATAGGATGGCAGCGCGAATGCTTCTGGTATAATGCACCATGTATGCAAAAATAACGCCCATAATAAATGTATAAACAAATTGGTGGGGGTTCATGTGTATGATGCCAAAAAGTAGGCCGTTCATTATCGCTGCTTTTTTAAACGAATAATGTTTATACTGGGACTGAATATATCCCCGAAAAACCAACTCTTCACAAATAGCGGGGGTTACGGCAAATGCCAAAAGTACCACCCACAGTGGATGACTCATGCTGCGCCCCAGCGCATCGGCTACAACATTGGGCGTGAATAGGGTGGAAATGCCAGAAATAAGCATCATTGTCGGCTGTAGCAATATGCTGATGAAAAAAATATAAATCAAATTGCTTTTGCCTAGTTTCATATTGGGCAAATGATGGTTTAAGTTGTCTCTTTTAAACGCTAGCCATATTGCCAGCGGCAAAAGCAGCCCTGTCAATTGGGTAAAAACAGTAAACCATGGCGAGAAAACAATGTCTAATGAAATCCCATTTGCCGTCAACGCGTTGACAGCCAGCGGAAGGATTAAAAAAACAAATGCAAATGAAAATAACATTAAAAAGAACATAAACGCACTGCCAGAATGTTTGGGTCTAGCTTGCCAAGGTTCGTGCATCACCTAAAAAACACCTCCAACGCTTGGGTCAGTTCATAATATCTTTCGGTGCTAAAAACAATAGACAGGTATAGGTCGCTGGTGTCTATGCCAACATACTCTAAAAGCGGCACACCTGCCATAGAAAATGCCATGGCGTGGGTGGCAGTTGGCGATTCGTCCCACGGGTCGTATGTCACATAAAGCACGCGTTCACGCATTTCGTGATAGAGTTGCGGAGCCGACGCTTCCAAATAATTTAAAAAGCTATACACGGGGCGGATAAACCCTTCCGATGCGCTGTCTGCCACCCCTTGCCCATGCATCAAAAACGCGTCAAACTCGTTTAGTTGCATCATTGCAATAAATCTGACCTGAATGGCCATATGTTCTTCTGGGTGGTCGGACGGTGCATATGACGATACCGCAACCGTTTGGCTGTTTGGGTCGTATACGATTTCGTCTAAGATTTCACTGAGCTGTTCAAGATGAACGGCGGGGATACGCTGCCCCAGCCACGCAATATATAAGTAGTAGTCTTTGTTTGGGTTGAAAACCCATACGTTAAGCAGGCTAATTAAAATATATATGAAGATGGCGGCAAATAAAAAATGCAGTTTGTAATATTCCCAAATATACTGACGTTTGTCTGTGAAGTTCATTTCCCTCAGTTTTGCCCATTCGGACTTTAAAAAAAATTTCATGGTTTGTTACCGCCTAACATTGCAAGTGCGCGTGGAAGCGCGTCTTTTGAATTTTTCCATGGTGCGTCGGCATGACGAAAATCGAATTTTTGAATAAACCAGTCTAAGTCTGCTTCCATTTCTTGCGTAAAATTTTGCCAAAGGGACAGTATGTGGTCTAAGAATTTTTCGCGTTTGCCGCGTCCGAGGCGTTCAGCATAGGACAGCAAATCTATAAAATGCGGCAGACAATAGCCTTTTTGACTGGCGATTAGTTTTGCTTCCTCACCGCCTTTACCCCACAGGTGGAAGAATGTGTCCATGTATCTTTCAGCGGTGTTTTCCACTTTGCGGCATACATAACAACTGTCAGCGGTTTTAACCAAGTGATTTTTTAAACGCGTGGCGACGCCGTTCGGGTCTTTGCCAAACAGCGGCGCAGGTGCTCGTCCGTGAATTATATGGTTAACGTCTTTATTTAACTGCTGAATATGTGTATGCAGCATTAACGCAAGCCCAAGGCGGTTTTGGTGCTTGTACATCGCATCCATATGGCGTTTGCAAAAACCGACTTTGTTGGTTTCCATACGTACGTCGTCTTCCATATATGAGGGCCCCATGATAAAGTTTAATGCATCGTTTTCTAGTTTATTCATCATCACGCAAAAGGCGCAGCCCTGCGGGTCGCGTAGTGCGTCTAGGACGGGGATGGTGTGTATGTGATCCATTGTTTTTACCTCGCTTGGGCTTTTTCTTATGATTATATCATAAAAGATTGGGGGGGTGCTATTGGCAGGGTGGGTTGAATATGTAAACTAAATCAAAGTTATCATCACTAACTCTGTGGCGGTAAGTCAAGAGTTATTTAACCAAAAACAAAAAAAACAAAAAAACACCGAATATACCTCGGGCGGTTTTTTGTTTTATCATCCATATCAAACAACGGAATGAATTGCTTCTAATTATTCATGAAACGTAATCCTGACAGGACGTAAACGTTGTTCTGTTGTACCATCGCCAAGTTGACCATCCCTATTATTTCCCCCCAGCCCATAATACACCTGTTTCATCAAGAAACATGCCATTCGGAAGTATTGATGGGCGCGATATTTGGGCGGCACTTACTGATAAGTGATTCTCCTATTATGATAATTACGCTGTTTTTTTGTGCTTTATCTTCCATCGCCAACTCTTGTAAAGGTGTTAGCACCTTCTTCAAAAATGGTTAATGTAGTATCTGATATTGTAAAGTCAGCTGGCTGTTCCGCATATATCGTTGTCACAGTAATGAGACCATTTTCAGCAGACCATAGAAGTTCTCTTTCATCTGAAGAGTTTATTCTTAAACCTGTTCCGTCTGCATTGAATACAAAACGCATAGTAGCACTTGCCCAAGTTCCAACGAGACTATTATCTTCGCTGTTTAATTTTCCGAAGATGCCAGTGCTGGGTGCACTCCATCCAAAACGAAGCAGCGCGCTTGTCATAAAGTAAGTACCATATACTGGGATACCTTGATTGTGAGCGCGTTGTCCCATGGCGTTGGGGAATCCAAGCCAACCTTCAAAATCCATGGTAATATTGCCATCCCAAGCATACCACATAAATGATTCTGTGGTGCTTCCCGAACCTTGGTTGTTTACTATATACCGCTCTCCAGACCCATCGGCACGAAATTCAAGATTCCTCCATCCCGATGAAGATGATGACCAATTACCAATTATCCCACTGTCGCCGTCTACTCTTTCAAAAGCAGAAGGTATTCTATCTGCTTCAAAGAAAAGATGCTCAACGGACAATTCTTCTATAAAGTAATCCCATTCTTCTTCCAATAGACTGGTAATCATAATACGTCCATCATCTGTACTCCATAGGAAATTATCTTCTCCACGCCCATCTATACTTGTTCCAGTGCCATCGGCGGCGAACACAAGCGTAAGATTTCCTTGGTCTGCCCGCCACCTACCTAGTAGCGGATTGTTCAGTTCCGGCTCTGGTGATGGTTCAGGTAGTTGAGGGGGTGGGGTGGGTTGTTGCTGTTGTTCGTTTGTTGAATTTACAGGTGGCGTAGTACCTGCATCAACCTGTCCAGTTTGCGCGGTAGATTCACCACCGCAAGCTGATGCAGCTACAGTTGCCGAGATTAAAACCAACGCAAGTAGCGCACTTTTCATTACTCTTTTCATTAAAAAACCTCCGATTTCCAAGACGTCGGACTATCCTGCCTTTTCAAAATTGTAGTTATACAACAAATTTTCATTTGAAATCAATATACATTGTTGTTTTTTGCTATAATACATGTAAGATAATGTGAAGTCAATATGGCGAATAAGCAAAAGTTAGACTTGAATATGACAGCCGTAACCACAGGAGGTTTAATGATAACGGAGGCAGCTGAAAAAACGGTTAAGGAAGCTACTACAAAATTGAATGTTCTTGATGGATTGATTTTGAATCATGCCTTTTCAATATATGGAGAAATAGGCGATTATCGCCAGATGGTAGCGTAAAAATGGATTCAACTTCTTGCAAAATGCAAGAAGTTGAATCCCCAAGGCAATGCCAGATTATATCTCAAAAGATTGCGCTGCTATCATTGGCGAGGTTCGGTCAATTTATTACACTATGCTTCTGGCAACACCTCAGGAAATGCAAAAAACTCTGGCAAAATGATATCCACATCATGGTTAGTTATTTGACTTATATACGCATTCAGCACTTTTTCAAGAGAGGTCTTAAAATCATGGCGGGTAGCGGCTGAAAGTGCAGTCAGTGGGATTTCCTTATAAAAGTCTGTACCAATGTATATGCGTGCAGTGCCTACGTTTTCGCCCATTTGTACTGGGGCTTGCATTAATACAGGGATGAATAGCTCTATAGAAATCGTTTCTTTCTCATTGACATTTAACGGAATGCGCACACCTTCGTTATATACGAAGTCAACCTCGCTTGTGCGTGAGCGGGTGATGGGCATCGCCCCCGCCACTGTTTCGGCAGTAATAACTGTTTCAAATACATAGTTGCCAAAACCGAAGTTTAAAATTTCTTTGGTATCTACCCATTTTTGGTTGCGCCCCTGCTGTCCCCAGCCTGACGCAAGCACCACAGATATGAGTTGCATTCCATCACGTTTTGCCGCACCCACGAAACAGTGCCCTGCCTTGTTGGTAAAGCCTGTTTTGACACCATTTGCACCTGAGTATTCGTGCAGCAGGCGATTTTTGTTTGTCATGGAATAGCTACGCCTGTCGCTTTTGAATGTGGCATTTTTTGTATTGGTCAGCTCAATGAAGTCTGGTACATTCAGCGCATAGCGCGTAATCACTGCCAGGTCGTATGGCGTGGATTGGTGGTTGCCAGCGTCAAGGCCGTTTGGCGTTTCAAAAATAGTATTTATCGCGCCGATTGTGTGTGCCTTTTTTGTCATTTGGGCGCAAAAATCTGCCACTGTACCAGAAAGATGTTCGGCAATAGCGACCGCTGCGTCGTTGGACGACTCTAGCATTAATGCAAGCATTAAGTCACCCAGACGGATTTTTTCCCCTGGACTTAAATACATTTTTACCTTTGGCGCATGAGCTGCCTTGTTGGATACCGTGACCATTTCATCCATTCGTCCGCTTTCTAAGGCAAGTACGGCTGTCATTATTTTTGTTGTACTTGCCATGGCTAGCGGCGTGTTTTCGTTTTTGCCCCATAGCACGCGCCCTGTTTCAGCATCCATTAAAACCGCGCCGTGGGCATTTACTGATGGTGGGGTTATTTTTTCACTTTCTGCCGCCACAACACTTGTGGATTGGATGGATAAAATCAATGTGAATATGAAAATAATCGCCAGCTTCTTTTTCATGAAAATCTCCTTTAGTAATGATGACTTTGCATTGCACGATATTATTCTGGTAGTTTGCGCACTTTCCAGTAAAAAATGCATTTGGATAAATATGGACGACAAAAATGTTTAAAAAAATTAACATAAACACTTGACTATGTCCTCATATTGGTTTATACTTCCTCTCGCGCCTTACAATTGACTTGAGGATAAAATGCATTGTACGCCCAGATAGCTCAGTCGGTAGAGCAGAGGACTGAAAATCCTCGTGTCGGCGGTTCAATTCCGTCTCTGGGCATGTTATGTACTCCTTAATGCGGGTGTAGTTCAATGGTAGAACATCAGCCTTCCAAGCTGAATACGTGGGTTCGATTCCCATCACCCGCTGGTTTTACCTTTTTATCTAAGATTGTTTTCATATGCGCGAATGGCTCAGTGGTAGAGCATCGCCTTGCCAAGGCGAGGGTCGCCAGTTCGAATCTGGTTTCGCGCTTACGGAAGAACCCAGTAATCATCATGGTTACTGGGTTCTTTGCTTTGTGGTGAATATGCTGTTGTGGGGTGTCATGCCTTCTATATGCCTTCTGTTTTGCTGTGGCTTGGGGGCGAACGCCGAACCCATAATATCGTCTAGCATGTCGGCGGCGGCGGTATGATGGTGTCTGGGTGCAATCCTTTTTGACTGCTTTCCAAGTGGAAGGCTTTGTTTACCGCAACCTAAATTTACTGTGCAACTACAACAGTGGGTGATAATCTGACGGAGGTGATGAACATGTCTGCAACAGCACAGAGCATCAAGGCTGAAAAAAGTGCTTTCATTGATAAAATAAGGACACTTTCAAGCAACGCTCATTTATAACGGCCGTGGCCGGGATTCTTTTCGCCAGTATAATATGGATGTGGACTGCGTTTTGCAAACTTTTTTTGAGATGGTCAATGAGGGCAAATGAATATGATGCAGATGCTTATGCGGTCGATTTAGGTTACGGATATGAATTAGCAGAATGGATAGACTCGAATGTCATTGGTGTACCATCTGACCCATTCTTAAAGGCTTTATTCTCCGCTCATCCAAATAGGCATGAAAGAATCGCAAAAATTCAAGCTATGAGTGTATCGTATTCGAGTTACACATGAAAACGATATAGGCGCGATGTTTATGTTTATGTATCCGTTTATGTACCAAGTTGATATGAAACTTCAATTCGGAAAGTGATACCAAGTCAACCAAAGTGCTAAACTAGAGCAAGGACAAAATCCAAAGAAGATCGGATATGTTCATCAAAAGCAGAATAAATGTGAAGGAATTCAAGGAAGG
>Ga0131853_10010871_pt1 | contig 16640 bp, 13 predicted proteins | sample TergutLab28metaG_FD_92764 | JGI IMG/M metagenome (GOLD analysis project Ga0131853, IMG submission 92764) | Labiotermes labralis P1 segment gut microbial communities from Petit-Saut dam, French Guiana - Lab288 P1 (version 2) (version 2) | ecosystem: Host-associated > Arthropoda: Insects >...
AGCCGTTAATCTCTGTTTTCTAGACCTGGAGCCGCTACTTTTTTCATTCAAGTAGCTCCTCAATTGACCTCACGAGGCTGAGTGGACCCCGTTCCAGACCCACTACAACTCAGAAAATCTGGTGGCGTCGGGGATCGAACCCGGGACCTCTGTATCTGTAGCCAGAAACTCTGACCACTAGACCACAGAGGCGGTCATATGCATTATATTACCTTTTATTTTTCAAAACATCATATGCAATGAAAATGTACTGATGATAAGAGGAGACACTCCAGGCAACTCGCAACCTAGCCTTGGCCATCGCTGTTTAGAACATTTTTACAAAATGAGTCGGTATGTCTCCATAAACAAGATGAAGGTAAAGTAATCCCTGCTCAGGCCTATTACAGGCCCAGAGGGTTTCAGGAAGTTGAGAACCCAAGATTTCCAGGCAACCGGCACATGGAGATGGTAAGGTTGTCAGCCCTACGCACCGGCCACCTTTATCCCCCAGGAATATTCCTGGTACTCACTTCCGTTAGACACCATAGTGCGACCGGCAACATTAAGTCAACGAAAAATGTCAACTTTCCGGCTTGTAGCGCAGTGCCTCAAACAACTGCGCCGCCATGTGCCCCTTCATAAACAAACAGCTTATAATTTTTCAAACTTGCTTCGGTTTTCCATCTCGGCTTTGCCAGGGAAAAAGGATAAGAAACGGTTTGTCTTTCAAATGCCTCCGCGGCCAAAACAACTGTGCGTTGCGGGCCAAATGATGTCCGCGAGACACGGGTTGAGCGGGCCTGATAGACCTATATATCAGTAGGTACCACATTTCTTTGCCACACGGTCAGACCTAGCGGACCTCCCAGAAGGAGTAAAGGAAAATATCTGGCATCTATCACACAGTGGTCTGTGGCGTGCATTAGCGTTATAAAATGCATCTGTTGTGTAGATAATCGACAAAGATCAGCAAAAACGAGGTACGAACAATCGTTCCACTTGGACCACACCTCTCCAGTTTGATCCATACAGTTCATACAACACAATTATATTCGAAGAAAAGCAGCAATTTCCTTTGTCAAACATATGAAATGGGTCTTACTTTCTGCCGAAAGACGCCTAATAATTTTCCCTACTTTTCGGGTTTAAAAGCACGTAGAATCCAGATTATCAAATATCCGTACACCTTATATCATCGTGTTGATTTATTACGCAATCTGAAAACATCCGTAACGTTCCCGCAGATCACACCAGCATGAATATTACAAACGTACCTTGACTAGAAGCTCCGAGACAATCTCAATAGGAACATGGGTTACGCACTCATCTTGAAGCGGCGTCGTGGTGGCGAAATCCACGAGACTCTGAAACAGGCAAAACACAGTCATTTAGCATCCGTTATTACGTGTATGTCACCGCGCAAGTGTAACTCGAACAAGTTCTGCTAGCAGCATGACAGATGAATCGTTGTCTTAATGTCCGTCCGGCCTGTCACATAACAGTTCGGCCATTTATTTTAGGCAATTTGGGTTAATAGTAATGCTTGTTTCGTGGGCAATGGCAACTGCTGCTGATGAACTTCGAATTGCTTGTAACTGGGACAAGAGAGGTTTGATGCTTAGAAGAGATCAGTTGGATAACTTCTCTGGGCCGAAAGTGTCCAAATTTCGATCCCGATAGGCAGGTTGTGATTGATTTTGTTCGATGAAATTGTCAGCCCCGTTACCACTATATTATTACCATCATCATCATTATTATTATAATCATCATCATCCAGCCAAAGTCAAAACATGTCCCCTACCAATATTTTTCTTACAATTTTGTATCATGTTATAAAGGTATAGTTTACCTCCTTGACCCCATAAAAGCATATGAGGGAGTGGATATTACAGCTCCACGATTTATTAACTTCGGCCGCTTTATTTCTGCGGAAAAGAATCCGCCGGCTACCTACTGAACAGGAGGTTGTGAGGGCTACAGGGCTCGAATGGATTAGAGAAAATCTCTTACTCTTGCCGGGAATCCAAACAAAATTTTCCCTTCGTTCAGGCAGCAGCCCAGTCCGTATGCTGGCTAACCATGTCATAAAATGCATTGTCCAATACTTGGTACGTACTTCATTACAGCAAAACTCAAACGCAATAAAATAAAATCTCAGTAATAGAACACAAAGAAAAAGTTTCATGCATTCTTAAGCAAACTACGTGGAGATTCGCAAACATAAATCGCTGGAATTGGATCAAGTATGTTTCCCTAGCAAATCGGATACATAGGTAACTACAAGCCAAGCTACGTCACAGTACCTTCAGGCAGCGTATCTTCTTCCATCAGAAAGCGTAGTGAGTTTTTGTAATTTGTTTATTTAGTTGTAGAGTCACACAATATTAGTCTTATCATTCGTCAATTAACACGCACTTCAAAATGGGACCTATTTTGTACAGAAGGCAAGAGATGCACGAGGTTTGCATTTCCTGCTGCTGGGTTATCTCCTTAAGGAAGGTTAACGTTCATACACATGCAATCAGTGACAAGGGTATTCGCAGTGGTACAGTTCGTCTACAGAACAAAACACCGAACAAAAGCGAAGAACGAACATAATGAGTTCTTTCTTTCCTTCAAGAAACGACTGAACAAAGACTGGAAACCTCCCGCTTTGCTACTAAGCCTGACAAGCTGCCGAACTAGCACGGCGTCAACATACACTAAAGTACATATGTGCTTGGATTCCCGCGAAACAGTGTCTGGTACGTACATATTAAGATCGTATATCCATAAATATGTCAAGTTATTCGGAGGGTGCAAAGTTCATTTCATAAAATTCGGAACTGATTGACATTTAATAACCGCAGTTCTGGGTAAGTTTATTTTGCGGAATTATAATGATGCCACTAACCGTTTAGCGTCCAGCATTAACTGTACGTACCACAGGCTGTAACACTAAGAATTCCTGCATTGTGCCCGGACAGATTAAGTATGTCTTTCTGCAGATTATGACAATAAACAGTGAATATTTACATACACAGCATTAACAGATCGCTTTACGTTACCCAAGACAAAGAAACTGAATTTGACACAGAATTTGGATAAATTCAAGTCTTAATCATACAGGCGTCGAAACACAAAATTCAACATAATTCAACATTCAAACCAAATGACCAATTTCTTTGCCCTACGGCATATTCCAACATTCGACTGGTCATGACACTTTCTTCATTTCCAAACGCTCTTCTTTCCTCCAGCCTACCTTCACGAGAAGACAGACCGGACCCTGTCGAGAAACCTTCACAGCAGTAAATTTTCTGCCCCCTCCCACCCTCTACAATAAATGTAGTGTCTTTCCCTACAAACACTCTTCATCTTCGTCTGTTATTTTCAGTGCTCAAAGGGTTAAATAATGCAGCACTCTAATTTGGCCCTTAGTGAACAGTTACTAGGAAAATTGAATCTTATTCGATAAAAGAGCAAAATCTGAATGAACGGGTTTCAGAACTCTCAAAAAGAAATAAATTGGATTCAATATAGCTGACCCGAATGGAGAATGAAAAAAATATATATAAGTCAACATTACATGAGTAAGGGTGTCACAAAGAAGAATGAAGTAAAATTGGTACGTAACATGCAACTCGTGCACCCATAGAAGAAACGCAATGTATTCTGATTAACGTCCCCGGAAAAATGTAATTTGGAGGTTCAAGAGTGTCATATTAAAATACATACTCAAGAAACCATTTACATTTCGAATTCACCTGGCACGCGTAATGCCCAATGTTAGAGCTTGGTTATCAACTGTCTCACTGGTTACATCGCCTGAAAATATTCATTTTGACATTTAAAACTGTTCGGAACAAAACTGTACAGCCTTAGAAATGGCACACGTTTGATACATTCTATCTTCTTTCAATTGGCAACAACACAGAAATTTCGGACCGTTTCTAAGACAGCGCTTAACCAGATGGGAAGGTGCGACGGGTAAACGCGAATGTGGCTCCGTAATCGGAGATGTTGGTAACTGTGTAATAGATCGATGGGAGTTGTATCATATAGTGCCGTTATGTGGTGCACACGCATATGCGTTTGTTGGTTGGCTTGGTGTGAATATTACACAAAGACAAGACTGCGTGATGATGTTTGGTGAAACTCTCAAACTACAGATGCCAGGTTAAGTTCCGTAACAAATTAGCTACCTTCCTCGGGAAGCAAATGTTCATGTTATCAATGGCAGAATCAGCAAAGAATGTCACAATAAAAAATAGTAATTTCAAATGAAAACTCTCTGCAGTTCACGTTATATCCTGTTCATGTAAAAACATTTGGTTTCTTAGCGAAAGTAGCAGAATGTACGTGCTTTAAGCTACGTGAATGGGATGCGCACCTTCGGCCGTTTATTTAGAGTTTTCTTTTATTACCTCCTCCTTTTCCTGCCGAAGCAATGCACCTATAGCTGTTTCAACGTACAGTTGGGACCGCTTATTAGCTGCCGCCCTACAAGCATTCAGTTTCCCCAAGATTTGTGGTTGCCACAGCGAGGCTGCCGTAAATTCCAGTCTACTGGGATGTGACTTCGTATAGACAGGTTATAATCAACCAGTCTTTCAGGGAAATTTACTGCTTTTCTTTGTTACGTCTCGAATGCCGCAGGAGAGCCGATGTATTTATACTGACTGCATCAGCATAACGACTACCCAATTAAAGGCAGTGATGAGTAGGTAGTCTCAACCGAACGCTGAACAGTAGGCCTACTGGTACGCTGCCACTGCATCCTACCCGACACAGTATTTACAATCACTTCCACGACACATATTAACCCATGCAAGAAATCTAATATATTTTCAACAATTTCCTTGAATGTGACAGTTTGTATAAAAATGTGGCAATAACCGAAGAAATTTTAGCCTAATATATGCAAGTTCTAAGCAAGGTGCTTCCTTCACAAAAGTCAGTTACAAATGGAGGAAGGGGATGTACCCACACCGATCATTACTCACGGAGAAGAGGTCTTCCTGAAAAGCGAAGGTTACATCAATTCCCAGCCGTGTGCAAGCAACCCAACCTGAGACTCTCTCAGCATCCACTCACCCTGTTTCCTTAATTACCAATCTTGATAGTGGACTGCATTTCTTCAGTTCCGGTTTTACAGCTATAAAGTTTTAAGCCTAAACACACGTCTTCTCTTCTATGTGTGCAACATTCCTCACCCATCTCATTCTTATTCGTGCATGTTCACTTATTTTTATCTGAAGTAAGGTAAGTTAAAGTTATCCCAGTGCAAGCCATGAAGGCATATGGAGAACTGGAGGTAATTGCTCCACGAATACTTCACCTCGACACTAGGTCAGCGTCACGCCCGGACTGCTTCATGCCCGGCACTCGAATAGGAGACTAGATGAGTTAGAGAGCCGTTCTAAACTGTTAGGAGAAAAGAAAATGTCTTGCTGCTACCTGGAAGCAAACCAGAATTCCTCGCTTGTCCACCACGTATTCCCTTTATCATTCATTCATCCCAGCTCACTTTTTGCTGTTGTTCCTAAAGACTGTACCTTCGTAACATTTCCGACGGGCTTAGAAGTTGTCTTCAGGCAGGTCTGTGTGGTAATTTTGTCATTTCTTCTGCTTACGAAAGGAACATGAACATCTGCTTTTTAAAGGGGCGTTCGCAAAATTGCGAAAAGTCACTATTAGGCTCATCATGTCTGTCAGTCCGCACAGAACAACTCGGCTCCCAATGGACGAATTTTCGCAAAGTTTGATATTGGGTATTTTTCGAAAATCTGTCGAGAAAATTCAAGTCTGATTAAAACATAAACCAGAATAATGGGTACTTTACATGAAGGCATGCGTACATTTACGATAATATCTCGGTGAATTCTTCTTAGAATGAGAAGTGTTTCAGGCAAACGTTGTAGAGAAAATCAAAGCACACATTTCATGTTCAATAACTTTTTCCGAAAATCGTGCCGTCGATGAGATAATGTGGGAAAATATGGTAGAACCAGACAGGCCACAGATGACAATACAATATGGCACATGCGCACTGCATGCTGGATAACTACGGCTACAGATATACACTCAGCATACGTAATACTTATTGCTTTTCCACGGCAACAATGGTTAGGCGAACGCTCCCTCATGTTACGTTATACGCACATGCATTTCTTGTTCTCTTATCCAACATTACGTCTAGTGGTTGGGATTCCTGTGTCGTATTCTGAAGGTCCCGGTTCCCAAACCGGGGACCGGCCACCCGTACTTATATCAGGTACTTGAACGAAATGCCGGGATATTGCGTCAAATTAGGCTACAGCCACTTCCTCTCACACCCTTTCCAATTCATGATCCATTAATAATCCCATCAATCGATGATACATTCAGCAAATGACAGCGTCATTAAATAAAACGCAAATGAACAAAATTTTTCTTCTCTTTATTTATCCTACATCACCCTCATTACTAGCGTACAATATGGTGACTGAGTTTGTTAACTGCGCTCTTCCGGTTATTACGCAGCGAGTAGTGGTAATTTCTTACCGACGTTTCGGGACAACCTATCGGTCCCATCCTGAGGGTTCAAGAATCGAAGAGCTTAGTTCTCAGCTACTTCGCGGCGGAAGCCGGAAATCACGCTGAGTGTGTCTTCATTAATAATATTCACATTTTCATGATTTCTCATAGCTATAGTATTCAAATACTGATCTGATGCGATGACCATGCACGGTTTTCTTCAAAGCAGCACGTGAAGCAGATGGCACCACGCGATGTGTTACGTCCCTCGATATACTGCATGGCGTCTGAAGGGTGTGGGTGTGGCCCACCGTTATTACACGTAAGCCAGTTCAATTAATAAGAGGTTAAGAAAACAAAGGCACGCCCCTTGGTCCTACGTACAGCACTTCGGTGCCTAGCAAGCTGTGTTCTCAAACATATTATTATTCATACGGCAGATATGTGTAGAGTTGGCGCATAAGTACATGTGTGTGTGTGTACGTAACAATGACAGGCGCCTTAGAGGCACACTAAACTGAAAAGGGTGTCGCAATGGAAAAATAAATTTATTTTAATGAAATATCAAAGTCGGTGCAAATTGCAACCAAAAGGCACTTACGAACATGAACGGTAAGTGTTTTCTTGTTTTTGACAGTGGGAATTTTGTGCAACATTACACAAAACCAGCGTCCTTTGTCCCACGTGTATTTAGGCGCGTTCGCGAAATCGCGAAATGCATCTATTAGATTCGTCATATCTGTTTGTCCGTCTGTCCGTCCATCCGTCCCTCCGTCCGCATGAAACAACTCGGCTACCACTGGACGGATTTTCATGAAATTTGATATTTGAGTATTTTTCGAAAATCTGTCGAGAAAATTAAAGTCTGATTAAACCCTGACCAGAATAATGGGGTACTTTATAAGAATACCAATATACCTTTATGACAATACCTCGCAGAAGTTTCCTTAGAATAAGAAATGTATCAGACAAAACTTGTAGAGAAAATCAAAACGCATATTTTACGTTCAATAACTTCATTTTTCCGAAAATTGTGCCGTGTTTGAGATAATGTGGGAAAATATGGCACAGCCGGGCAGGCCACAGATGACAATATGGTGCACGCGCATTGCCTGCTGGATACCTAAGGCTACAGACACACACACACACAATCAGAATACGTAATACTGCTTTTCCACTGCAACAATGGTTACACGAACGCGCCTCTATGTTACGTTATACGTATAGTACATTGCATGTCTTGTTTGATCTGCGTGCAATGACCGTTTAAGTCTCACGCTGTTGGCGAGTGTTCTAAGGATTACGTAAAACAGTCGGTAGAACTGACGACACAGTCTCTTCCTCATGTTTGTAATTTATTGTAACGTTGTAAAGAAATTTATGGACAGACTGTTTTATTCATAGGTAATTTTAACTTTTTTTTATTCTGGACAGATAACTCAATAAAATTGATAACCGGTACACATTTAACTGCCATACAAAAAAAACATGTTATTTACAGTGCTATAGTTACATCGTGTAGGGTACAGTCAAAGGCATGTTAACGCTGGTTGAATGTAATAATCAGTTTTTTCGGAATGCATTTTGACGCTGGTAATTTGAATACAGTACGTTAACTATCATGGCCCTATTTTTTTAATACTTCATCCGGCTTCTCTCCTACGTCACATGACGTTGACAGTCTTAATGGGGTACGCAGATGACGTAGAACGGAAGTTCATTTCCGCTCGGCTGCTAAGACAATACGCAGCCGTGCCAGGACAACAGAAGTGCTCCTTTTCTTGAAGTCATTAGTAGTCTTCCTTGTTACTACAACCACTGATTGCAGGTCGTTATTTTTACATTGTACTGTACATGAGCAAAAGCGGTTCCGTGTAAAATGTCACGGGATACCCGAGAAGAAATTATAGATGACTTTTAGAAGGGAGCCGAGCAGTTTATAATGAAGCAAGTTACAAGAGCTGATTTACAAATTTGTCTGAATTTAAATGGTTTCAAATGAATCATACTAAGAAAATTGAGTTATCACTGGCTGGGAAATGCACCATTAAGTATCCTAACTAACGTATATACTGACAAATATGTTAGGACTGGTGTAGTCTGCAACGTGGACTGTTGCACCAGATTTAAACAGCTTAATGTACGTTGTGTGGTTGGCAGGTATAGCGTAGCCGATATAGCGGCTCCCTACGGGCTGGAGGGTCCGGGGACTGAATGCCGGTGGTGGCGCGATTTTTCGCATCCGTCCAGACTGGCTCTGTGGCCCGGGTTATTCCCTGGGATAAAATGGCCGAGTCGCGGCGTTGAACGCACACCCTCATCCAGCGCCGAGGTTAAAGAAATAGTAGTGATACATCTCTACTCGCCATTTGTGCCTTCCTAACAGGCTACAGGGTGAACTTCGCCTTTTACTGTACATTGTGTTAGCTAACTCCATAAATGAGGGGAGTTCCTCAGCTACTCAAAAAATTTCCCGCATCCTGTGAAACCCCAGGGTACACTGCCGTGTTAACAACAGCTCACCACACGTCTCTGAAGCAAACCTGATGAGATGAGGCTAAGCCCTCCCATGCCTTTCCTTAAATTCAATGTTATTATTATTTACCATTTAGCCCAGGTCTTCAAAGTGGCTCTTTCCTTCACATTTCCCCACCAAATTCCGTGAACATTTCTCTCCTCAACATACGTGCCGAACGACCCGCCCATCTCACCCTCATAATACTTGGAGAGGAGTAAAAGTTATGAAGCTCCTCACTATGCAGTCTTCACCATCTTCACGTAGCTCCCTCCCTCTCAGACCCAGTATCCTCGATGTGCTCTTCTCCAACACTCTCAGCCTCTGTTCTTCGCTTAATGCATAGGACCAATTTCAAATCCACACGCAACAAGAGGCAAAATTATCCGCATTTTATTCCTTGTGATTTTAGGCATCAAACCGAAAGGAAAAAGATTCTAGGCCGAATGGTGGTAAGCATTCCCGTAATTTGATCTGCTCTTAATTTCTTCACGCATGCAATTTCGATTTGTTACCGCCGTTCTATCAGTCAATCAGAAAGAAATGTCCTCTCAGAACAGAGAAGGAAGGACTACACAAACTTTTAATACACATTTCTTTAACACTTTTTAGATTAATTGTGCTTTAGTTCGTATTTCTGACAGTAAATTAGGAAGTCGAAATCTCCAAGAAATTTGAACACTAATTAAAAACTACACACAGTCTCTAAAATCACAATGCACGATATTCCTACAGAAAGAGCTGTTACTGATAATGTATAACTAACCGGATTTTGATGGTGCTTGAGAAAGGAGAGAGAAGACGACGTGGATGTCGTACAGGGGATAGAATGACGAGATGCGAAGTATCCACCTACTGCGCTAATTAATAGCTTACGGGTTAACAGTGTGTGTGATTTAAGAATCAGTAAAATGTAACCAAATGTCACAGGTAGACACAGTAGCCAGTCTCAAATAAAACAGAATGTAATAGGACTGTCAACTTTCACAGGTGCACGAAAAATAATTTACATCCGCACACGTTTTGTTAGACTGCATTTGGCTGTATTGCAAGTGATCAGCAAAGAACAGGAAGGGCTTTACTTTCGTTATCGTCACTGTAAAATAGTTTGTAAAGAACAGATAACAATTCAGTAGAACAGAAACTTTTGGAAGAGTAAACAAGGAACCGTGTCTAATCAAGCAAGCTGCCAATAAAACAATTCGCACGGCCAGTTTTTCCATTCTTTCACCTAGATTTGGTGACGTCAAACTACTTCCCGTCAAAATACAATCGCTTTGTTGTTGCTGGAGATGAGCTGGCGGGAGGATTTAATAGCTCCCTTTGTGACGAATTTTGTTGCTGACGTCAGAGTAAGCAGTTTAATCTACAATTCATCAGGACAGGGATCTAATTAGCAACAAATCACGCACCTTCAAAATCACGAACGCTGTACATGCACGTTTAGAGCGATTCTTCCGTAACGTTCGGTGCCAATACCTTCGACTCAAGAACTGACATAATGAAATTCATGCGTCACCGCATTGTCTTACAGCTAATGACGCAATAATGAAAACTAGAGGATATCACTAGCACGACCATTGAATTACTAAGAGGTTAAGTACTGAATAAATCGACACAAACTTTATAAAGTTATATAAATTTATATGAAGTTTTATAAAATTAGTTACCTGCTCGTAGTTAGGTATGTTAACATCACGCAAATGACTCCAACTGGCAACTCAGAAGTATAACATTATTAGCAAATCACGGATGTACATACATGTATACTGGTAGTCCTGTTATAATGGTTCATGTAAACAGCAATCTAAATCTGTACATAGCAGGACAGTTCTACTTAACCTTTCAAAGACCAAACGCTATCTGCTTTATATAAGGAGTCAGTCCGTACTGCGCTGTAAACACTTTCCACCAACGTTATAAATATTAATCAGTTAATGATATATAAAACAAAAGTCGCTGTTTGTTCTGAGATCCGTACAAAACAGTCAACGCAAAACGGGCATCGTGTAGAATTTTTGAATGTTAAACCTGGTGGAACGTAGAGAAACCGCTGGGTTTTAAAAGGTTAACTTAGAAACTGTACTGTGGGGATCCCATACGAGGAATACATGAAGAGCATCTGACAGAAAAATCTGTCAGTTCAAGAAAGGCTGATCTCATATCCCACAGGAGCCGCGCTGGTTTTTAACAATTTTTAACATTCTGCATAGGCCTGCTGATTACTACTTTGGTACTGTTTTACATAATGGCTCTGAAATACCGCGGAATATTATTCTAGCTTTTTTACGCACAACGCAGTATTACGAGAACCCTTATATCTGCAGGGCGAAGGCAACTCTTCCTTCGACGTGATTCGCGCGCGCTGTGCGGATGGACGGACTTATAAAAAGAAATTACGCATTAAATTTAATAATATCAATAAGATTCAAGCAGTTGATTTAGAATACAAGCAGCTAGTTTTATATCACATATACAACACTTCCGCCACACGTTCTCTTGAGGAAAATTACTTTATAATGCAATTTTGTAGCCCGACGAAGAAAACCACACACACACACACACACACACACACACACCACGCCTGATAGGCGGTATCATAACCTTCGACAGATTTCATACAAAACAATCTTTCATTATAAAATCTGGATTGACCAGTCTTCGCGATGACCGAATACTCTAAGCCAGTGTTTCTCAACCGCCGGGCCGCGGCCCGGTACCGGGACCTGGCATCACTTATACCGGGCCGCGAGAGGTTCTCCTGGAATTTGTCATTTTAGTTTTCTAAGCATTTTTTATGAATAAATATTTTATTTTGGAAATATTCTGAGGAGAATAATATTCGTGAATGTGTCGAAAAGCTCAGACCCAGAACGCCTAAATAATACCTGTGTAGCAAATATCAGTGACCAAGCCGTCTATTTTTAAATATGGAAGTATTCATGAATGATCGGGAATTTTCAGACATCGAAATCTTTCAACATTCGGGAAAGGGAATACCGCAGTTTATGACCGGTCATAAAAATTTCCTGCAAGCCGATTACAACAATGGGCGGCGTATCCTCTGTTCTCAAAACTGAACGAAATAACATCTGTGTTGCAAAAGTTAGTGACCAATCAGCAACGAAGTATAAAGACAAATTTCCCACTGAAATTGAAGATCAAGGCAGTCTGTATCCGGTTCTCAAATCTAATGATACTCAATGCTGTTTCTTCGCAATTTCGCATTGCAGTGTGTAAGTGCTTGTTTCGAAACCCGGTGCCGTGATTTTTTAAATTTAATAGGCCTAGAGATTTAAATTTTAATATAAATAAGAGACAAGGAACTTCGTTTCATTTTGGTAGTAAGAAATCTCGTATTGAAAGTGTATGTGACGCAACAAATAATGATTCGTCCACTTCAAGCCTACAGAGCGATCTCCAAGACGTACAAAAGGAGGGGAAAACTAACAGCACACAGAAGAAAAAGTCTACATTCACTCGTAAGTACATGGACAGCTATTTAAAATTTGGTTTCATACAGTGCCCTGACACTGACAAATTGCCACGACCTCAATGTGTCATTTGTGTTACTGTTCTGGGAAATGAAGCTATGAAGCCATCGCGACTTATCCGACATCTCAACACAAAACATTCCGATCTATTCAACAAACCCACTGAATTCTTTATGCGTAAAAGATATGCACTTAAAATAGAAAATGAAATTATTTCCCAAGCTTCAACCACTGAACCTTCACTTCTGACGGCATCCTACTTAATATCATTGCAGATAGCTAAATGTAAAAACCCATATTCAATTGGCGAAGAACTCATTAAGCCTCCTTTGATTACTGCTTGTAATGAAGTATTAGGCCAGTCTGCGGCAAGGAACATGAAAGACATTCCGTTGTCGAATGATGGAGTTGAAAGGCGGATATCTGATATGGCAGAAGATACAGAAACACAACTCATTGAAAAAAATTTTTTAAAAAATCGAAATTATTTGCATTACTACTGGACGAATCTACAGATATTCAGAACAACAGCATTTTACTTGCGTATGTACGATATATTGACCATGATGAAAGTGACATGAAGGAAGACATTTTAAGTGTTTCTGAATTACCTACGCACACTACCAGCAGTGAAATTGTCAACGTTTTAAAGAGTTTCACTGAAGAGAGAGGTCTCGAATGGAAAAATTGCTTTGGAGTTGCACTGACGGCGCTGCCTGTCTTAGTCACTAAAACTAAGGATGTGGAGGGCAATAACGTATTGTCAACGCATTGCTACATTCATAGACAAAACCTGCCCTCCAAAAAAGTGGCAACTGAGCTTAATGAAGTCCCGTCTCAATCTGTTAAAATTATTATATAAAAAACATTGATTTAAATACAAGGCTGTTAAAAGCATTGTGCGATGAAATGGGCTCTGATCATCAAAATCTTCTTTTCCTTCGGAAGTTCGTTAGCTGTCCCGCGGTGAAGTTCTCGAGAGGTCATATGAATTCCGAAAGAAAGGTGAGCTGTTTCTAATTGATAAGAAAAGTGACCTGTCCCATTACTTCCAGGATAAGAAATGGGTAGCCAGACTGGCATATCTCAGCGACATATTTTCTTACATAAACGAGTTTAATTTAAAACTTCAAGGTCCAGATACAACCATATGTAATGCTTGGAACAAGATCGAATCATTCAAAAAGAAGCTGAAACTCTGGCTTAATATTTCCGCAGAAGGAAACAATGAAATGTTTCAGTCGTACTCAGATTACATTACGGAAACAGATGACTTCTATTCACAGAATTCAGTTTCAGATATTACTGCAGCTCACTTGAAGATGTTGTTGTCGTTTGAAAAGTATTTTCTCGAACATGAGGATCCCCGCAGGCAAAATATATGGATTATGAAACCTTCTGTTGAACACAAAGAGACAGACCTTTCCCATGAAGAAACCCTTAAACTTATTGAATTATCATCGGACAAATGACCGGAAAATATTTTTAGTTCTATGAGTAATTCGAAATTCTGGAGAAGAATGAAAAATGAATATCCAAATTTACATGAAATAGAAGTGAGATTTCTTCTTTGTTTTTCCACCACATATCTTTGTGAAACTGCATTTTCTACTATGATTGTGCTTAAAATGAAACAGAGGAACCGCCTGCAACTTTCTGACTGTCTCCCTTTCGCTATCACTTCAATTCATCCCAGAACTAATACGCTAACGGACAGAAAACAGCAACAAAAATCTCACTAGCCTAACTAAAACCTTCAAAACCTCAGTTGTAATAAAAGAAACTAAGTTAACTTTTTCAATAACTTATAATTGCTGTGTTAAAGTGCTGCGTTTTTAAATTAAAAATATTAATTAGTGTCGGAACTGGTGTTTAGAATTGAGAGATTCACACATTTTTATTTACTAAATTACATACTTCGCACATATAAATATTTGGCGTGTGTATGTGATAAAAAGTGTTTAGCCGACAAGTTGCAATTCTTCTGCTGCTTCCCTTGCTCACCTGACTTCTATGGCGAGTTACAATGCATAAATATTTTTCTCGCTACCGTTTTTTTTTAACCAACATCATTAAAATCAATTTAATACTACAATGATCAATTTTACACTGAATAATATTATAAATTTTTGGTGATCAGAATGGGACATTTCAATAAAAAATCAGCATAAATTAATTTAATAATGTTGGCCTGAGGAAACCACAATATGCTACAAGATTTCATTAGTCCAATGATTGATAACTAATTTAAATGTAATTTTATATTTGTCAACATGCCACGCCGTACACATAAGCGTACTAATGCTCTTTATGATTATGCCGTAACTAATTATTAATACTTATGTTAGTTTAATGTACGAACTTAAACAAACTGGAAAGGTATATACGAGCACATTTGTTGGGACCGGGTCCCCGTCTTACGAAAAAAGAATTTACCGAACCGCGGTCTCACAAAGGTTGAGAAACACTGCTCTAAGCAGCCTTTCTTTACTCCCCAAAACTATCACCATACAAAAAGCAACTGCAATAAATGCTAAAAATTAGACAAGAAACTCGACAGACCGTGACTAGAACATTGCAAGACACAGAATCAGTCCTATATTACTACCCGGGTCAAAGTTTTCAGGTTCCGTTGGGTACCGTCACTTCTTGCATCAAGGCCAATCCTGTAACCACCATCTCGTGCGAAATTAATTTTCTACAGACGCCTTTGGCTGGCAATAAGAGACCGAGCAGCTATCCACTGTAGGGTCAGAATAATCAATAGCAGTGCCAAAGTACGTCACCAAGAAACAAGCACAATTTCTACAGAGATAAATGCGGGTGAGCGAGTTTCAAGCCCTTTAGCAAGTTAGTCATTCAGAAAGTATGTGAACTCGATACTGTGCATCTGGTGTCAGATTTTGTGCTTCCCCAGTCATGACGAGGTATTAAAGAAGAAGAAGTAATAGTAGTAGTAGTAGTAGTAGTAGTAGTAGTAGTAGTGGTAGTAGTAGTAGTAGTAATGGTTGTGGTAGTAGTAAGAGCACCAATAGCATTAGCAGGAATTTCTATTACAACTAGCATAATAATAATAATTACCACCATTATCTGAATATATTTTTAGTCCATGCTGGACAGTGTTTGTCGTATGGTTTCCAGTCAAGTGGTAACCATATACACCACCTGCTGCAACTAATAATCAGAAACTGCATTTTATCACGCACACTGTATTTGTGTGTTCAGTATCACGTTTACAATACATCATCATTTATTTCACCAACGCCAACAGCACAAACACAAGCACAATCCTAGATTTATGTATTTTAATGTTAATTAGTTCCTATGTGTTTCGGCGCAATTGCCTTCCTCAGAGAGCTGACACCAACCTTATGAAAACATACAGCCGCAACATGTATGACTCTTTTTAAAGTAAAATACACAATACATAGAACTGTGCATTTGTTGGTGCTGATAGCGTTTGTAAATCAATTCACAAGGCACGGACTGAACAGTACAAAAGTGACACCATTTCTTTCTACGCATTAACCGAGTTATGTTATAGTGGAGACATGCTGTATGCTCTGTAAGGTACAGAGTGTGTTTTTAAATATTTAATTTAGATTTAACGTCAATTTTAAGAAGGTTCGGGTTCGATCCTGGGTCAGTTCACGTGAGATTTGCGGTACACAATGTGACACTGGGACACATTTTTCTGCGAATAATTCGGCCTTCTCCTGTCAATATCATTCCTACAACGCTCCATACCCATCTTCAACTTAATGCCATTCATCAGAAAAAAAGAAAGCGGTCGAAAACTGGGAGCCTTCTAACAAAGCAATGTTCTTTCGGATATTGGGGGGGGGGGGATTGTACAGAAGGTACCCCTACTTTGGCGCAGTGCAGGGGATGGTGTGGTCATATGATCCGAGGGCTATGCTGGCGATAGCATATGCTACTTGTAGGGCCTCCCATGCCAGACAGGTCAAGGGTGATGACCTCCAGGTTAGGGGTTGGGCGTGAGGCTAACAACCCCACCCATTAAAAAATATTGTTACGAAACTTCAAAAAAAAAAAAAAAAAAAGTAGAAGGCCAAGCACCACTCCCCCTTCTTAGACCTCGATAGAGGGTGGTTGTGTTTATTTGTATCATATATACAATAATTTTACAG
>Ga0131853_10010873_pt1 | contig 16638 bp, 5 predicted proteins | sample TergutLab28metaG_FD_92764 | JGI IMG/M metagenome (GOLD analysis project Ga0131853, IMG submission 92764) | Labiotermes labralis P1 segment gut microbial communities from Petit-Saut dam, French Guiana - Lab288 P1 (version 2) (version 2) | ecosystem: Host-associated > Arthropoda: Insects >...
ATATACCATGTTTAAAATATTCAGTACCTATATTTGTTGAATAAATATATAAAATGCAACTTTAGAGGTTAGCGGTGCGGTACGACCACTATAGTTGACATTAGGCGTCAAAAGGTTAACATCGTTAATGCACTCAATATGTACTTCCGACATCTCACCAGTTTTAATGTGAAATCACTAATAGTGGGTATTTGCGAAGGAATCTAATGCTCTTTTATTGTAAGCGCAGTGTCTATCTTAGACTTCTTTATTCGGATTTATTTATTTGTATGTTTGTTATGATTCACGTGATTTCAGTCCTGATGCTTCTGTTGTCAATCGGAAATACACTGAAAATATGTACATTTATCAATGTTTCTTGCCACCATAGGTTTACGCTATTTCTAACAGGGTTTAAATATGCAGTACTTACGAATTACAAGTTACAGGTCATAGGACGGCGAAAGCGTCAAAGCCGGACGCTATGCATGTACCTCCGAACTTGTTAGAATGTGGATCAGTTCGTCGTTCATTTGCTGTTTTAATCAAATTCTACCACTCGTTGAACGTAGGAAGCACTCAAAATTAATATTTTACACAGACCATAGGTTACTGACAGCTTCTTTTACAAAACGTATTTGCCTGACAATTACAATTTGTTAACGCCTTCGCGTACTACTGACTCCAATGTTAGGGTCGACCGCCGAGACCATAAAGACTGACGCACTGAGAACTGTTAGCAATGCAACTGCAGATGTTTGCGCGTATGTTTCCAGGTCACTATGGCCTATATGTTCCCCGCTTCCAGCCCACTTCTAATCTCCATGGCCTTAACATTTGGGTCATGCAGTAGGGTAGCGTTTTCCTCTTTGTTTTCAGGTTTTTCCTTCAGGCAAAAAGTGCCAAACTCCAGACTAATAAAACGTTAACATTTAAAATTAAATGTGATGAAATGTGTTTATGTTAATCCAAAATAAAAGAAAAGTCAATTCAAAAACATTGAAACGTAGATAAATATACAATGATGTATCAGTCAAACACAATAAAACTTTATTATGTTTATTATTGTAGTAGGGCAACATGTCTCGATTCTTACATAATCATCTTCAGGCCCTTCTAAGATACAGATCCTTACTTAGCAATGTTTAAAATGCGCTGCGCATTTTTAACATTGCTAAGTAAGGATCTGTATCTTAGAAGGGCCTGAAGATGATTCTATAGAATCGAAACATGTTGCCCTAACACAATAATAAACAGAATAAAGCTTTGTTGTGTTTGACTGATATATCATTGTATATTTATGTGTGTGTTAAACACTTCGGGATGGCAAATATTAAAAAAAAAAAATGGCAACATAGGATTTGAAGCAAAGTCTGTGGTGACATGTTTGGTCTGTGAACCATAATTAGGTAACTTCTTTGGGGGTGTTTTAATCAATGATGTACAGGGGGTTTCACAAATACGTTTTTAAAGCGGCAGTGCAATTTAAATTAATCGTACAGCTAAATGAATTTCATATATAAGATCACATTTATAATTCAGTAGTTTCGCAAAATGAAAATTCTCAAAGAGAATGTATTCACGGGTCTCACTAAACACTTTAGAGAGCCAATGGGTTCCGCCGAGCACAGTTTGGGAACGACTGGTTTAATAAAATATAAATCACTTTTACCACAACACTAAGAAACATTTTTATAGCAGCTAACTCCATTTAGGTTAGAGTAATAATTGCTGGTCATCAGATTCCTTGACTTCTCGCGAAATACATGGCAGCATTTCACATCAAGGATTGTTAGACATTTCTACCAAACCGACGAGAACGAACAATTCTGACAAAGACTCTTATGAACTCCAGCAGCCAATAATGCCAGTAAACCCAAAATAAGCTAACCGTGACTGGCTACGCCCAGTCTTCGCGTATTACGTAAAGTTCATATTGCTAATTAACGCATAGAACTGATTTAGGTTCACGGTAAAGTATTTTGATTTTATACATGAGACCCCTGGTACTCAACCAAGGAAACTAAGTCCTGTGAATCGAACTACTCATGATTTCCCCTTCCATGAGGATGCGTTGATAAGGACCCCATACACAGTTAAACTGTGCAGTTTAACTGTGTAAAAAACTGCACGAAAAACTGAACGGAATGTTCTCTGGTACAGCACAGGTTTCCCATCAGATTTGTCAGTTCTGTGTGTCTTCTTGTGCGTGTGACTACGGTGGATAAAAACAAGGCTGTCGTTTGCTGTTTGCTAGCCACATCGGCCATAATGTTATCCGAAAAAAAGGAGAGAAGCGTAAAATGTGGAGTAAGAACTGGTATTTGAAAAGGAATATATCATGCGATGCTCATCTACTGAATGAATTGCTAGAAACGGATGTGCCTTGAGATGATGCCATCGTGGTGTCGTCAGGTAAACTGAGGGAACTGCGGGATTCCATGAGTGAACTGCGCAGTTCTCTGTGTGAAAGATGACTGGAAAGGACAGTTCTGAGGCTTGCACTGTTGCCTGTCAAAACTGCGCAGTTTACTCAGTTTTTCCGTCATATATGAAGTCACACAGTAAAATCGCTCAGTTTAACTGAGAGTGTATGAGTAAAGGGCGCTATACCTTATTTCTTATGTTCATTGAACAACAGTACGTATATATACAGTTTGAAACATACTTCATGCAGTTATTATATAGAAACTTGGTAGTTCTTACTGAAGTAAGCGCGTCGTATCTATACTACAAGATCAACTGATTAATGCTGTGTGGGTAGTATCCACTGTTTGCTGTGCGAATTGGCCTCAATACATCAAGGCACTGTGAAGACAGAATCACGAGAAAGTTCAATCAAGACAGCCGGTAACCTGGGCGCGATTTGAACTGGGACCTCACTCGGTCGCGACGTTTCCTGATCACAGCAGTTCATACTGTACAGTACAATATAAATAAACGCGGAACTTGGCTTCTTTCCTCGGATTAAGTATCTTCTTGAAGTGATGATGAACACACAAAAATATCCAGTCAAGGTTTGACCTTTGAACCTACCAGTGACGTGCTAACAGTGAACTGCTGTTGTATGAAGGTAACTTCTGGCATTCGGGGCATTATGCCTTGATAATGACAGCATCACCAAGTAAGTGATATTTCTGATTATAATGAATGAAACATCATTTACACGGAAAGGGGGTGACTCCGAATTGGCCACATCACCTCCGGGTGTTCGTTCCAGGGACATAAAATCAAGGTTTATGAGATGCGCATGACAGAAGACGAACCGCATGGCGTGTCGTGTGACTGATCTTCGATACGTAACAAACATGCACATAACGTCATCCGTACGAGCAATAAGATAAAAATGCAATCACTTCCTTCCATTACTTTAAACAATACTTTCTCTGTGTCAGTTTATCTACTTTCCTTTTCTCTCTCTGTCTTCGCTTTTTCCGCCTCTGTCTATTTTGTTTCCTTTCTTCTATTCTTTCTCTTCTTGACAGTTTTTATATTCTGAACCATTCGTGGAATTTGCCAGCAATTAATTAATATAGTATGGTCACTCTTGTCTCAATGTTAGCATTAATGCATAGTCTCCAAGAGGTTCGGGGTTCGATTTTCAGACTGCAGGCACGACTGGTTTGACTGAGGTCGTAACTTGGTAAGTTTCTCATAGTAGATGCTGGGATTTTACCTTAAAATTTTCCAGGCCCGCTTCCTCTATTATCCTTTTCACCACTCAGTTTACCTACCACGTACTACCATATAAATTATGCAGCTGAGAAAGTGTAGTTACACAAGCCAAGACTCAATCAGTCTTAGAGTATTGTAGGTTATCACCATCATCATCATCATCTTCCTCATCATCATGATCATCATCTTCTTCCTCTTCTTCTTCTTCTTCTTCTTCTTCTTCGTCTTCTTCTTTAGCAGTGCCAGTCACCAAGTTCTGCAGCCATCAGCAGCCTTAACAGTATAATTATATAAATTTACAGTCTAATTCATTTGTTTTACATGTGTTTGTGTGTATGTTATCGTGAACATCAAATACGCTAACTACGATATGCCACTTTGATACCTGTAGATGATGTTTCGGTGCTGTATTGATCTCACGCGTAAAGCCGCTCCGCAGCTTTCAGACGCCCGAGCTGAAATGCTGAAAATGTCTGCTTTAATGACTGAGCACTAGATGTAGCGTTAACCCGTGTGATCGTGTTTGTAGCTTGAATGACTTAAATTTTCAAACGACTGCTTTGACATCGCAAATAACAAACGAGTTAATGGGCAGAGTATGAAGTGGGTTAATATTTCATCGACTTTACAATACTTAAAATGTACCTTTCTTTTTTTTTTATAATCTAGCACATATTACTTACTGAGGCGTTCTTTTCCAATAAGCTGTATACATACGGTTGGCTAATATACTTTTCATTTATAGAAAATTTGTTAGTCGAAAGCGCGCTTCAAACGGGTGTCAGTACAGGCAATTCCGACGTCAGTAGAATATTTAAAAAGGCCAGGGGCATTAATATGTCACCGGCATAGGTCTGTAACTACGCTACACGGCGCGACGGTTGTCATTTACGAAGTTTTACTTGAAAGCACTCGTCTGGCGACAAGGAAGCCTATTTCTGCCGTCTACCGCAATGACGTTATAGACTGTACAAACTGAAAGCTCACGATACAGTTGTCAGTACCTGTCTAGGAAAGTCAACCAGCACAACCGGGCACCAGACTCATATAGATCACTAATATTAATATCCTAGTTAATTAGTTGTAAATGAAAAACTAGGTCCTGAACAAATCGCAGTTTATTTTGTAATAACAAAATGAACAACCTGCTTGAACATTTAAGATGAACAGAATAGGAATTTTACAGATATATAAAAAATGACATCAAAACAAAATCTTGGTTGAAGGTGTAAATGTTCACACACACATACACGTCATGTAGACGGTAGGGCCTACATAAGCGTTCTGTAATATTTCTTTAAATATGTATAAAATTGAAAAATTAAAGAAATGAGATCTGTGTATTTTAATAAGCCCCCACGCTTTATTCCATGCACAAATGTTTTGTGAGAAGTTCATACACCAGTTTGCGTCTGATGTACGGTAGGTGTTACATTGTTCTCTCAGGATCCTAAATAAAATTAGCCTGACGCATTTTACTTTGAATTTCCCATTTTAAATTTCGTCGAATTTCGTTCGGTAATTTGGCAGATGATACGCTCGTACCGACGGATGTCAGAGAGACAAACACTGACAGACAGACCTGATACACCATATATGATGCCTACGTGTCACCAACTTCGTGCAAATAATGCATAGTACAGTTGATTAATCAAGAAATGTTGCTTGCATTGCCGATTCAGTGTACAACACAAAGAAAACAAATCCTACCTTTGCCAAAGGTACAATTCTTCTTGTCGGATGCTCGCATAAAAAATCAGAACACCATATGACGGTATAAGGTGTTTCTGCAGAAGGAAAAAGACTCCGTCAGGACTCACGTTTTAAGCGTTTCGTCTTCATGACAAATGGTTGTTTGTTAAAGTAGAAACTATGAGTCATCACTTGCCAGTGTGGCGTACGTAGAGCTTTACATTAATCATTTAAATCGTTATTTAGATCATATGCAGTCACGTGCGGTCCTTTGTTCCTTGTACTGGAAAATCACAGCAGCTTTGAAAGTTTTCCATCGACGATGAAACTGAAGATATGAATTCAGGAATACACCATTATGTAGCACACCAGCACTGTAACAGCTGACTCGAATTTCTTGTACCATGTTGCAATTGCAGACCACTTTACTCTGCTAAGAAAAACACCATCCATAATTTCGGGCCAAGCCAAAGCTGCTTGTTGATATGTTCATTGGCCTTTATCACGTTTATTCTCTTGGCCAATTATGTAAATTGCAGTTTGAAAGTAGCTTGAGCTCATCACACTTCTCTTGCACATAGTAAACCACATTCGACCTCATACTGCTAAAGCCATTATCAAAATCTCACCTGTAAACCTCTTACAGTTCCAGTGGGATTGACGGCGTTGTACTTACCAGTATTAAAGTATTTGGAACGTTAGCATAGCACAAGCCGATCTCTTCCATCTGCCATCGATATATAGCACAGGGTTAGGTATAAATATTACATGGATACATGGAAGAAAGCATGATGTAACCTGTCCCCCCCCCCACACACACACACAGGGTGCTTCTGTATGTATCGCAACACATAAATGTAGCCTGAACATAGCATTCGTTGATGTGTAGAACATTACGTAAAACTGGAGTCATTCATGCAGGGTACATTAAGAGCATTTTCTTAATTTTATCTGCTAATCTGCACTCTCTGTTTGTACTAAGCACATTCACGAGAATCATTTCGTATTCCATAAATATTCACGACAACATTGTTAATTCCGCAAACTTCAATATATCGATTTCTGAGAACATTTACATTTTGCTGTCTCACGCCGCTAAACACTTTCGTCACTATCACACTGGGTATTTATTAGAATGCTAAAACACGTACAAGCAAAATCACAATTAGAATAATTTGCAGGTTACAGTAACTGATACTTGTTTTCCAGTGAAAATCCAGATGGATTTTCACTGGAAAACAAGTGCAGTAAAAGGAATGCACTTTTATTTTACCTCAACAGTGTTAGTGGCAGTACTGTAAAGTCTAGCTGACGTAAATCTGTTATGCACAAGCTAATTTGCATTGTCTTTCGAGTAGGGAGGAGCCTGATGCAGTTTTCATTAAAATGGGTAGGTCACTTCCAGAATGTATCAAAGAACTAAAACATCACCTAATATTTTTCTGTTAGCAAGTGTGCAAATACTATTTTAACAGGTGACCACAGCGACAAGTGACCAAAAAGAAACTTCAAGGAGTCTAAGGACTGTGGACGGATGTTCATAACCTGCGCTTTGATCGGTCACTTGCTATAAAATTTGCTGAAGCTGAGAAATAGACATCGACGTAGCCGATACAGCTGGAACTATCAGCCTTGATTATATTTTTTTCTGAACTGAGAATTAGTCACGAAGAGAAGTGGTCATAGACTGAATTAGGCCAAACCTAAAACCTTTTGTCCCTATACTGATCTCGGATTTAGGTACTGCCCTAAGCTTGGACAGGTGGAGAAAGCACATTCCCCTAAAACACTGACACAACAGTACACATCTTTTCGAGGTCAACATAAAAAAACAGGGGCACCATACCAATAAACCGCTGCAACAGCTTAAAATCAATAACTTTATTCTGATCATTTCAGCAAAATTTTGGGACGTTGGATTAAATGCTTTGAAAAGCGGGGTGATTACACAGAAATATAAACTATGCCTAAGTACTCTATATTTACTCTATCATAAGTTACAGCAACATTCACTTTAATTCGTGACTTCCTTCGTGACACACTAACAGATGTGTTCAGTCATTCGCAGGCCTACACCTTCTCCGTTCGTATCTGTAGCTATGTCTACACATTGTGTAACCGAGTTGTCAAGAAGATTCAGAACACCTGAAGTACTGTATCTGAGTCGCTGGTACGTGGCTAGTAGGTGTTGTCACAAGCAACACAGTTCTTCGCACACTGGAAAAATAATTCTATTAAGAGAGTCTTCAAATTGAACCGATTTAGTGAATCGTAAACCGAGTATGCTGACCCAATTTTTCTGTACATATTCCACCATTTCAAGTATATTGGTAGGTTCTTTCTTGTATGGTTTGGCAGTAATAAATAACCGACACAATTTACGGCTGTAGAGGTTTTACCACGCACTTCCAGATTCTGTAATAGTACAGGTAATATGAAGTTCTGAACCAGCCTGAAAAAAAATGTTCTATTAGCCTAATCCATTTCCACATTCTGGAGCTAATACTTGTGTCATGGATGTGGGAACGAGCCCTGTGAATCTTTTACTTTTTTTTTTTTGATCAGTACAGAGTGGACCTATATGGACCATTATAGTTTGTAAGTTCATAATGTATATGTTGTATACGGCTATATTTCGCCAATAACTTTTGAAAAGAATAACAGATAGAGGTGAATTTTCGTCTTTAAGTCGCGGAGACCCGGATTCGATCATGGAACAGTCAATGTGAGATTTTTGGTGGACAAAATGACACTGAGACAGTACTTTCTCCCAGACCTTTAAATTTTTGCTCTCAGCGTCATTCCCACAATGCTCCATACTCGTCTTCGTCTTAACACTTTTCTCAACAGTAGCAAAAGCGGGCGAAACCTGAGAACCTTAATACAAATACTCTTTCGGACACCGGGAAGCAATGAGAGAAGTACTTTCACATTACATTTCTTCTGTAAACGTTTAAAGACGGACAAATAAGTGCTCATGAAATATTTCTGTATGTACACAAAGTTCCAATATTATTGAGGGAATCTGTGCCACAGGTTCGGGGCGTTTTCCCCCTTCGATTGTCATATAAAGGAACAGCATGAAATTTAACTTTATGGATTTTAATGACCGTGATTTTTCACAAACGCTTGTGTGAACTCGCGTCTCTTGTGCAAAGAATAAGTAGATGCTTGCTTGCATATAAACGGAGAAGTAATGAAAATAGGTAACGTCTTGAAATGTTCTCCTCGGTTCAGAACACCGAACAATAAAAGTCGGTATGTCTGGGCTGCAACAGGAGGCGTTGAACCATTCATAGTAAAAGACAGCTTTATTGACCTCATGGAGAAAGGGTGAGTAAATATAGCCTTCATTTTAATGCAGAGACTTAAAGGCAAAATTAAGCCTGTACTTAACTAAATACCGCTCCATGAAGATGTATGGTGGAGAGGAAGTATAGCTGCACTTGTTCTTAAAGTTCCGAACTGACCGTAGGAGAATGGTTAGCTCCGTCCGCTGTACCACCGTGGAAAGTGCACACGATACCCTGTGCATAGGAGGTTGGGTGGGGCCCAGAGCCGATCTGGTGGCGGAGACGGGCAAAACCTCTCCCCTGCACGGAATCGAACTTTAGATTCTCCGATCGTCCAGCACATAGCGTAGCTAATATACTGGCCCTAAGCAACTGGATTCCTCAGAGACGTGAAAGCTACGAAGTGGTGATTGTGGATCAGGAATTGATGGTCTCCGCTAAAAGGTGACGACACGGCATGGGTGGCAGTGGAGATATGCGATGACGTAGCACCTATACTCCGAATGTCGCACGGAAGGTCGTATGAGAAAAAATGATGACGTCAGTGAAATCTGAAAGCCCAGCTGGTGACCGCAATGTTACGGACGAGGAACAACAAACAGCAAGAGATGTGGAGTATAGTATTGATTGACACTCCCATCTCACACATACACACATACACACATACACACACACACACACACACACACACACACACACACACACACACGCTGTCCAATCTTCAGACTCATAAAATCCCACCCCACATGGTTTGGTGAGACAGACGTCTTGTTTCCAATCTTCGTTGTAACTAGCATCTCTTCGCTTTACGATGAGAATACGAGTACATGACGGGTTGTCTGGACGACTGATTCAGCACAGTGCCTCGTAAAAACACAGGCGCTGACGCCACATTGTGTGCTAATGCCAGGGTGAAACTACCTGTTGCTGCAGTGAGGCCGATTCAGTAGGTCCACGAAACTTTTAAGGGCGTTTCAACCGATCTACAAATACCGACTATTTTCTTTAGTATTCAGTGCAAATGGATAACACATCCATCATTGTTGTAAACTCAGAAGCCTGAATTGATGGACGGCTAGTTCAGTTTCGATTTTCCTAGACTCTTTGTCTTTGTAGTCACTTTTGTCATCTAGCAACGTTCTGTCCCTGATGAGCACTAAAGTAGGTGGCAACGTATATTAGCCTTAAGATTAATTACAGGGAACGAACACAACGAGAAATTTAAAGGGAATTCAATGTTAGAGGGAATAATGATCTTTACAACATAAAAGCTTTGTTCACTTTTAATGCAAAATGGAACGTAGGCATACTTCGTTCCAAGAGCATAATACCTTCGCTCCTTGATTGAATTCGTATAACTGGGAACGAATTTGTTCTCATGAAATATCCACTAACAGAAACCCTCCTACATGTCTCAGCGATAAATTGCCATCCTCAGGGAGACGTCAATACAACGGATTATATAATATTGGTACATTAACTTCAGATATTCAATGTCGGAAATGTGTAATAGCAGCTATAAATATATTAATATGGATATTATGGAAAGTATGATGTTGGTTAGAATTAATTGATATGTTATTGTCTACAGAGCGTGTAGCTATTTGTATACACATATCTAATATCGACCTTTTCGATCCAGAAGGATCAAATCCCTGTGCTGTGTACTGACGTGTCCAGTCCAGTCATTACATTTAATGGCTGCGGACTTATCGACGGAGATTGGATTCCCAAGAGACATAGAGCTTTTTATTTTTGCTACCGCGTCCGGACTCTGAATCCACCTATCCCTATGCATGGGTACCGGTAGCGAGATGCTAATTTACGTGAAATATAATTTACGAAGTGTGTGCATTTATAAGCCTCGTAAGCCCTTGGTCACCGCGACCTGGAGCGTCCTCAGGTTGCCGATAAAACCTTGAGAGTAGGTAGGTTAATTAAAGTGTGTTTAAGTGAAGTCCATAGTGTAAGTCCGGACAGACAAGCATTTGTTTGTTACCTTTCGTAAACGGTTTTAAGCAAGACGATTCTTGTTAGCCAATGGATTTCAACTTTGCTTTAGACTATACCATTAGGAAGGTACGAGCAAACCAAAGGGATTGAAATTGAATGGGACAAAGCAGCTTCTCGTTTGCGCTGATGATGTTAACCTACTGGGGGAAAACGGACATAATATAAAGAAAAACACAGAGGGCTTGTTGCTGGCTTGTTGGTCTAGAAGTAAATTCTGAGAAATGCAATTTATTATATCTCCATATTTTGTCAACAGAATGGAAGACAAAATCACAATATCAAGATATCTAATAAATCCTTCGAAAAAATAGCAAAGTTCAAATACCTTGGGACAAAGTTGTTAGCAAATCTAAGTTGTATGCATGAAGAAATTAAGAGTAGATTAAATTCAGGGAGTGCCTGTCACCATCGATCCAGAAACTTTTGTCTTCTCCTATGTTGTCGACTAATATAAAGAATAAAATATATGGAAATACGATTTAGCTCGTTCTTTTATACGGGCGTGAAACCTGGTCCGTCACGTTACAGGAACAGGCGAGTATGCTGAGGATGTTCGAGAAAACGGTGGTGAGGAAACTGTTTGGGCCTAACAGGTGTGAAGTGAAACGAAACCCTGACAAGTGCATGTTGAAGAACTTCATAACTTATAGCCCTCACCAAATATAATACAGTTATTAAATTCACGATAATGAGATGGGTGAGACATGTCTTGCGTATGGGGGAGAACAGAAGTGCTTGCAGGGGTTTGGTGGGAAAAGCTGAAGAAACGAGACCATTTCAAAGACTTGCGCGTGGATATAGATATCATATTAAAATAATGTATATCTCACATAAATAGAATGGGATGGCATGGACCAGATTAATTAACTTTGTGATAGAGACAAGTGGCGGGCTGTTGTGAAGACGGATATGAATCAGCGGATTCCATGAAATATGGAGCACTTCTAGATTAGCTGTAAGAAAGCTATAAGCTTCTGAAGAAGGGTTTTGCTGCAAGGAGTTAGTTAGTTAGGTAATTAGGTAGTTAGGTGGTAGGTAGGTAGGTAGGTAGGCAGGCAGGCAGGCAGGTAGGCAGGCAGGCAAGTAAGTAAGTAGGTAGGTAGGTAGGTAGGTAGGTAGGTAGGTAGGTAGGTAGGTGGGTAGGTAGGTAGGCAGGCAGGCAGGTAGGTAGGTAGGTATGTGGGTAGGTAGATATGTAGGTGTGTGGGTAGGTAGTAGGTAGGTAGGTAGGTAGTAGGTAGGTAGGTGTGTGGGTAGGTAGGTAGGTAGGTAGGTAGGTAGGTAGTAGGTGGGTAGGTAGGTAGGTAGGTGGGTGGGTGGGTAGGTAGGTGGGTGGGTAGGTAGGTAGGTGGCTAGGTAGGTAGGTAGGTAGGTAGGTAGTGTGCTTTTTTAGTTTGTACAGTTACATAACCGGCCAGCTTCGTCCCGTGAACGAAGTTAGTATCGGTCACATTTCAGCAGATCACATGTCCACAACGTTGAAAATTCAGGTGGCAGACTATTACGAAAATGCGATGACTAACTGGGTCAGCCCTTTGACACACATGAATTTGATAATTTGTGTGTTTCTAGTTTTCCCAAATCGGGAGTTTCTGGCAGTATCATCTTTCAAGTACCATACTTGGGAGGGCCCTTGCCGACTTTAATACAGCTGCAGTTGTAGCACTCTACTTTTCGTCTGTGTCGTAAAATAATTAAAATCAGACAATACGATCCAACAAGCAGGCTACCTGCCCAAGTCAGTGACATACAATTGTAATGTATGTTGATTAGCAGAGTCAAGCATTCAGAGACGTCTGATGAAGGACGCCAATTACTAAACTGCCAGATAATTTTATTTCCAAAAAAGAAGGGCTTTTTCTTTTATTTTTCCATTTTAATTTAATTTGTCCGCTGTCACGTCTTCCCGCCCAGACATCAAACAGCTTCTGTTTTCTATAGGCCGACAGCAAGTTCGGATTTTATTGATTCCTCTAGTCACCGAAGCTGGATGTGGAACTTTATTCAGGAAGTTGGGGGGTCCAGACCGGAAAGTTACATTAACGTGTAGAAACCGCTGATGGATTTGTAGTGACCTTGTCTCTAAAACTTCCTCTCATAGCCAATAGCAATCAACAGGGACTGCTTTGACTTGTATTAGGTCAAAGTATGCCAAAAATCTACTCGCTGACTCGCACGCACAAACACGTGAATGCGAGGGGGCGTTATGCCTAATAGTTGTTCCGTTGCTTCCTTTCCGAACTGTTTAAAGACTAAGATTGACCAAAACTGAATTTAAAGATTCAGTTTTTATCATGAAGTAAACCTAAAATGTTTATGCTGTAAAAACAGTTAACACTTGTAAGAAAATGACTTTTATTTGTTCTGAGATTCATACAAAACCTATAAATACACTTCGTAGACATACTGTGGAACTATTTAACGTTAAACCCCATTGGTACTGAAAGCAACCACTAGGCTTTAAAGAGACAGATTTAAGCGAAATAAACCATCTGGGGATTGAAATTAATCTGTGATAAATTATATATGCAACTAAATTTCGTAGGTCACAGACAATGAAGTTCCCTACAGTAAAAAATACCAATAAGTTGATGCCGTTAAAAGGAGGTAATTGAGAATCACACGGAACACACAATGTATGGGTAAAATGTAGAGTTTTTAAATTCCAAGCAGACGGTGCAAATCGACACTGGAATTTAAAGTGTTGAATCAAATTTTAATTTGGTCCATATTGTTCAAACATTATATCTCCTGTTTCACGTAAAGTGTAAAATAAAGCTGTAGCGGCTGATAGCATCCTAATTCGCTCCCATCAATGTTTGTGTGCCAGATTACGCTGCAGAACGAGATCTGTGTCTGCAATAAGTAGTTATCAAAAGGTATGGAAAATGGCAAGGAATCCGTTTCGAAAACACTCAAAATTCACGGTAGTTAGACACATTTCGTTTGCCTAAGTAATCACCCTGCAATTGAAAGGCTTTTACAGTAACCGTTACAGGCCTATTCAACGCCACACATCTTGCATCACCTTCAGTAGTTTTCACACACTCTGGCCACATAAAGTGGAGCATAGAGTGGTTTTTTTTTTGGTAAATTCTATCATTTACTCTGCCATATTAATTTTGTCTTCGCCCTTTAAAATTATTTGAGTAGGTTCTTCCGAAACATCTGTACTCACCTTTCAAACTACACTGTATCAGATCGGTTAAGACTGTATTCTTGCAACAGTAGGTTATCTCTAAGGTTATGGAGACCAAATAGGTGCGAACTAACAAATATTCATATTATTTAGGTCCATGTACGTTTCAGTAATTTTAGCGTCATTTTTTGAGGCAAACGAAAAGCGTCGTTGCTTTTTTAGATTTTCCCTCGTACTAGGCTAGTGTATACCGGGAACGCGAGTCCGGGATCTCACAGCTTGTTTGAACTGGGCAGATTTCTGCTCCCATTGCAAGTCGCCATGGCAACAGAGCAAACGGGAGTGTGTGTGTGTGTGTGAGAGGATTCACATCATGAAGCTCAAATCCCGGACTGAACTTCAGTACAATGTCGCTGTCCTTAGTGCTGTAATTGCTTTCTTGAGAAAAGAGTCTTTTTAAGACTATCTTCGCCGTACTCCGAAGGATCGTTTAAAGTAGGTCATGAAATTTCCCGACGAAAATAGTAAACATATGACTTTCTTCCTATTTGACGTTCAGGTGAACGTGCATCGTGATAAATTCTTATAATAAAACCAACTAGATGCACTAATTTCTCAAATTTATTTTTGGAATAAAACTCTACACGTTTCGGACAGTTCCTCTGTCCATCCTCAGCAGTTTTTCACTGTACACGCAGCAATGGTCTATGTCGTACATGTTTGCTGACAGTTCGCAAGCCGTCAGCAAACTTGTATGACATATACCATTGCTGCGTGTACAGTGAAAAACTCCTGATGATGGACAGAGGAACTGTCCGAAACATGTAGAGTTTTATTCCAAAAATAAATTTTAGAAATTAGTGCATCTAGTGCATAAATAAGAACTTTCTTCCTACTTTACGGACGAATATTTGCCTGCATATCTTAGTTGTTACATTAGCGTTAAATAGCATGGAGAGATTTTTATTTTTAATTTTTTTTAGAAAAGGGGGGGGGGGTGTTAAGAGTCTACGGAACTTCTGTATGTTCCATTCAAGCAAAATAATACATGTTATACGCCTGTGGATCTTCGTTGATTTGGGAACACAGGTTTGTGATCGCGTATACAGAAATAATGCAGTGCAGGAATATTATATTGCAAGAATTAGTCAATCTGTTTATTTGAATCAAACAGCCAGCCACCACGCGCTAGGTTTGCGGATTCATATTGTGGCAAATAATAGTAGGAATGATCTACTGTTACTCCTTCTGCTGCTCCTGCTGCTAAATACCACTACTACTACTACTACTACCACCACCACCACCAACACACTACTCTATCACTATAGCTACAAATGTCATTTAAATTTTTAAGACTTAAACGTCTGACGGAGAATTTCAACCGAAGCTTCAACTGCTGCTTGAAAATTTCCTTAGTAGAGAATTTGTATGAATGAACACAGATTTTTTGTGTATTTCTGCTTTCAGGTGTTTAATTAAGCCAGATTTCGTCTAGCTTCCTCCATGGCTAGGCCTGTAGCTGCCGTTGTTGATATTAATAACAAACTTTATTAAACTGCCACATTCACTTCCTTGCTACAGTTGTTACATACACCAGCGGTCATCCAACTTTATTCTTCGTTTTCTCCGTCTACCTTCTCAAGATCCCGTGTTAATGGGTTTCCCATTTCAGTTACAAGGGCCATTTTTGGCTGTTGCACGCTGCATTGCCATTTTAGTTCAAATTATTGTATTAGTCTCAATACTTCACCGTAGACAGCCTGGTGCTGCTGGTACATAGTCCACTTCTCTGTACAGCTAAGATATTAGTACGAGTGCATTCTTTGCCTTCTTCCTACATCAGATTCGTTTTTGTTATTATCGTGGGCTATTTACAATTATACACCTGAAAAAAAAACGTGTTTCTAGGATTCACAGTTTTGCAGCTATCCTGTGGTTACAATATATTGTACAGGTATTACAATTATTATTGTTATTATTATTTAAATCTTTATCATCGTTATCATAATCATCATCCAGAGTCACAAACTATTTACTACTGGTAACAATCATGCAGCGGGCTGTCTGTGTTTCTCACATAAAGTTGTGAAGACAGGCTGATAGAATAGAGAAGAGGGAGACCGTAATCTTGATGTCAACTTCTTAAGTGTGTCTTCATGGAGTCTTGATATTCGTACCTTTGCTCAAAGTAGTACTGGAAGCATATTCCAGTTATTATTTAAGCCTGTGTTTACTTGTACGTAGAATGGGTTACTGGTGTTAAACGATTTGTGGGAATACTTGTAGTACAGTACCGTATTATTTTTGCTTCTGCAGCCGAACTGTGGTGCATTTATATTACCACAACCGTGCCTGTAAGTTACAGATATCCTGAACTCCCGTTTACGAAGCAGAATTGCTACTCATTAGGAACCACTACGATTGAGTGTATGGAGTACAGCACTGTAGCATGAAACTTTTCTTCATTCATTTTAATACTATATATGCAGTCATAACTCCGGACATGAAATTGGCTAGGCTTTCATAAAGGAGACTACGAGAAGTGACAGGGGTTGAACACAAACTTCATCTGATATTATTTCTTCAGTCTTATCTTTTGCGGCAACTAACGTCACAGACTGCCCATTCAGGGTTCCAGGAGAAGAAATGAGATAGTTTAAGTGTATGTTATTTAACGACGCTCTCAAATGCAAAGATTGTAGGTCGTCGATGATATGAAGCGCTTGGGGGGGGGGGGGGGGGGGAGGGATTTTAAGAAAAAAACGGCGGTTTTGGGAAAAAAGGGGTTCATTTCCCCCTTTTTTCCCCCAAATTTTTCCAGAAAGTGGCGGGGGGGTAACAAGGGGC
>Ga0131853_10010874_pt1 | contig 16638 bp, 6 predicted proteins | sample TergutLab28metaG_FD_92764 | JGI IMG/M metagenome (GOLD analysis project Ga0131853, IMG submission 92764) | Labiotermes labralis P1 segment gut microbial communities from Petit-Saut dam, French Guiana - Lab288 P1 (version 2) (version 2) | ecosystem: Host-associated > Arthropoda: Insects >...
ATAATAATAATAATAATAATACCACCACCACCACAACAACAACTACAACAAAAACATGGGTCGTAGAGTCTCAGGATTTCATTGTGTGGACTAAATTTAACTGGGTCAGGAGGAAGTCCACTTGAGGGCTTTTGTGAGCACTACTAATCAAAATTAAGATTTCATGTGTTTGTAAGGCTGATAATTTCTTATTTAGCTGACCGGCTACGAGCTCATGAAGTTGGTTGCCACATTGGCGTAAGTCGTCTCTCTCAGTATGACTAGAAATACGCCTCATAAGAGACCCAACCTGAAGCACGCCTCGACGTGTTCCATTAAAATATCTGCCCGTTACCAATTATGGTTTTTCCATAAAGTTTTATGCTATGTAATTTACTTTACGTATTAGAAACGGTGTCTTCCTTAGACACCTGTGAAAAATTGTGCAAAGTTTTGTCATGTCGGTCTCTTTATCCGTCCGTCCGTCCGTCCGTCTGCATGGCACAAATCGGCTACCACTAGGCGAATTCTTATTAAATTTTATTCTTAAGAATTTTTCAACATCGAGAACATTCATGCTTGTGCACATTTTTTATCACGTCTCATTGAATTATCCTTGGAATGACAAATGTTTTAGGCAGAATTGTAGACAAAAGCAATACACGTTTTGTGTTCAATAATATTTTTCCGAAAGTCCTGCCGTTTATGAGATAATGTGAGAAAAAACATGAAACAGCTAGGTAGGCTACATACGACAGTATAATGCTGCGTATAGAAGACGCGATTCGCATGCCTGATAACTACGGCAAGAATAATATTCATACTTATTTCTTTGTAATTGATTAATTCCATCTAATCTCGTGAAACATTTTACGTCAACACTTACTAAAACCAAGAAGTCACTCAACGACTGGTACGTCCTTACGATCTATTTACCTAAATTTTAATTCTAAAGAAGGCCATTAGCAAATAAAAAATCCTTTGTTTCAGGCTAGCGTTTATACAGTGCGTAACTTGTGAGAAGAATGCAAATCAGCTGGAATATAATTCGTTTCAAAAACCAGTACGTAAACTTTGCATTGTTGTCGGTTATATAATTTTACCATAAAATCATCCCTGTGCAAAATATATATTTGAGAGTGACTTGTAAATTAAGAACAACACACGCCAAATAGGTTGTTGTGTTTCTACTGCGAATTGATAAAAGAAAGCACCACATTTTTACCTTACACTTACATTACGTGCTTTCTTTGAGTTCTGTCAAGAAGTAGCCTTCCAAATAAGCGACGGAAAAGCACACAATTACAGTGAGAGAAATGGTAGGAGCCCACATATTTATTACACAGTCAGAGCTGGGTTTATGCACAGAAATCAGTGTCTTTGAAAGTGACATTCTTCATTAATTGCAAAAGAATCCAACTATACAATATTGCTATGTAATTATATTCTTCGGGCAATTTGAACCATGGAATGGTATTGAAAGTACCAATAATGGATTCATTTATCTTGAAGATCCCCTATTTCAGGTGAAAATGTAAGGATCCTCGTACAATAGACTTGAAGCTGACCTACATTTTCCCTTATTTCCCCCTCAATTGTGTGGATAGTGACGTCATCCCCAGTTTTATAAAAAGCCTGAACATATGGGTTTATCTGATGGACAAAAAAAAACCCAGATTCATGGGAAAATTCGACAAGAGTAGTTTGTGTTGTGAGGGTTTGGAGGACTTTGAAAGTTGAATGTAGGTAAATAATTTTGCATCCCACAGCTGATTTTTATACATAACTGAGAGGAAAGAAGCTTTTTTACTGGGAAGCACTAGCAGTTTTTCAGAGGGGTGTTTTGTAGGCATCGTACCATAAAAACTGGTTTTCCAGGTTTTTATGTATTTTGTTGGGTTTCAAGGTCTTGTTTTTGTTACAATGGCCTGAGTTCTTTAGAAGGGGTGTTTTTGATGCTGTGGGGATATTTTAGATGTGTGCGGAGTAAATCTGGAGGCCTTGAACAGAGGGGTAGCCATTTCTTTAAGCACTTTTAAAACTACACAATAAAAAAGAAAGTTCAAATAAAATATATGCCAAGTTTAAATTTCTTGTGAACCCCAAATAAGAATACTTACTTTATCGTGGGTGAGGAAAACCAGCAGATGGAAGAACAGTCTGTAAGCAGGTATTAACTTTATAAGGTGCCCGCGAAGATTGTGCAACATATTCATTTTCAACTTTTGCAATTACGTAACGTTCAAAATACGTAATTCGGAAGCCCATATTTAGTTATTTTAAGCACACCCTTCCATGACCATGCAATCTGTTTGATGATTCCCACTCTTCTGCCAATGGGAGATAGAATTTTCAAAATTGGGCCCTGTGTTAAGAGTAAAATTGCAGTCCAAAATTAAGCCGAATAATATATAAAATGTAAAGTTCTCCCGGTACTTTATTTAACATCAATCCGTGACGACGTATAGGGCAGATGAAGTATGGATCCACACATTCGTATTGGTGTTGGTGTAGGTGACTTATCAGTTTCACGATCCAGCCAGTTTAGTCCGAGGTGAATTATGTGGGAAGTTGTGTAGATGTCAGAATCTTTCCTAACGCTATGGAGCAGAGAAAATATTGTGTGTTTCCAGGAACAGGGCCGTAATTGTCTGGTCGTGCAAACCGTATCCTAGCTTAATGCAAGAGACTAAACAAGATATTGCAATTTCATATACCTTTATTTCTAAACTAAGCTTCGGATTGTTCTAAGTTTACCTGCTGAAATTTTACAGAATTTTTCACCAGTATCAGAATTTTATGTTATACACGAACAACAAGTAAGTTAAGTTAGGGTAAAGTGGGTCAGGACAATTTTGAATCTCAAATGTAGTTTACTATTTAACATTTACTGCAGATGTTATTCGCAGTATTTCAGTTTGATTCTTAAAGTCCACAGTAATAGAACTGAACGAATCGGGTAGCTTAAATGAAAAATCGAACCAGTTTATATTTTTACGGCGATATTAAGTCGTACTTTAGAAGATAATATTGAAACTTACAAGAACCAAAATATTTTTGTTCTGCTGCATTCATTTTCAACATATCTTCCTTATGTAATTGCTTTTTGTTTCTACACTTGTTTATGTCTATGCATATGTATGTATGTGTATACATGTAATGAAATGTATGTGTATATGTACGTACGTTCGTATGTATATGTGCATATATATATATATATATATAAGTACTTCTATTCATATAGGACGTATTTATGGAGGTGCGTGTGTATGATATATGTAGGTATGTATATACTTGTATATGTAGATACATGTCACAGACACTGCAGTTGCCATCAAGATAATGATGTACAGAATGTTTATTTGAATTGCTTATTCCCTTACCCCAACAACATTAATTTGATGATGGCCCTAAAGGTTAACATTGGCTGTGGGGCTAGTGTAGTTCACATTTCCAAAGTTGTTAGATGTGAAGCTAGCTCGAGAAGTAAACTACACTTCAACGCCACTTGTTCGGATTAATTGGGAAGGCGAAACATCCGGATATGCAGAAAAGCCTGGTAATGGAATTTTTCTTTGAAAATAGGCTACATTGGCAGTTTGAAGTGGAAAAAAATTTCTACAAACGACTGTTTTAGGCTACATATTTACTTACATACAAAGAAAACATTAATACATAATTCCTTATATGTATTTGACAACTGGGGAAAAAATGAAGCCATAAAAATGTAGTAAAATTCGAGTAAAAATTGTTTTCTCTAAGGGCCAAGCCGATCAGGATAATTGGCTTTCTGTACAACCAGCGTCTGGATGGGTCGAGTTCTAATGTACATGGATGCGATCTGGGATGGAAATCGGAATCCTCCGAGAGAGCAACGGGTGTTGCTCCCGAGTTTAACAGATCCCATTAAATTTGCAATATTAATCTGCCTATGCGGATCTGCTTGGTTGAGGCTCGGAAGTGCAGTAGCTCTTCAGTAAGGCAGCGTCTCTTGCTTTATGCAGTTCGACGAAGCCAACGAACTTGTCATTAAAATCAATACACAAGCTAAGCTATATGGTCGTCATATCCCGTGCTTCCATGGGCGTCGTAGTTCACCCCCTCAGGGTAGCAAAACCTTTCCTCCCTCCCTCCCCTTCATGCTATCACCATTCTAGAAACAGCTATTTTTTATTGGGGAGTCCGAGACCTCCCAACCAATAAGATGATTTTAAAACTTTTTTGAGAGAGAAATCTCCCCCTCTTTCACCCTGTTAGAAGGAAGAAGGAGAATTTGAGTGAAAGAGAGAGAGACATAGAGTGCGCACAAGGCATTTTATAAAGGATTACGAATGGTATTGGTGGCACACGGCGCATGGACGCCAGGCGTCCTCATATATGCACTGCCTTCTTTCAATGTTTTTGCATCTTCGTGGAATAGGCGCGCCATTGCTGCTGTGGAGAGGCGAAGAAAAGAGCAAAGAAAAATGGCATTTCATGGATTTATAATAAGAAGGCTTTAACAAAAAATGTATAAATATATTCTTCCAGCGGAGTAAAACTTGGAGGAAATGTGCGTACTGTCTAACTTCGTAAAGACGATCCTTCCTTCGTGACAACAAATCTCGTTCTACATGCTACTGTACCGTATTTTAATTTGAGTAAAATTGGGAGTTAAACTAATTTTACTTATGCTAATAGAATAAGATGGATTAAAATGGACGTTTATTTACAGCGAAGGGTAGCATAATTGCCTACGTATTTTTGGTTGGGAAACTGACCACTAGCAAGCCGAGGGGAGACGGAAACCTGATTAGTGGTGATGGGCGACAGATGCACCTGTCAGAATAGCTCAGTCGGTACAGCAACTCACCACGCGCTGGGCCGTCCAGGAATCGAATCTCCCTGGGGTAGAAATTCTCCGCGCTATTCAAACCGCCCCCGAGGCCCACTCAGTACCCCTCCACAATGGATACCGGGTCTTTTCCAGTGATAAAGCAGTCGGAGCTTGGTGCTAACCACACTCATTTTTCTAGCTCCAAGGTTGCGAATAAACTGCAGCTATATATCCGGCTCCCATCTGTGTTTGCGCAGGCATGTGGTGGAGTGAAATATATATATATATATATATATATATATATATATATATATATACATTCAGCCCTGAAGTATCCTTCAGTCATGAGGATTAAAATGGATATGTATTTACAGCGAAGGATAGCACGAGTGCCTACGTATTTTTGGTTGGGAAACTGACAACTAGCAAGCCGAGGGGAGATGTAACCCTGATTAGTGGGGATGGGAGATAGATGGACCAGTCTGAAGATTATGTGGGGTTTCGTTGCTAACATTTAGGGTTTCTGCTGTCCAGAATTTAGTCGTTCGCGCTTTTGTTATTAATGGCAGAACATGCCATATGCTAGAGTAAGAACCTGTAGAATAATCATGACATCATATTCGGTAAATCTGTGTGCACGTTGTGATCCTCTTCTTTGTGACAACGTGTGGTTTTTTATGTGGATACCTGCGTTTCAGAGGAACATGGTCATGTCCTCGAAGTGACAGTATGTTGGTGTCATCTACAGGACTGCATGATGTTACAACCCGATACACACGCACTGAACACGAGAAACCTATTCTTTTCTCTCACTGCCATGCGAGTTTCTTTCCACGTCCTGCGTCGCAGAACATGTGTTATCGGGGCTGTGAATGAATTACATTTCGCTTTACAGGTTAGTGCCTTAATGTACTTAGCAAGTCCTTGAAGTAGCTGAAAGCCGGAGAATTTATGAATGAATTCCACCACGTTGCAAGTTGTGTGAGCAGCGGATGTTGATTCGTATCTCCAAGCCACTGAATTAAAAGGACTGTCCGTTGTTTGAGAGCAGCCAGTCGTTCTTAAATTGCAAGTAATATAGTAACAGCTAGTGCTGAAAATCTTTTACCTGATGCAAAACAGCCGAGATTGGAGTTTTTCAAGGCGGTAAATTATATATAAGTTTGTCCCTATTCGGTGGTTCTTTATTATAATTACCAGAAGCTTTGACATTAGAAGATCTTTATTTTGACCACACACTTTATTTGCGGTTTTCCTGCGATTCTCAGAAGAAAGAACGATTACTATTCCAAACAGCAACTGCCGATTTGTGCTATCGTGGAGACACAGTCTGTTTCTGTCTGTGAGTCAGGAACCGGAATTGTGTCTTATATGTGGAATAGCATTGGCCCTGTAGGGCTACTTAGGGCCACTTCATGAAAACTACGTGGGATGGCTGTACTTGTTCTTGACTTCGGAACTAGAAATTATTTGTTTGCTTCACGCTCCGGCCGGTAGATGGCTGGACAAAAGAACCCCACGTGCCTATGTATGGGGGAAGAGGGGCTCGGGTTCCAGAGCGGGGTTGGACGCCGCGAAAAAGAAGAATTGTCAGCTCCTGGCGAAATCGACCACAAATTGTCAAGTCATTTAAACGGTTGGGTAGTCACTATACTGACAAAGCTATCTCGACTTCCTCTGACAACATGTAACCAATGCCAATGAAGGTACAAAGTTTCTTATTTGTCGGAGTCTTTCAGAATTACCTGTTCGATGTAAATAAACACACTGAACAAAGTACACGAATAAGAATAAAATAAAGTTATTAACAAATGAAAGCAAGAAGTTTAAAACGCATTATAAACTAGCCGTATAATTCCAGTTAACTCAGTGCATTATGGCTCAAGCTTAAGATATTCCGAGCCACCACTGACTTCTTGTCTGTTATACGAAAGCAATAATGTATAAGAACGTAATTAGTAAACAGAGTCGGTTATTATATGAAAGCCCACTTTTTGTGGTCTTACTCTTTCACTTCCAGCTAATACTGAACCAATAAATGTGGTAACGCTGTAAAAGGCAGTTTGTCCTGATGAAACCCCTGAGTCATTGCTGCGAATTCCGTGTGGAAAATGTTTTGCGTTTTGTTCCAATGAAGACGCTGCAATCACGGCTTATAATTCCAATTGGAACAATTTCGTATGTTTTGTCTAAATTTGATTGTTCTCCATAAGCAAAGATCTCAAGAAGGGCCGATTCCTCGTTCAAGGTGGAGCCGTGCAAAATGTCTAGGGTACAGGCAAAGACAGAAATTCGGTTTATGAAACGCCTTCACTCACACTGGCCTAGAGTTTCATGAAAATAGAACTGAATTTGCAGTTTATTTGAGAAATGTCTTATTTCTTAAGCGAGTCATGTCGTCACATTTTCAATATATGATGAATGTTGTATACATTCATGTTCTTTCCAAAGTCGTTAGGGTGTTATTCCATTGTGTCACAGCTATAGTGCTGTGACTGGAAATTCAACTTAATCGAGTTTGTTTTTTTAATTAAGCATATAAATAATTTAAAGTAATCTCGTCTGTTGTGAATAGCGCTGTTTTGGCACGATAGCGTCACTGTGTGTGAAAACACAGGTATTGTAAGACAGTGTTACACACACACACACACACACACACACACACACCACACACACACACACACACCACACACACACAAAAACTCACATTCACACACACGCGCGCGCGCGCACACACACACACACACACACACACACACACAAACACACACTGCATCAGCACGTAGGGCGGATGGCCCGCCTCTTCTTATTCTGGCCTGTTTTAGACCATTTAACATGAGTGCCTCTTCTTGGAATTGTGAGTATATGACTGTAAGTGGTTAGGCGGAAATGACTAAGAAGAAAACAGTGGTGTTGGGAGTACTGCTTTGACATTCCACCGGAGATATATGACATGTGACATCTCATAATGGATTACATGGCATACATTTCTGACACCTTCAGTTGCAGTCTGAAAAATCTAAAAGCTTCTTCACAACTATTATGTACACTTTTCTTGGGCATAGAATAACTAAACTTTATTTAAAACGAAGAAGACTTCTGTATCTAATCGTGTTTTAATATAACACAGCACGTGACGTGAGAAGAAATTTAAGTCGCTAGGAGAAAGGGTTACTTGCAATTACAATCCTGCGACGAAGGGCATCTGAAATTTCACTGTGAGAGCTGGTGGCGTGAAGTATCAGTTTCAGACTTTGGGTAGATGGAGACCCACTCTGAGGCCCTAGGGAACGTTGAATGAAACACGTTACATTAGACGCTGAAAATGAATATGATTGTGAATAAGCTCCATTTAAAGTACATACGCACATTTCATGAACAGTTAAGAAAGTATACCCAAGTGTTTAAGATAAACAGAACTATAATTTTGCCTGTTGTTTTGTAGGCGTGTGAAAATTGGTCGCTCACATTGAGGGAGGAACGTAGGTTCAGGGTGCTTGAGAATAGGCCGCTGAGGAAAATATTTGGGCCTATGATGGACGAGGTGACAAAGGAGTGGAGAAAACTACATAACGAAGAGCTTAGTGATCTGTGCTGCTCAAACAATATTGTTCGGGCGATCAAGTCGAGAAGAATGAGATGGGTGGTGCATGTAGTACGTATGGAGGAGAGGGGGGTGTATTCAGGGTTTTGGTGAAGAATCCTGAGGGAAAGAGAACACTTGGGGTACCCAGGCGTAGATAGGAGGATAATATTAAGTTGGATCTTCAGAAATTGCGATGTGGGGGTATGGACTGAACCTAGCTGTTTCAGGATACAGACAGCTGGCGGGCACGTGTGAATGCGGTAATGAACCTTCGGGTTCCAAAAATTCGTGAATTTCTTGACTAGCTGCAAACGTTTAGCTTCTCAAGAAGGACTCTGTTCCATGGAGTGAGTAAGTGAGAAAGTATACCAGTGTGTTACTGTAAACATTGTGTTATGCTTAGCGTTTCATGATATCGTGGCGTCTTTATCCCCTGCTTGGCGTTTTGAGAGTTGATAATGGTGAATGGGTGTTATTTTAAACTGTTATTTCTTCCTTACTGACGGTAGCTGGGATCATTAAACCTGTGGGCCGTTGCAATGAATTGTTCAGACAACTGGTGGAATTTTTAGGCGAGATTTGTGTCTTTCGATCGGTCTCGGCACTTGATTAAACTAAGGAATGACTAGAGAAAAGGTGTAGGTATTTTAAACCATTTATAATTCTGAGATACCCAAAAGTGTATTTCATGTGGAAAAAGTAAGAGATTGTTACGCTGTTCTCCGACAGCCACTGCTAGTAGGCCTGTTGTCCTTTACTGGCCTTGTAGCCTGTTTCCCATAATCTGTCCTTGCAGTGGGATCCATTATATTTTGCCCTTGTTGTATCCTGCAGCCTCTTGCTCATCATATGGCTTATGACTTCTTCTTTTAGTTGATGGGGTCTACAGTCTAGAAGACACTAGTTACTCTTGTAGCGTATGACTTTTGATATTCGCTAAATCAAAAGTTGAAAAATAATTCGTTTCGAAATATGCGTGATTCATTTACTCTTCTGACTGTACTGAGAATAGAGATTTCCGTGAAAACATGAACTCCCATACTAATTTTCAGCGTGTGGTACTGTTTTTCTTTTAAATGATTATCATTTTGACCACTTCTCAAAGCTCTGAAATGGTTTAGAGCAACCATTTATTGTATGGAGGTTATTTGCAACTCTCCGAACACTGGTCTGGTCGCAAACCAGTCTCTCAAAGTCTTATTTTTCAGGGAATATTTAACTTGTGGTAAGCGGTTAAGGAACTAAAATGACCGTAAATTAATTACCAGCAAGGACTTATTGGCAATTAACTATAATTTAATCTTTAAAATTTTCATAACTTTTGAAGTTTACTGAAACGTGAATGAGAATACTGCCCCCTTTCTCTCTTGTGCTGAAAGTTTTTCCATTTATTTCAAACTGTCAGACATTCGGTACGATACCTTTGATGGGCGATCGGTCGGTTTTAATGCATCACGCAGTATTTAAACCCCAGCTTTCTGCAACTTGCTCTGTCCTGAATTTTATGCACATCTTTTAAATTGATTTGGACACCCGTTGTCGTAAAATGGCGTTAAGCGTAGGCGTGTACTTTCTTGCAAATGCAGAAGAACACTTCGTTTGAGCCTGTCAGATAGTTATTACTGCACCTTCGTGCGTCTTGTGTTGTGTAGTTTGCATCGAACCCAGATGCATTACACTGTGCTACTGGTAGCAGCGGATGTGGGTGGGACTGCTTCGCCGTTAAACACGAAACTTTTCCATTTCTTGGAAATCTTCAGGCCATCTACCTTTGTCATTGGCTTATTACCACGAGACTGTAAGCTCTCTGAAATGTGTTTCGAAAAGATGAATATCATTCACACTGTGCAAAATAAAAAGAATTTCCTCTTCTACTGAACGAGTTCAATGTTACAGGTTTTGGAGTCATAACGTGTTGAAACAGCTGTGAAAGTATTTTCTTCATTGCAGGACATTTGTCTGTATTGAACCTTTACGTACGAAAAGTGCAGTTACTAGACAACTCTTATTAAAATTCTGATATTGCTGCAATAAAACTCCCGCCACTTTTAAGCAAGTAAATTTATTTGATTAACCTGAACAACAGAAACAGCGTATGCTTTACGAGCCCTGCATAAATGTTTAGTAACAGATCGTATATCTTGTTAATTATCTGCTTACCTTTTGGATGACCTTGCTGCCTCCATCTTCAGGGAAAATCATGAAGACTTAAATCCATAAGCTGGAAAACGTCATTGCACAGACTTCTCGGGAAAACGTTGTGATAGTAATTAATTATTTAATATAAAGTAGTTTAGAATTTCACGGTTGAGCTCTACACGTAAGTATTACTGCAGTCTAAAAACTGCTTAATGAGTATGAAGCCATAATTAGTTCAATAAATATTATTGTTGTTGCTGAGGGCTGTTACCAATTGTGTACATAAAGAACAGCGGGATATCGTACATCAAGGTACTTCTAAGTTATGTTTAAACTTTTTGTATAACTCATAGCATACACACTGCATCTCCATTACGAAGGCAGATTCATTGATGCTGTGTAGAATTACGTATAATGTGAAGATCATATGAATCTCTTTAAGTAATGTGTTGACAAACTGCAGAATAACGGACGCTTTGCTTGAAAACCTATGTATATTTATGATAATATCCCGCTGAATTCTTCTTGGAATGAGAAATGTTTCAGAAAAACGTTGTACAGAGAATAAAATATTTCTATGTTCGTGCCGTTTATGAGATAACTAAGGCTACAGACACACACTAAGTATGTGTAATAGGCAAAGATATACTCACAGGGCCTGAACAGGACCACAGGGCTCCAGGAGGTTGAGGATCCCACATTTTCTAGACAATCGCCGCAAGAAGGTGTTCAGAGTTATAATTACTAAGAACCGGCTGCCTTTACGCCCAGGAGATAACCTTGGTTCTCATATCTGATAGATGCTGAGTCGGCCGGAAGGATGATGTTAATGAAAAATCCAAATGAATCCATCGGGAATCGAGCCCGCGATCTCCCGGCTTGTAGCTTAGTGCGTCAATGAAATGTGCCACCACATACACCCAGAATGTGTAATACTTATTGCTTTTCCACGTCAACAATGTTTACGCGAATGTGCCTCAATGTTTCGTTACACGGACATTTTCTGTCTTGTTATAAGGTGAAAATTATAGTTCACTTTTCGATTCCTAAAGTAATTCAACATTCAATGAGCACGCCAGCGTGAGCATTTTCTGATCTGGTCTGCCTTTGACTAAGCAGTCGCATGCAGCCGACAACGGGTGACCACGTTGTCGATGTGGGAAGATTGAGCCAGCGACTCGTTTTTCTAAAAGGCACAACTGTTGTACTATGAATTGATACATAGAGCTCCGAACGCGGACCTACTGAGATGGGCTTGTCCTGTAGTAAGCAAGAATGGAAGAAATGAGAAAGTTATAACAGTTTTGGTTGGAAAACCAGGCGTGTTTCCGTACAAGACTTACACGTATATAGGAGTATAATATTAAACTTGTTGTGTAAAATTTATTAAAGACACTTTGTTTTCAATAATGTAATTATTACATAGCGACCAACGACAAAAAAAATAGTAATTTAACATAAAATTTGTGTTTTGATTTTCTGTGCAGTGTTTGTCTGAAACATTTCTCATTATATGAAGAAATGAGCGAGATGTGATCCCAAATGTATATTGGTTTTCATGTAAAGTGCCCGTTATTCTTGTCCAATATTAACGAAACTTGAATTTTGTCAAAAAGATTTTCGAAAAATATTCAAATGTCAAATTTCAAGAAAATCCTTCCATCGGGAGCCGAGTTGTTCTACGCGGACGGACGGATTGGCGGTTGGACAGACGGACAGACATGACTCAGCTAATAGTCGCTCTTCGCGACTTTGCGAAAGAGCCTAAAAATTGTTCATGGTGCTCACATTGCATTTATGTGTTTCGTACGGGCCTCAGGACATACAGCGACTTTTCCCGTACAACATTAAGAAATTGGTTTTGTATAACCGAAGTGTAGAATGTTTACTCTGCAGTACGCACTGACTCCTTATATATAACAGACACAGTTCTTCTTTAAAGGGTTAATATTACAATGAGATTGCAAAACGAGATGAAATATTAAGCTAATCATAAAGTTTGTGTCATTCGTTTAATAATCTACAACGTATTATGTTAATCGTAATGTGTTGTTTATTTATTTTTTCTATCCATTAGAGTATTAAAATACTTAGATAATTCTGGATGTGAAGTGCGATCCTCTGGTTCAAAATTACTTCGAATATATGACTAATTAACTAGACTATATTTGCTTAGTCTCAAATGTCAAATACTGTAAACAATTCGGCTCCAAATTTAATTCTGAAATTCGAACAGAACGACGGCAAACTGGCACGGTTTGTGCACATTACGTGGTTACATGACGTCACCATAAGTCAGTTAACTTCATGTTGTTACTTCTCTTTCCTTGGTTTGTTACTTATGAGGTTTCCATCGTTTCAGACGGACCTGTTGCCTTTACCTCTCAGAAATTTGATCATGTATAGGGTCCGATATGCAATACCAAAACATCGAGACCTCTGTCTTACTATGTTGAATGGTTTATGTGTGTAGTTGCATTTGTAGTTTACATGTGTGTGATACTTCGTCCGTCCGAAGAAAACAAATGTACTAACCAAATGCCAGTCTTCGAGAAGATGATTTCTATTGCGAACGAAACGTTTTATGTCATATTTAAATGAATATGCGAGCCCAAACTAAGTTTTGTAATTAGGATACCTATATCGTAAGCTTTAACAGCTGAAAAGTTATTGCATCAAATAGAGTTCAGTTCGCTGCCGAATACCGTTTTGCTGAAATGTCACTTTACGGCTCTATCCGTCACACCAGAGACGTTTTGTGCTGATCGCAGCAGTTTCTCCTTTGCTAACAACTCACACCCAGATTTCGTTGAGGTGTACGGGAGAAGGGGCGGACTTGTACAGTTGCGTAGGGCAGTCTTCCGATGCACACTGCCATTTTCTTTATGCTGTGATCGTCAAATAGGGGTACCTGAGGTCCTCATTCCGCGGTAGGAAGTTAGCAGTGCTCGGAATGTACGTTGCTGGCGATGATGGTGAGTGAGAGTGCGGTAGGGAAATAAACAGAGATAGACATATATATAGCCTTGGGCTAGGGGGGAGGGCGGGGGATGGCCAGTTGTTGCCGGAGTCTAAGCGGGGTGCAGGGCTACGGACGAGTGTTGGTGGCCGCTGTCTTTCAGTTGGCAGCTAGCAGCCGGACGGTGTACGTTGCGCGATCGGTATGTCCGTGCTACCACAACGCGACATCATTACCTGAGAACTGCAACAGTACCACGTGTTGCTGACAGCACTCAGAAACCGGCCGCGACTACAATTGTCAAACGAAGAAACAGTTCAAACACAAAGTGGTATTAAACAGACAGCTTGAGACGGACTATTGTGGGACAGAGAAAGAAAAATAAATTTGCAACACGTAAATTTAAGGCACGTTGAAGTGTTTGATCGAATTAGGAGGCGAGAATTCCTGTTTTGCTTTGCTGGTGAATATGTAATGACAGACTGAGTGCGCGTGCGCGGTGCGCTGCGGTAGTAGAAGCGTTTATATGACAAGGATGAAGACTGAGGTGGGGTGTTTACTCATGCTGCTTGCCAATTGGTGCTCCCTTCTTTAAAAAAATTAATACCTCCTCCCTCTAGCTCCCTACCCCTACATCGATAACCCTCTCGTATTGATACCTTCCCCCATTATCTTCCCGACACATGTACACGTAACATGGTCGCGATGCTTCAGGGATCCATGGCAACCCCCACGTGTGTTGATTGGTGATAGTGAATGATAGTGGAAAAAAGCGTAGCCGTACCGTGGATATGCAGTTAATGTCAAGTGATCCGTGAGTTGTAAGTGATTTGTTATGTTATTCCAATTAAGCAATGTATTTCTGCCGCCATTATGACTAATCCGACAGTGACACTGTGTGGGTGATCTTGCAGTTTTGTTTTGCCGATATTACTGTGCCGTCGTTCCAGTCATAAAAATGCGAAGTTCGGTTTGTTGCGATTGTGTCTTAATAGAGAAGCGACTCTGGCGGAATTGAATAGAGACGCTATACGACGCTGGGTCGAGGAGGCGTCGGCAGTCGTCGCCTCCGGAGGATTCGGCAACAGTAATATTGAGAAACCAGGAGTGACGGATAATAACAACACGATTGAGGGGGGGTGCGTCAAGACGGTGGCCAGCAAGACAGGCCATCAGTGGTTCGGTTCGTCTCCGGCTGCAGGACCCGACCATCCCCACTGGTGGGCGTCCTGGCGCGACTTCTGCACGTCGGCGAAGTCTGTGGGCACGGCGACTGTAAGCCCCCCAGCCACTCCGAACAGTCCACCCATGCCTATGCTACTGCATCAACCGACAGCTCTGCATCATCACGCGCCGCATGAAGAACAGCCCCTGGATTTCTCTGTGGGAACTATGAGTAAATACAAAGAGCCTCCGGTTCAGAAGATGTTGCAGCAAAACGGTGCACATCACATAACCAGACATTACAGAAACAATAACAAACAGACCCGCACTAGAAGTTATCGCCAGCAGCAGCAGCAGCACCAAGATACGAGTAGTAGTTCCTCTGAAGATGAAGGGGTGGGCCCTCCCTCACCCTCGGCAGTAGAATCACCAGGACCACTCCGCGGAGATGGTGAGTTCAACACCCACAGCCGGGTGTCTGCATGTACACTGCAATGACGAGTTATATTCGTGTCTTTTTTTTGGGGGGGGGGGAGATTTCCCGAAGACCAAATAGCGTAGTCGAGTTTCAGGGTTTCGCAGCGGTGTAGTTAAAGCCTCCGTTCTTCTGCAATTTGGTGCCGTAACGCGGGTGACTGGTGCTTGAAGTTTCGAGACCAATACCTACTGCCGAATAGTCGCTCACAAATTTTCCAGAGACACGGCGTCAAAACTCAGAACAACGGAGACTTCAGGACGGCCTAGGCAGCATAAAGATGAGGTAAAAGGGTGGACAATCCGGTGTTCTATTCCGGGAAGGGACAGCAGAGTTTTTTCTTCTCCTAAAAGTCCAGACCGGTTCTTTGCCCTCGGTACCGTGGGGGAGGGGGGGAGGGTTCCTTTTCCTGGAGTAAAGTGGCTGTGTCGTGAAGGTGACCATTCACCTCCATTTAGGTTATGAATGAGCGGAACTACATCTTTACAGCCCCCCCCCCTCCCCCATCTGTGTTCATGAGATGGACATGGACAAATATACGGTTGCTGAAAACTGCCAGCATATGCAAGCAGAGTTAAAAGCATATGACCATTCATTTCAGAGTTCGAAATGTAGCTTAACACAAACTTCATCTGAAACTATTTTTGTCGCCTGTGGAGAGACGAAAACTATTTTGCATTTAAACATTGTAATATTGATTCGTAAATGTGCACGCAAGAGCTTACGACCTTGAAAAGTTTTCTGACACAATCCGGTAAAACCAAAGAGGTTATGTTTTATGCATGACGATGAATTATCACTGCTTCGTAAGTAGGAAAAATTGTCACGAATGTCGGTGCATTACCCGTAGGAACTTGCAGAAAACATGCGAAGCTCACTGACTTGTACGCTTGGCGAGCCTCAGCACTGTCTCCAGCCGGAGACGGCAACCAAGCTTTGTGCTGCGAATTCGTGCAGTCGAATGGGGTGTGTTTGTCTTCAGATAAGACGCTTTGATATTAACGTAAGCATTATTGAATGATGGCGACTTATTGCATGATACTTGTATGAATACATGGTTTTAGATTGCAAGACATTCACCTAATTCGATTTACTTTATGACTGATGTTTACTTTGCAAATAAGATATTTTAAAAAGAACTAAACCAGGACTTAGTGTCTGGCGACTGATGTTAAACCAAATAGTATTTAAAAAAAAACATTGTACCTCAAAAAATTATTTCGCTATATTAAAAAATTTTAAACACTGTTTATTCTGATTAGCGTACAGAAATCCATAAATAACAAAAACTCTGAGTGATAAATTGAGTTGTTTATAAAGTAACCACGGTGCTTTACACTGTTTATCGGAAGTTTTTTTATTGTTTTCCTTTTCATAGTCTATTATTTTTAGTAGTTAATACGAAGCTGTCTCGTCGACTGCTCTCTGCCTGGGATTGTTCTGTAAGCCGTGCTTTTTATATATATATACATATACATATATAAAAAGCAGTGCTTTATATATATATATATATATATATA
>Ga0131853_10010875_pt1 | contig 16637 bp, 10 predicted proteins | sample TergutLab28metaG_FD_92764 | JGI IMG/M metagenome (GOLD analysis project Ga0131853, IMG submission 92764) | Labiotermes labralis P1 segment gut microbial communities from Petit-Saut dam, French Guiana - Lab288 P1 (version 2) (version 2) | ecosystem: Host-associated > Arthropoda: Insects >...
TTACACATTGGTTTTCGTTCTTGAAATGTGGACCACAAACATTTTTCTATTAAGACAAGCTCACTTTTACTCAAGTTATTAGTGCATTAGTTGGACAGCTACACACATCTCTTCTTCTTAATACGGCTCCACATCTCTTAGTGCAGAGTTTTGGCCTTCTCAACCACTTCCTTCCATCTTCTCCTATCCTGGACAAGGGTCTTCCAATTTGGCACTTTTAACTTCTGTATATCTTTTTTAACATCACCCTCCCAGCGTATCTTTGGTCTCCCCATTGGCCTCTTTGAAATGGGTTTCCAGGCGTGAATTGCTTTGATCTTTCTTGTTTCCTGCATTCTTTCAATATGACCATACCATCCTAGCCTTTGCGCTCTGGCGAAATTTATTATGTTCTCATGTTTTATTAGTTTATCCAATTCCTCGTTAGTTTTTATTCTCCAGGATCCATTTTCATAAGTTGGGCCAAGGGCAGCTACACACTATTTTACAAAAAAGAAAGCCTCTCAAACAGGAACGCAAACGGACACGCTATGAAGGCACATTGTGGAAGTGCAGCGTAGCTCCACTCATTCTTGACCTCGGAACTAGATGGAGATGAGTGGTCAACTTCGTGCCCCAGCCGATTTATCCCGGGAAAAATTTCCCCTGTTACCGACTGAATCGAAGGCTGGCCGGGCCACAGGAACGGTTTGGACGTTTTGTGGAACTGAAAAATCTCTTTCTTTTCCGAGACAATTCCTAGTCATCCAGCCCATAGTTTAGTCAATGTAACGACTGAGCTGTTCTGGCCAAGAACGTCAAAAACGCTGTTGAATTTGATGATATTAAGCTGATTTTTTTAGCTCTCAGGGAAAACAAATTTCCGGATTTGCGTTTGTCTGAAACGACCCTGTTACACGTCCTACGCTCCTTTCTCCATCGTTCTGTGTCACTACAATTTAAAATTCAGCTGGTTTCAGGCGTCCGTAAGTATTCGCGCATTTTTGGTTCTTTTATAATATTAATCCAATCTTACAGTGGACGTAAACACCATATTACTCTCTCCTGCTGTTACATGCACAGCATTCATTCTGCAAACATATAAACTAACTAGGTTCATACAATACTTGAAGCCCAAAATTGTGTGGCGTCGCGGCATCAACCACAGATTTTGTGTCAACCAGCATCTGATATGACTCTCGTGTTTATAATCAACTTAAATATTATCCTCCCATCTATGCCTAATTCATGAAAGTAGAATCTTCCCTTTAGGTTTTCCGTCTTCTGTTGCATTTCTCATTTCTCCCACGTGTGATCAGTAACATCAATACAGACGACAGGATATTTAGGGTTTGTGAAATCGTGTGATTAGGGCAAGGAAAACGCCGCGATCTCTTAAACAGCTGTTATAAAATTAGGTAAAAATGGGGCTGTACAAAATATAATAAAATCCCACCCGCGTCAGTGTTCAGACATATATCAATATTTATTTTTTTCATACATTTAATTTATTGTAAAAAATATTGTTAGCATAATCAAGAGGAGGGAACGTAAATGTAGAATGATGTCAAACCTCACAGTGCATAACAAAACTGCAAGTCTTTATCATTTATTAACTTTGACAAACACCCATACAATGGGGGAGACTAAAGCTACTTATCTGCTTTGCACAGTTCCTCAGTTGTGAAAAATTACAAAACCAGTGTTCGAGTGAAGATAATTCAAAATACTCTTTCAAATACAGCCTGTAGATTATGATTAGGAAACAACGTATAACATAAGCTTACTTTTAACAGAGTAACGTTGGCTTTGTTTGACTTATCGCAGATCGATACATAAGCTTTGATGCACCAAATGGTGCATGGCTGTCAACAGTGGCGTACCCAGGAATTTTGTTCGGTGGGGGGGGGTGTTCAACAAATTCAGTTGAGGACAGAGAGAACGGGGATCTGGAGGCGGTAGCCCCCTTAGTCAGGGGTTCTGGAGGCAGCTGTAATTTGGTACTAGAAATTTCATTTCATATAGTAAAATTTTCTTAATTTTTGGTTCTTTAAGACTATTTATGATGACAACCAATTTATTTGTCATTGCTAATGTAAAACAATTGCGAACCTAGGTAGCTTTAGAATTTTACTGCCTTTTTTCCGAACATCTTGGTGTGCTGGCGTCCTAAATTCAGCAATTTTTAACAGTTTTCACAATCGGGGTGAGTTTGGCACGATTTTGGAGGGCATTCGGAATTTCGGGGGGGGGGGGGGTTGAACACCCCAAACCCTCCCTCCCCCGTCGGTACGCCACTGGCTGTCAAAGTTTTTATGATATGATAGTATATGATACATTCGTTTACAGTAATTGGGTTGACACCCGGTGGCTGTAGTGCAGTACACATTTACACACAAACAATACAAAGAACAACACAGTCGACACAAACGGTACATACAACAACACAGTTAATTAACTGGGAAGAGTACGGGCTGTGCCCCGTCTTTGCGAGTTATACACTGGCATTTGCCTTACAACTGAGGAAAAAGCGCGCAGAAATCTCAGTCAAGGTAGCCGAAGAATGCCACAGCAGCCACAACTAATATCTTTACGTGATTATGAATTCGAGTCCTGTTCAACACTTTTCATAAGATGATAAGCTTAAAAGTCCAGTCTCTACCATACCCGTTTATGTTCTGTCTTTATTTAGCACTTGATTTCTTTACAGAGACGGGCGTTTGAGAGTAGGCGACGAAATAGTTAATGTGAATGGCCACCTTCTTCGCGGGATGACAACTATAGGAGAGGCTGAGAACACTTTGGATAAGTGTTTACCGCCATCCCCTTCCAGTCCTTTAAAAAGTTTTCACGTTGACATTGTCATAGCAAGAGATGAACAAAATGAAGGATCTTCAGACGCAAATGGACACTCCGATGAAGAATGGAAGATGACGGACCACAGTGTTTGGTCATCGAGGTCAACCACTCCGACCTGCAGTGCCGACGGAAGCTCAACACCTCACACCATTGGTAGCACAGAACACATTGCAGCTCTTCAGAACGAATCTGAGGTGTCAAAATTTTGCTGGTCCAGAAGTGAAGACTTGTGTGATGGTGTTAGTAGCCATGAGCCTCTTGGTACGAGGCATTCAATTGATGGGTCATGTTCTCGTTCGATAGCACCCAAAACTTCGTTGTCAGGTAGAATAGATTTGTGGTTACGAAACAGACGGTCACAAGTAAGTGAAACTCTAGTACAAAGAGATCGTTACTCCCTAAACCAAGGAGATATCGAAGGCAGTAGTTCTTTTCCCAGCGCAATGAAAACTAACAATAGTAACTGTAATAATTATAGAGGAGATTCAGCGAGTAATTCCAAGTATCAGATTCGTGACAGCTGTGAGGACGATGACGTGTTTATAAAAAGTCCGAATGTCGAAAACTCTTTAGCCTTTGACACGATTTCCCAAGCTCTTGTTAATTCTCATGTGCGGTTTCGATGTAAGACGCCTTCAGACTCGATTATAACACAAGAAACACCACCAAAGACTCGAAGAAATTTTGCAGTAAACGGCAGGACGGCCAAGTCTTTGGGTACAGGAGGCAGAGGATCTCTTCCCGATACAAATTTTGAAATTATTATCAACGATCATCGGCGGTCAGTGGCAATGTCTAGTCCCTGCTCACCCGTGTCGTCTCCGGCAAGTGTACCCCTCTATATGCGTCACAGCACGGCATCACTGCCGCACAGTCGTCTCAGTTCTACCGGTACAAGTCCCGGTACACCAGTGGGGTCACCCACGTCTCGCCCAGGGTTCCTGGCAGCAGCCTGTTCCTCTGCGCCTGTGACACTGCACGCTGTTGTGTTCGAAAAAGGAGCAGGCAAGAAGTCGTTGGGTTTCAGCATCGTCGGCGGTCGTGACTCCCCTAAAGGCCACATGGGAATATTCGTGAAGACCATCTTCCCCACCGGACAAGCAGCTGAGGCCGGGACGCTTTTCGAAGGTGAGTATTTCACACTATTTGCGTGGGTCTTGACGGCACGGAGTTTTGAACTGAATTTGTCTCAAACAAAGCACTTATTCTTAAATGTCCTACTGCTTCGTGGTAGATTGTCATTCTTGTGCAATAAATACATTTGGGTTTAAGCAAAGGGTTGTATGAATTGCCACACTAGTCGATCCAAACGGTGAACATTCGGGCACGAAGATGTAATCACCCCAATGATAAGTATAAATAAATAAAAGGGATTTAATCTTAAGTTTTTACTTGGGCTGAAGGAATAAGAAGTCAAATCAGAAACATATCATTCCTTTCCACAGATGATCCTGGTTAGATTTGTGACGTGTTATGCTGTGTGTAGCTGTTTTCGAAACAGGGTCCGATCTGACCTTACCACGTGCTTTTCAAACCAAGATGAGCAATATTTGCGTGATTCGTAATATCAGGATGCAAAACAGCAAACGTCTGGAAATATGTGTCACTTGGCAAAGTTTTGAATTAGGGACACCATGAACTTTTAACAGCTTTATACGTGGGTCTGAAACTGCACGGTCATCAGTCTTGGTATGCAGTTACACAGGATTAAAGTTAAGTGACCACCTGTACTGATACGTAGCTATTAACAGGGCATGTAACTTCACTGATCACATGGATTGGTACATAGCTACTGACATAGGGTGTACGTTCACTGACAACCTGGGCAGTTACACAGCTACTGACAGAGGGTTTAACTGACAGCATGGGCTGAAGTGTTAGAGCTACGACTTTCAAGTTCCGAGCAGAACAAGTAAAGCCTGCATATAGCCGACTTCGAGTCCTGCAAATGATGTCTCCTTAATGTTATATATTTAGGTAATGAAAGCTTGTAATTTACTTCTACTTGCCGCCTTTTGCGCCAGTGTTCATAGAATTATTCCCACTCGACGCACAGTTTTTGCCCACGACTGTAAATGTTATACTGCTGTTGTTATTGATACTATTGTTATTTTTTCATTTTTTATTTTTTTGTTGCATCGTGCATTCTGTAGTTTATTCAATTACACACACACACACACACACACACACACACACACATTCATATATATATATTATTTAAGAAGTCTAAAATTTACATTAAAACATTTAAAATGCTCTTACATGTTTTGATCACACTATCACCCTCAGGGAGCATATATTGTTCCTTGCTAAAGTTATAATTTAAAACATTCAGTGAATTACTTCGTTATGTTAATTTTGGTGCTGTGGCAGCAAGTCTGTAAGTAGAATATATGTTTATTAGACAGTTAAACAATATAGTAAGTAAGAATTGAATATTCTACACAAATAATTAGGCTATCTGGATTGAAGCTTGTGTTATGCCTACGACTCACACACAAAAACTCGTTGTTGTGTGTGAGAATGGATTAAAATACGTTTAAGTTAAACCTAGTTATATAAGGAATTGCATCTTCTGAGTTGAAGTATTAAAAATCAATATTAATACGAAGTTCTGTTCTATCTTAAAAAACGGGCCTCTAGTTATGGCTATCGGACTGAAAATTCATGGAGATGTCCACACGGTTGCCAAGTTATTGCATCAGAATCTTAAAAAAAATCGTCTGAGAATTATGTGTCTCTAGAAGATCATAATATCATAAAATATATCAGACCCCATAATAAATTAAACTAGTTCCCATCCCACAGTTACGCGATGGTAACCTTCTTATTCCTGATCGTCAGAAATTAAAATATGCAGTAGAAGGTTCGGAGTTGTTTAGTACCACATTTTGTTTGAAATCGGTCAACATATTAAAATATTGGAAAGTGGACGCAGACGTCATTGAGATCTTATAAATATGTTCTGTTCCGTGAGAGACGAAAACGAACTAAAAGGAAGTAAAAGCAAAATTAATGGACTGTATAAATTTCAAGGAACCCAAAATTCTCAGGTGCATACAGAGAATGCAAATTTTCTTCCACAGTGTAATTGGATCAGATTTCGTGCCTCGAACGGACCTCCTTTGGAATTAAGAAAATCTGAATATCATGCATTTGAAATGAAATCCTCGTTAACCAACTTTGCTCTGTTAGCTTCTCACCACTCCGTTACATTCCGTTTCGTTCCTCGCAGCTATATTATTATTAATTCCTTGAGACGTTTATAATATTGTCATGCACCATTCATCTCCAAGAAGTACCACGTACGTGGTGGCAAGGTGAGTCGAGGGAGGCACTGTTCAAGACAAAGGGATTTTTTGCTACCAAAACTGTCTACTGCCTGTTAACACCACATCATTTTCTCGTTACCAGAGAACGCGAAACTAAAATGAAAAAAATCGTCTCGTTTCAGATGCCGAAAAGCCCTACAAAATTTGGGTCGCTTCGGCGTTTTAGAGATGTATCTGGAATTCGTCATCAAGCTAAATTTCGTACTGCTATACACTGTCTAACTCTTTAAAGACGAAACGTAATCTGTTTTACATACGGACTCAGCGCGTGCCGCGCAGTAAACACTTTTAACTTCGGTTACAAAAAAAAAATCTGTTGATGTATAAGTCAAAGGTCGCTGTTCGTTCTGAGATCCATATAAAACATATAAACGCAAGGCGAGTACTACGTAGAATTTCTAGACGTATTCGCAAAATTGCGAAAAACAGTTGTTAGCTTTGTCGTGTCTGTCCGTCTGGCGGCGTGGAACAACTCGGTTCCCACTGGACGGATTTTAGTGAAATCTGATATTTGAATATTTTTCGAAAATATGTTGAGAAAATCCAACTTTCTTTAAAATCTGAAAAGAATAACGGGTATTCTATACGAGGATCTATGTACATTATGATAATATCTCTCCGAATTCTTCTTAAAATGAAAGAAATTCTTGAGACGAATGTTGTAAAAAAAATCAAAACACTCATTTTAGGTTAACCCTTACCCTGCTAACGTGGAGAATATGATGAGCTCCTAATAATGCCAGAAAATGGCAGATGGGATTTAACTTGGCGTTTAAAGGGTTAAATAACTTTATTCCGAAAATCGTGCCGTTTATCAGATAATGTGGAGGAACATGGTATAGCCGGAGAGTCCACAGATGACAATATAATAAGGCGCATGCGCTTTGCACGCCGGAAAACTAAGGTTACAGACACAAACTTAAAATATGTAACATTTATTGCTTTTCCAAGGTAATAATGATTACGCGAACGCGCCTCGATATTACGTTGTACGTACATTGCCTGTCTTGTTGAATGTCAGACCTGGTGGTAAGTAAAATAACCACTAGGCTTTAAAAGAAAATAGAGCACAGTTCCTGAAATAGTTCCAGAGATATTGGAAAGTCACTTAATTGGGATTCATTTGGAAGAATCGTCGATAAAACGCACCTCACATTCTTCTGATTGTCCGTTTGCCGTTTAATAAGGCACATATTTCGATAACTACACAATATACCTTGTTATTTAGTGATTGTTTTTACATGAAACGAACACAGACTTGCTCATTTGTATTGTTCATGTCTTCATGGGTTAGAACACATAATGCCATCCTCAGAATTGTCTTTCCAAAGTCTCATTTTTTTCTTCCCCTCTTAACCTTGCAGGTTAACAATTCTAATTTGCACCTCGGCCTTAAACAGGCTCATGCGGTAAGAATTCTGAATCTTAATCGGAGAGAACCCTTATGTACGAAAGGCTGTACGATGTCGAAAACAACGGTTCATACACACAAGGACTATCAGACAGCGAAAACTGGCTCGAAATGTAAACCTATGAAGCGTATTGGACCGATGACGTGTTGGAATATAGGCCGGGACATAGACTGTCTTTAATGGGGTTTGTCGTGGCTTTCCTCGGTTCCTCCAAGTAAATATTGGGATGGTACCTCAAAATATGCCACAGTCGCTTCCTTCCATACACTTGCCAATCTACTTTCACTTATCTCATCACTTGACAATATATAAGCTCAGGGAATGACACTGTCCTTATGTAAACCGTAAATAAATAAATAAATCAATGAAGCAACAACAGCTTGACAACAAACCTGCTCCCAGTTCATGTAGGTAGCAGATCTATGATACTGGAACTGTAAAGTTGGTAGAAAAGTAACAGAGAATGGCTTCCTGGGAGCGAAGTCGTTCTGCATTAATATGAAGACTGCGTTCCTTACACAAACGTACAGGAATGCTGCGAAAGTACGGTACGTTCTCCTTGACAATAGACACAACATAAAGGCCGACACCCTCTTATTTCACGTTGCTTGAAAAATATGTAAGTTCTTCGTCGTGAATGATCAGATGTTCAGCATAGTTTCACTTAGACCCTAGCAGTACGCGTCCAAATGATTAGGTCCTTTTCTGAGATCTAATGATGCGTTACGGACACTGCAGGTTCATTTAGAATCGTGCCTGCATTATGCAGTAATCGCAATTACAAAACAGAAGTTGTTATTCCGTTCCGGAAGAGGGCCTTTCCCTTTTTCATTCACTCACTTATTCATACTAATCACATTGTATAAGGTGGATATCTAAATCCGCGTGTAGAATCGGAGATCAAACTTTCGGACAGACAGACATTATGCTTTTAGTGTATACTGTGTTCAAAGAAATCGTCTCTTAGACAAGTGGCTAATGATCGACATCATTACAGTGCATTAAATAATATATATTTAGCTGTCTTTAGAGTATGTCGTGAATGTTCATAATATACACACACTAGACTGCGATGTTGCGCCATGTCCTAAAACGAGCCATTTATGCTATCCAGACCCTTACATTCGTCCCAAGGCTATGCCTGTTAGAGCAGATGTTTCTAATGAGCAACGTCAGTAACCGGAAACGAGAGCTCTCACGTACTAACATCAAAGTGGAGGCGCCGAAATCTGGAATACGAATTCCATCGCCAGCGCCACTATAATCATAATTAACGCCGACAAATGTTTTGAGTTTTAAAAAATATATTTCCTTTGCGTTAGCCCAGTGTGTAGCCATTTATCCTTTGCTAATAAGAATACAGACTGTTTGTGAGGAAGCGACTCGTGCACCTGGTTTTCTCGAATAAATAAATTATGAAATTTTATTTCTTAACGACTAATACAATTTTTAAAATCTGTGCGTGCACCAGTTTGTGAATGCAAATAACTTGTTCCTGACTTGTAATAAATTGTCTATATAGTACGTCGCTCCTTGCTCACAAAATCTTGGAGCAGGAGTGCTTTATACTCGTTCTGCATTCCAACCAAAATTCTCTGTCTTCGTTTACCTTCACTGCCGTCACATGAAAACCGGCTGTGGGATCTGCAGCGTTCTATACAGTGAGTAAAAGGAGACATTTTCCTGGGGACCAAGGAGTCTGACACATCCCGAAAGAATTACTACTTTCCTGCCAAGAAAAGTGGTGATTGATTGTTTACCTCTGTGTCAACTTCAACATCCGTAACGTGGTGCTCAGGCACAGGGGAGATTAGTCTTACCTTTATTTCGTTGGGCAGACCCGTCCGTGGGAGGACATGTCAGCTGCGGAGTCGGGTCACTGCATGCGGGCCGCGTTAGTTTTTCCGCTGTAGAGTAACAAACTTTTTCGGAAATCTGTATAGTCCATTCTACGTACTCACCTTAACGCACAAAACGACAGCTTCTTCATTTATGTCAAGGAGGACGGTTATATATTGCCCTCTCCCCTCCCCCCTTTTTAAATCGCCGAATCCAAAACTTCTTTAAGTGAGCATTGGCGTATGCTCTGCACTATACGCATCCGGCACTTCTTTTGATGTCTGGATTCCAGACATAAGCGATAAATTTTAGCGCTAAAAGTGAATAGCAATGTAGACACAGGGCCCGCTTTACCAACCCAGTGAGGCTAAAGCGGATTTATCAGTGGTCTGACAAATTTAAGTTTGGCTACCAAACAACTGTTTCACAGTAATTTAGTACTCCTGCTTACGGGCTGACATACATTACAAATCTTCAAAGAGCAAGACTTATGCAAATTTTACAAAACAGGGTTCACATTCGCCGACCTTCTTAATATTTCTCATCGGCTACCACACGAATCACACGTGTCTCGTAATTTTAATTATGTGTGTATTATGTGTACGTAATAAGATAGTAGTTTTTACTCAGTGCCTACTCAAGACGCTACACCCGCTGCACTACATGGTGAAGCTTGGGTCGCTGCAGTACCGGGCAGAGAATCCTCGTACCCGTCGGGCAGGGAGGCGGGTGGACGCAAACAGTGGTTCTGACGTAGCCTAGTGACAAGGAAAATCACCCTGTTCCTCCGGGGGAATAACCCCAATCTTTCAGACCGTAACCAGATAATGTATTGAGACATCGCAAGACAGGAAAGTTTGAAAAGACGAAGTGCTTTAGACTGGTTTAAGTATTGTATTTCCGTCATCTTGCAATACTTGTGTCGGTACAATAACACACCTTCGTTACATGCCGTACTAAAACAGTATGTTGGGCATTTCATGCGTGGGTGTATTTAATTCAGGTCTTTTTATTGCTTCTCCTGTGGCTTTCAGCCTGCGGGTGTGGTGTACTAGCATTCAGACTTCGCGAAGCCACAAACTCGCCTACTGTTTGGAACCCGAAGTCTCAATACCATGTTCGCAGGAACCCGTCATGGGTTTCTATCCTGTGCCACATGAATCCAGTCCTCATATCATTATGATCTATTTCAATATTATCCTCCTATCTGTTCCTAGGTCACTGAATGTTTCTTTTAACGTTGTGCACGCGAAATATATCTCAGAGAGTGAGCAGTATCAAACACAGTATCATTACAAGTACACCAGAGAGCTCAGCTGCCGGAAGGGCACGTCTTGCAGCTACTGTTGGTGTGCTGTATGTATACGCACGGGCGTGAACCGTTTCGTACTCACACTACGAATCGAAGCTGCATTCCTCAATGGACAACACGGCTGCTGCGTTACAGGTGGGGCCTGCGAGGGACAGTAGGCTGCGTACAATTTGATGAACAGACTGTTGCAAGAAGGCAGATAATCTCCGCGCACTTAGTTAAGGCGCTGCTAAATGTTCTTAGCAAAACTGCATAGTGGGCAACCGTTAATAGCACAGTTCTTATAATAAAACCAACTAGTTCCACTAATTTCTTGCGAGCTGTCAGCAAACCTGTATGACATATAACACTGCTGTGTAGAGTGAAAAACTCCTGATGATTGACAGAGGAACTGTCCGAAACATGTAGAGTTTTATTCCAAAAATAAATTTGAGAAATTAGCGCATCTGTTTGGTTTTATTATAAGAATTTATCACGATACACGGTCACCTGAACTTCAAATTCGTTAATAGCACAATCCACTTGATTCCACATGTTTGTACCGAAAGTGGTATTGTCTTTCTTTTGGGGTAGAAGTGATTCTTTGAGGACCATAAGAATAAACGTCTTGAAGATAAACTTTGGACCTAACTGAGAGGAAGCAATAGGGTAATGGGGAAAATCACGTGAAGCTTCACAATTTATACACTTAATCTGCTGTTGTTAGAGCGATTAAGTCCAGAAGGATGAGATGGGTCGGACAGGCAGAAGGGAGATTTCCGAAAGAGAGACGCAGATAGCAACGTGTTTGTTTAGCGGCAGGGCTGTAAAATTATTATCTAGAGGACTCGAATTCATATCTTGGCCGGACTGCCTGGGCTGAGGTTTTTTATGATTTTTTTCAGTACTTTAAGATGACTTTCAAAATCTTACAAATGTAAGCCCAAAGGCAGTAGAAGAGAGACATACAATGTGAGAAATGAAGGGCTCACTCATAAATTCACACTTGATGCCAGAACACTGCAGTAACATTAACATTTGCAGATGATGATGATGACGACGATGACAGTGATGACGGCGACCTGAAGTTGACAAGAACCCCTATCATGATCATCGCCCCATCACATTTAATGCTATGTATTTGTTTTCCGGCACTGAAACACCCTTTTTAAGCACAGTCAAGAGTTGGTCTGTACTGGCCCAGAATTATGGCCATGTCAGTCCTCTATAAATACGACGCCAACCTTTCGAGCTCCATGAAGACGTGAAGCTTCTCGTGGTCTGTATAAGTATCCATAGCGCAATGGATTTGTGTGGCAGTTTAAAAACCCATGATGAGATGTTCGCGGTTGAACGTGTTGGGTTTACGAGACATTCGTAAGAAATTTTACGCACTCGGAAAAAAAAAGACCCTTCATTGGATATTCCAATTAAATGTTGTTGTCCCTTCCAGGTGCAGTTTATTTAATGACATTTTGTTCACCACACGGTTTATGTGGGTACGAAATAACCACCACGATAGGCAGTAAACATGCTTTAAGATCGCTTGGACCAAAATCCTGCATGGAAGTCATTGTGAGTGAGAAGTAAGAGTTGTCTACCCTCAAAGCTATCATTTCCACCTTCATCTAACGCAACTTCTTACCCATTCTTCTTCTAGAATTTTAAGAGAAACAATAATCAAAATTTGCTTGTGTATTGTTTTTCGTCTTACCCATACCAGACTGCATGTACTTCACAAACTGATATTCAGTACGCACACAGTTATAATACGTGGCCTGCACAAACCACGAAGTTCCTTATTGTATGTCCTAATTTTATTACTTTAAATGTTGCAATTTCGCCTCCTTTCATGAAGTTTCAATGCTTCTGATTACAACTTGTAATTAGCCCAATTTGTTGACGTCTAAATTCCCCGAAGAATTAGTTTACATTGTGTTCATGCTTTGTGGATTAGTTCTCCTTAACCATGAAGTAAAAACCTCAGATATAAACTTTAATTCAGTTTTCGTTACAGATGTGATGTCTTTAAGTTACTGTCCCAAGAACAGTATCATCCTCCTTTGTTTTACGCATGCGTTCATGCAAAAATACACATACTGAGGCATATAGTAGGTCCTAATGACGTGACACATTCTACACATTAATCATTTTGATACAGGTCTCGGCACATGCAGATGATTTGTAAGGATAATTAGGCATTTTTCTTAGTTCAGCGACGATTTTTCAAACTTTTATTTTATACAGTTTGAATGGGAGGATGGTTGTGAATGATGATTGTTGAATAACGTGGAGTTACACAGAGCCAGACAATTTTAAGGCAATATCCAGCAGTTACATGCGGGGCAGTCCGGTCCCCGTGCCGATAATCAAACTAGTGCTTTCCGAAATGCAAGAAATCCAACACGCATTTTGTTATTTCTATGTGTGTGTGCTCTAGGTGTGAGAAGAGAGAGAGAGAGAGAGAATGGGGTGGGGGTTGGTGTTGTGGCCGAAAATTTAATGTGCTGAAGCCAGAGTAATACATTTAGAGTTGCACTTGTACTCTACTGGACAGCCAGGATTTAATCTCAGTTTTTACACCTACTTTGCAGGAGACGAGATCCTGGCAGTGAATGGAGAGACCCTCCAGGGAATGTCACACGCTGAAGCCATTGCAGCTTTCAAGCGCATTCGCTCCGGGCCAGTGGCGTTGCGTCTGGCAAGAAGACACGTGCTCAGGTACGTCACACAATTATCAAGTCATTCCCTGGCGCCTGATATCCCATGTAAAGAAAGTCTCTTTTATCTTGTCCCTGGGCAGGGCAGCCTTGTCGCATGGAACGCCAGTAGGCGGAGATGCATTTCGTGAGAGCTGTCGTGCTCAGAAATGCAACAAAAGGGACAACCTGTGTAGTAAACATACTGAAGGAAGAGCACACTGACCACAAAATACTGACTAGAGATAATCGCTGTCTTAGTGCTTGGGGGCTGGATTGGGTTACGTGTCTTCGTTAAGAAGTGCAGGATGGCTCTTCAACCTACCCAGTTTCTAACCTGTGGGATTTATCCTGGAGGAAGTATTAAACAGGTCACGTCCACCTAAGACTGGGGCTAAGATTGTACGCAAAACTTGTACAGCCCCTGTTTGCCGTCACGGTAGGTTTTAGGTGCAGAAGCAACCTTGCTCTACAAGTGTATCTACCATGAAAACTGCCAGGACGTCTACTACATGTTGTTTAAGAGAATTTTGAGGTTCTCGTAGCGGTAGCGATCCAGTCTTGTGGTATGTGAAGCCATGCAGATCAGTATATAGGTGCCAATGTTTCGGAGGGGCTTTCTGCCTCCATCTTCAGGGTAATCCAACCGGCTTTAAAGGACATGAATCTACATATTTCCTATTTTACAGTCAATAGAAGATGCGTTTAGTGGGTGTAACTTAAAACTGTAACACTGCCGCGGATGTTATAGTTTGTGGTTATTTCTGGACATACTGCAACTGCAGAGATTACATGACGTCAGATGTTTGGTGTATGATCTAACTGTGAGTAGGTATAATATCGAGGATCGGAACTAACCCTTTGAAACCAGAAATTATGTAGCGAATACTTAATAATTCAGTTCGTACCACACAGAAAACACAGCGTTTCAATTACAAAGACCAACAAGGTTAATGCTATTTGGAGAAGCAATCACTACGTGTTCTGAGAACCATAAAGAAACTTCCACATGGGGTTACAGTGTGTGAGAAAAATGTACATTTATTGACGTTTAAGTAAGCGGCAGACAAGCTGGGCTGCTTGAAAGAGTTAATTAGCCCAGTCTTCTTCAGAACTGGTCTGATAGATTATTTAGCGTAATTTATAACGCTTCACGTCCCTTAGGATGGCGGAGACATTGTCCGAAACGTCTAATTTTCATTCATAATCTACGCAGCCGATTGCCAGAAGTCATTACTGCGTTTAGTAACAGTAACAGCTTAAGAACTCTATAAAATGGCGTGATTATGCACGTTGTCATGGGTAAAAGGGAGAAGAACTGTGTGCACTTAAAGGTTATATCCTTATATTTGTCTATAACGATTGAATAAAAGATATAAATCAGGACAGACGGTAATCCTGCCGGCATTCAAAATTCGTACCTGCCGAATAGGCATACGAGTAGAGAGCGTTATCTTGAATACAAGGAGCAGGGAAGCAGTCCCATTGTGGTATGTGGCTCCTGCCTTATTATAACGTTCAGTAACGAAATGAAATGTGTCCATTTAATTACGTTTTATTCTGTGCCCTCTACCAGTCATGTCGTTCGTGATAGCTAAGATACACAATGAAACCCGTTTATAGTAACTATACGTCATGCAGTGCTAAACGCGATCAGACAAGAGATAACCGTGTTATTACAAGAAACACTGACACAAACACACAGCACTGTATTCCGAGCCGTGCTGAATACTGCACAGAAGACGAAGCAGGTCCACTAGTGTTCAGTCGACAGTTTGCAAACCTAGTCTTTATTCATTTCCATCAGCAAGGTTTGAAGGATGTTTATTGGTGATGACATATATGAAAAATTAAGCTTTTGTGAATACAATGCAAATCTAATTGAGAGTGACTGAGAAAGGAATAACCAAGAGGCGTGAAGTAATGAAATTTTTGCTACATAATGATCTCGATAGCTAACATTCTCCCTCTTCAACGTTCACAGATTGTAGCTTCCTGTCTGTTCCGATTCAGAATTAATTCCGAAAAGTGGATGTCTTAGGACTCCTTGGACAGTGGGATCAACGTGCCATCGTCTTCCAACCACCGACGACTATGCTCTAAGAGAAATTCGATGCACGATTCCTATGTTTCTACTAAAGAAAGAATTTCTTAAATGTTTTGCTTCGTAATTTTTTTAAGTATGTTTTCCTACTGCAGAGATTGTGTAATGTCAAATAACAGTTCACTATTACTTTGAAATGGAAAGGAATTAGAAGGAAATGATGGAAATCTGCGTCACGGATTTATTCCACAACTCTTCTACATTGGGGAGTTTGAAGTAATCGAAGCTTGTTTTCTTCTCACGTCAAGAATATAGTTCTACCTTATTTCAGTCGTCAAAACCATAGCAATTCGTGCGAAGTCTAAAAAATTGGAAGACTGACATCAACATTACTGCTGCCACTTCACGGTCGTGACCCTCTGTTACGATATGGCATTTGGTGCCACTTCCCTGTAATATATTTGACACTATTACATTTGTGTTAACGTCTATATAATTCAGTAGTGGTCAAAGTTGGGACCGAACCGTCGTCCGCGGTTGATTTAGCAGAGGCTGTAACATTTTCAGCCGTATGGCAAATTTACCTGAGCAAAACTGTCACGTCTTCGTATTTCCTTTCACTCCTAGTTAATGCTCTGAGGAGAGCATTTGGAATACATACAGATCGTCTCCTGTCACTTAGAACTACACACTGAAAGTTAACGTGAGTGTCTTAATTTACTTGAATTTCAAAGAAGCTCGCTAGTCTCGTTTCCTGTACGCACATGAACACCCACGCTGTTAATGAACAACCATTCTTGCAAAAGGACAAACCTGGAAAGATCAGAAACTTGTCCAAGCCCTCATGCCCACTGGAAAAGAAATATATGAATTTCGAAGATTTACAGCGGTGAAAGTTTCAGACTGTGGTCTTGTAGGATGTGACATCCTGCAGTTTTGTATGAGATTACCAACGTTTTATATGAACTAGCTCTGAAGGGGAAGGCAACAGTTTGTTTTCTTGAGGGTAATTAAGGGCACTTAGAAGCAGGGGGGAACCCAGGAATTTTGTTGGGGGGGGGGGGGGTTCAACAAATTCAGTTGAGGACAGAGAGAACGTGGATCTGGGGGCGGTAGCCCCCTAGTCAGGGGTTCTGGAGGCAGCTGTAATTTGGTACAAGAAATTTCATTTCATATAGAAAA
>Ga0131853_10010877_pt1 | contig 16635 bp, 15 predicted proteins | sample TergutLab28metaG_FD_92764 | JGI IMG/M metagenome (GOLD analysis project Ga0131853, IMG submission 92764) | Labiotermes labralis P1 segment gut microbial communities from Petit-Saut dam, French Guiana - Lab288 P1 (version 2) (version 2) | ecosystem: Host-associated > Arthropoda: Insects >...
ATAGCAGTCGCTTCTTTGCTTGTTGCGGGTTTTTTCGCGCCTTCTCTAGGCTGGCTATATTTTAGCGCCATTGTCATTGTCGGGTTGCTATTGATTTATGAACATTCGATTGTTAAGCCTAATAATTTGACGCGTGCTACGATTGCTAGTTATAATGTGAATGAGATTATTGGGATCGTATTGCTGGTGTTTAGTTTGGTAGATATTTTGTTGTTGTAAAGTGGAGATTTGTCGAAAAATGAAGAATGTCCACCGCTTACGGTCGTAAATTTTAAGGTTTAAACATGTAAATGTGATTCAAGGTTTCATAATTATATCCAGTTGCTTAAAATTTTTTGATATGGAAAAGTTGTCTATAAATGCATGTACCATTAGGGCTAACCATTTATAGACAACAATCAATAATTTTTATGGATGGGGTTTGATTGAGATACAATTTTGTGGTAAAAGGGTATGAACAAAAAATTTGAAATTGGAGGTTGAATAATGGAAATTTTATGCTACTTATTTGAGAATATTGACACTGTGATATCTATTATTGGTGCAATTACATCGGTCATCTTCTTCCTTGCAACGAAGAAAGAAAAGGAAAAGGCTGAACAACTAATTAATAAGTTCCATGAGGAAGGCGGGAACTTGTTTGCAAAATAGAATGAAATAATCGATAAGAAAAATCAATTCGATCAAGCGAAAAATGAATTATGGAGATTTCTGGAAGCACAGCCCAAAGATAGAAGAATGGCAATTCAAGAGCTAAAAAATCGTTTTGGAAATGAAATCGATGGCTTTGATATTTATGAGCTGTTGGAAGCAATCGAATCAGAGGGGAAAATAATAAGAGCGGATCCAATAAATGGTTCAAAGCAGTTTTGGTTGTTTAAGATAAATGGGTAATGGGAGCGAAACAGTAGAGATGAAGAACCTTTACTTGGACATACCTTGAAAAAGGTATGTCCAAAACCATTAAAATGGTTTAACTATGCAAAAGTGTTATAATGAGCACCAAAAATCCGTCTCATAGGAGATTTAAAATCCTTTAGTATGGTTTTCTTTTTGAAAAAATGTTGATAAATTCCTGAAAATAGTATATAATAAATGTATAGCAATTGATATACGGGAGGCGATTTGATGACAACTCAAATGAATGTAAGGATTGACGAAACAGTTAAGCAACAAGCAGAAGAATTATTACAAGGTTTAGGATTAAGTATGAGTACTGCTATCAATCTTTTTGCTAGAGCAGTTATAAGAGAACAAGGTTTGCCATTTGAAGTGAAATATAATACCAGTCATTTCACAGAGCAAGAAATCAAAAAGATTGATAAGGCTTTGTTAAAAGCTGAAGCAGATATTTCTGCTGGAAGAATGGTAGATGCACGCCAATATTTACAGGATAAAATTTCTGAATTAGAGGCAATGAAAAATGTATGATGTGATAAAGACAGAAACAGTTAAAGAACAAATAGACAACATTGTAGATTATTTGATTACTGAATTTGCCAATGTGGATACTGCCATCGAATTTCTTTCAGATATTGATGATGCTGTTGAAATGATTTCGAGATATCCACGAATTGGAAAGAAATATGAACCAGAAGAAAAACTAGAGAGAACCTATCACATTAAATTGGTTAAAAACTGTAAACTTTTTTACACGATTGAAGATGATAAAAAGGAAATTTATATCGCTTATATATTTCACGATTTGCAAGATATTGCTGTGATATAACTAGAGCGAACTGTTTCATGGCTGAATGGCAATAAAATGGTTTAGCTTACAATTTTTTTGATTACTAGCATTATACCTAAACTTGTGGTTTTGGTACAACTATGGAGGTAGACAATGCCTAAAATTATTATATTAAGGGGAAATTCTGGGAGCGGAAAGTCAACAACAGCAAAAGCTCTGCAACAAAAAATAGGGCGAAATACATTATTGGTGTCTCAAGACTATATACGTCGAGAAATGCTTCAAGTGCGAGATAGACCAAACAATCAAGCGGTGGATTTACTTGAAAATCTTATCCAATATGGTTATCAGCACTGTGATATTACCATTCTTGAGGGAATTCTGCGGGTTGATATTTATGAAGGTTTGTTCAAGAGTATTGAGAAAATCTTTTCAAATGATATCTTTACCTATTATTTTGATGTGCCATTTGACGAAACATTGAAAAGGCATCTTCAAAAGAGTAATGTAAATTTTGGTGAAAGTGAAATGAGAAAGTGGTGGCGAGATAACGATTTTTTGAGTAATATTGATGAGAAGAAAATAAGCAAAGATGCAAACATAGATGAAATAGTCGAACGTATTTATAATGACATCATTATTGAAAAGTAAAGATGTGATAAAATACTTGCTAATTAATGTTACAGATAATGTAAATAGCCATGTTTCACAATCGAAAATTCGTTTGTGATATTTATGGTACAAGTATGAACGCCAATTTGGCGAGCAATCGAAACATTAAAATCTTTAACAATGGAAATTTTATCAGACTTTGTTTTAGATATGTACGTTAATATTAGTTCACAAAATGTCGGTATAATCTATCTATACATCGAATAATAATGTATTAAAAAAGGTTGTGTTTAAGATGTTAGATTTGATTATGTTGATTTTTGTTTTGATTTTCGCTGGTTCGGCAATTCTTATTACTATCGCTGAAAGAACTGGCTTACGACTGTCAATCATTGAAAAAATCGGTTTGAAACGATTATATGGGATATTGTTTGGCGGAATAATCATTATGTTTATCATGATAGGTGTGATTTACTCAAATATTTTGCCGACCAGTGCGCAAGAAACACTTTGTAGTTGGTTAACATCAGCGACTCGAAATGCAATGGGTAATGCTTGTAATTAGGAAGTATAGCCTAACTTTTGAGGATGTAAAGCACTAAAATGGTTTAGGAATACTTGAGTTGTTTGGATAGATAAGTAGTGTGAAAGAATTTAGTTTACGGAATGGGTTTGGTATGTCACTTGTAAAAGCAAGATCAATTATTTATTGCTATCAAAAATGGAGACATTCCACTTTTTCTCAGTGAGACATCTTCACGATATTTCTTTTGGTTTTATAATATCGTTATGATTTAAGGTTAAACAGAGGAAAAAGATGTAAGTAACAACGCTCAATCTTGCAGGACAGAGGCGCTGTTACTCTTTTTTGTTGTTTCGCCCAACTTTTCAATGATTATGAGCTTCTTTTATTCAAAAATCATTTATGTGTAAGCAAAGTAAGAAGTGCTGGAATGTGCATTTCACTCATCGTAATATAATCTTGATTACCATCTTCAGAAGCCTCTACTTGAACACCAGGAAGCTCATTGATCGCTTTTTCTACAGCATCTTTTGGTAATCCGCACTTTGCCATTATTTTTTCGATGGTTACAAAATCAAAATGTTCCAAAGTCAATTCCTGTAATTGTAATGCATTCGAAGAAAAATCATGTGATGACTCCAAAGTCAGTTCCTGTAATGGCTTCGAAATCAATTCATGTAATTCATCCAAAGACAATCCATGTACTGCATATAACACACGTAAATTATCAATATTACTCAGCGGTCGTATCGCGTTATATATATTCCTTATATCCTTTGCGTTAATGGATTTGGCGTATCTGTTACTTGAAATAAATACATTATTGTATTTTATAACACTTTGTCCTTTAGGATCATTCCAAATTGAAGAACCCCATTTATAAAACTCGCTGTCTTTAGCCTTATCTTTCATATTAGCATTCAGCTCTTTATTTTGTTGCCAAATCGAATCTTCCAATCCATATCCACAGGCGAAAAATGCCAAATCATAAGCTAAATCTAAGCGATCTTGTGCGGGAATCTCTTGAAATAGGTCTTTGATTTTCAAGTATATATCATTCAAGCTATTCGTAGGCTGATAACCTAAAAGCTCATCAATAGATACATTGAAATATTTAGCAATGTCGGGCAGCAAATTAATATCAGGATGGCATATTCCACTTTCCCATTTCGATACTGCTTGATTTGTTACGTTCAAGATTTCCGCTAAATCTTGTTGTGTTTTGTTATTTTGTTTTCGTAAAAATACAAGTTGTTCATTCAATTTTATATTCGACATAAATTTTTACCTCCATCATTTAAAATATTTGCAATTTGTAGCTACATCTAAATTATAGGTCGTTTTTCAAATAAAATCAATAACGCATTTTTTGAATGAAAATCATTTTTTCCAACATGGGGTTGGATTTTCAACCAAATCAAACAAAATTTAGAGCAAATAATTGAAAGTTATGGTGAAATTTGTTATACTACTTAGAGGAACACTCGTCGAAATACAATTTTTGGTTTGAAAGGATGATTTTAAATGTTTTATGAAACGCTAGCGAAAGAAATAGATTTGCCATTAGATTTTTTAGACGAATTGATGAACCTATATGAGAAAATTGGCGATTTAAGTGACTTACAAGACAAATTGTTTGATCCTGATTATTCAGAGAGTTTAGAGGATGAATTGAAAGAACGAGCGAAAGAAGCTGATATTCACCATTACACTTATGCGTTCTATTTGCTATTTATCGCGGGCAAAAGATTGCATGAAGCCTACGAAATCCACGGTATTGAGGAGCACATTTTCTTTGATACCATGAAAGATTTGGTTTATAAACTAAAAGAATGTCAAACGATGTATAACATATCTGGCACATTTGTGTTCGGTTGGTTTCCTGATTTTTATCGCCTCAAACGATTCGCATTAGGTCGCTTTCAATATGATGTTTCAACATACCCTAGTGAATCTTATGAAAAATTTGGTTTATCCATCAAAAAGGGGGATGTTGCGTATGGCTTACATATCCCATCATCAGGGCCGTTAACACAGGAAGAATGTCATGAATCTTATCTAAAAGCTTTTAATTTCTTTGGACAGGAGCCACTAGTTGTTTGGTGTCAATCTTGGTTGCTTAATCCTCATCATCGCGAGTTTCTACCAGAGAAGTCAAACATGGTTCAGTTCTTAAATGATTTTGATATCATTTCTTATGCGTCACCACAAGAAAAGTTTGGGGATGCTTGGCGCGTTTTTGGGAATGTCGAAAATGTTGAAGCCGCAGATTGGCCAGAAGAAACAGGTTTGCAACGTGGTTACAAAGACCATGTCTTAAAAGGTGGACCGGTTGGAGAATGGTTAGGCGTATTAGTCTTTGATGGCAAAAAAGTCTTGAATAAAAACTAACTAAAGTATCGGACTGTTGACTTATTCACTAAACTTTTGAGTCGATAGTTTTTTTGTGCAAAAAATTTCTCAAAAAAGATAATGATTGGAACAAGAGTCTCCTCTTAGAAAGCATCCGCTTAAAATACGAGCTGTACCAATACCATGTAAGCGACGGTGCCACCAACAATACTAAGCAAGGTATTTCGCTTCCACCAATGAAGACCAAAGACAAATAGCACACCTAAAAACTCAGGAATTCCAAAAGGAAAATCCACGAATGAGATATAACGCAAACTATAGATAACAAGCATCGCCATCACAGCAGGAGGTAAATAAGTGCCAATGTAGTGAATATAAGGCGGTGTCTGCTGCTTTTTTCCGAAAAAGATAAAAGGCATGAATCGTGTAGCAAATGTAATCACTGCAACAATCAGGATACCAGTTAATAAATAATAAGTTTCAAAAGTCATTCCTTTGTCACTCCCTCTTTCGGGCTTATCTTTTTGCGCATGAGCGTTAAAACCATCAAAATCAGCGCCATCGTTGGAAGAATCATGTTATCTGCTCCAAAGACCATCATGGTGACTAGTGAAGCGCCAATCCCAATTAAAGCAGGCAGATGGTTCGTTGCTGATTTCCATTGCTCGATAAAAATCACGACGAAAAGAGCAGTCATCGCAAAATTGATGCCGGTGGTGTCAAAGGTAATCATTGCTCCAGCTAATACGCCAATCACTGTTCCAAGTAACCAATAGAACTGGTTAAGCGCAGCAATTAAAAAGAATAATAGATGACTTTCTTTCGTATTTTCTACTTTCAGCGAGCATAGCAAAGAATATGTTTCATCGGTTAAAGAAAAAATCATATACCCCTTCTTGCCTTTCATTTGATTGAACTTGTCGATGAAAGAAAAACCATAAAACATATGGCGAATGTTAACAAAAAAGGTGAGAATGGCAATCTGTAAAAAGCCGATATAGTCTTGAAAAAGCTCGATAGCAATAAATTGCATGGAACCCGCATAAATGAATAGGCTCATTAAAAAGCCCCAACCCATATGGAACTCTGTCGATTGGAAAAGCAATCCAAAGGCAATCCCTACTGATACATAACCCAACATCACGGGTATTGTCAAAACAAAAGCTTTTTTAACGATTTTTTTCAAAATTAGATCACCTTTTTCTCGTTCAAATCCTTCAATCTGATGTGATTTCCTCCCCAAAAAGGGCATGCCAAAAAAGGAATGCCCAACTTTTAATTTATATTTCGATCAAATCTTTAATGTGAACTGGCAATCCAGAAGTAATCGATTTATTCGCTGCCACGCCTGTTAAAATCGACATTGCTCCATCAACGTGAGTTGCAGCTCTTTTGAATTCATCCTCTTCTGGCACGCCAAAAATATCATTTAGTAATTCTGGGTCTCCACCACCATGCCCACCAGCTTTTTTCTCGATGTCTACCACATAAGGCGCTCCAAACATTGGATGAACCACAACTTCTTTAACGAGTAACGCACCCTCATCTTCTTTGTCTCCACCCGCATTGATATAGGACATCTCGACAACCTTAACCTCAATACGTCCTTTACTTCCATTAATCGCAATATTAAATCCTTCCCACGGCATATAGGCATTCAGTGAGTAAGTTAAAAGTGCTCCGCTACTATATTTGACGGTTACAGCCATCGTATCTTCAATTGATATATCGTCAGAAAAGACGCTTCTGTCACGGATATAGCCACTATCAGCCTCTGCATTCAAATATAATTCTTGTAATTCTTCATTTGCTCTTAAATCGATCGCAAATGGATCCTCTTTTGCAAATTCGTTATCCAAGCATCTGTAGTAGAATTTTTCTACGCCACGCGTCTCAGCATTTGCTTGTCCATAGAAGTTTAAATCTCCAAAGGCAAAGACTGTTTTAGGTTGACTATCCAGCCAAAAGTTAACTAAGTCGAAATGGTGTGTAGATTTATGAACGAGCAACCCGCCACTATTTTGTTTGTTTCGATGCCATCTTCTGAAGTAGTCAGCTCCATGTTGGATATTCAATAACCATTCAAAATGAACTGAAAATACTTTACCAATTACATCATCACGAATTAACTCACGGATTTTAGTGTTATGCGGTGCGTAGCGATAGTTAAATGTTACGCGTAACGAGCGTCCTGTACGTTTTTGACAATCAATAATCGCTTGCGCTTTCTCCTCGTCAATGGTCATTGGCTTTTCAGAAATGACATCACATCCTTTTTCCATCGAACGGATAATATAATCATGGTGATTGCGATCTGTTGTTGTAACAATGACAAAATCTGGCTTTTGTTCATCTAACATTTTGTCAAAATCAGTATACAAGTAAGTAGGTATTTTTTGATGCCCGTGTCGCTCTAACAAGACATTTGCAAAGTTCATCCGCGTTTGTGACATATCGCAAAATCCGACCATCTCGCTTGTTTCTTTGAAATCTGATGCGACTGCTTCATAAAAGAACCGAGCGCGTCCACCAGTTCCTACTTGTACGTAACGTTTCTTCATTTTCATCAGCTCCGATTTTTATTTTGGATAAATTATACCACTACTTTTTATGTTTTCCAACCCAGCTCACGCTCAAAGCTACAAAATTCGCAACAAATGCATCTTCAAGCGCTGTGATTAGTGGCATCTAAAAGGGAGTCGTTTTGGCTCAAAGAAAAAGCTCTCTACCTTTAATAAGGATCGAGAGCAAACGAATGCTAGCTAAGCTGAATCTTCCCCAAAGTCAAATTGTGAATTATACAACCCAGCATAGAAGCCATCGGCTGCTAGTAATTCATCATGGGTTCCAATCTCAATAATATCGCCTTCATTCATTACCAGAATCATATCTGCATTTTTAATCGTTGACAATCTGTGAGCAATGACGAATGATGTACGACCAACCATTAATTTATCCATCGCTTGCTGAATCAAAATCTCAGTTCTCGTATCAACAGAGCTTGTCGCCTCATCCAATATTAACAATGGCGCATCGTTAATCATCGCACGGGCAATAGTAAGCAGCTGTCTTTGCCCCGCTGACAAGCTCACTTTGTCTGTCAAAATAGTATCGTAGCGGTTTGGCAGTGATTTGAAGTAATGATGAATCCCAACTGCTTTACAAACCTTAATCACGTCTTCGTAACTAACCCCTTTTTTGTTATAAACGATATTATCATAGACACTTCCTTCAAAAATCCAAGTATCTTGAAGTACCATGGTAAACAAGTCGTAAACCTCTTCGCGCTTCATTGTCGCAATATCAACACCGTCTACCATGATCGCGCCACTGTTAAGCTCATAAAAACGCATCAATAAATTAACAATCGTCGTTTTCCCAGCACCAGTAGGGCCAACAATCGCAACCTTTCTTCCTGCTCCAACAGCCGCTGAGAAATTCTTAATAATCGGTTTTTCAGGATTGTATGAAAACTTAACATCGTCAAATAAAACTTGACCTTTAATCCCTTTTGTATCGACCGCCTGCTTATGATCTTCATTCTCCATTTCAGTAGCATCAAGAAATTCAAAAATTCTGTTTGATGCGGCAACACCTTGTTGCATGGTCATCCCTTGTTCACCGAGCATTCCTAATGCTTGGTTGAAAAATCCAGAATACATCATAAATTCCACGATGACACCGAAAGTAATCGTACCGTTAAAAGTGAGCACCGCACCGACTACTGAAACAAATACGAACGATAAATTCCCCATGAAGCTCATACCAGATGCCAAGATACTCATGGAGAAGCCACCTTTAAAGCTAGCATTAAATAGGCGATTGTTAATGTCTATCAGTTGCTTGGTTACAAAATTTTTCGCATCGTTTGTTTTTACGACTTCGTGAGCGCCAAAGACTTCTTCAATATGGCCGGTAATTTTCCCAGTTTCTTCGGCTTCGGCTTTAAAGTGTTTGGCGGTTAAGACGCCAACGATTGCCATGAAAGCAAGACCGAAAATCCCTGCTCCTAGTGCTGTCAACGCCATAATCCAGTTGACTGTAAACATGATAACTAAACTTGCAACAAGCATAACCACGCCAGAAATAATGGCAATTACTGAGTTATTAACCGTTTGGTGCAGGGTTGCGACATCGTTGACAATTCTTGAAAGAGTATTTCCTGTTTCTTCAGTGTCAAAATGCGCTAGTGGCACTTTGTCAACTTTATTACTCATATCCTCACGCAATCTAAAACTCAAAATTTGTGCAATTTCCGTAATCGTGAAACGCGCAATAAAGTCGAGCACAAATACGGTAATATAAAGACCAATTAGAATAAATCCGAGTCGCCAAACCCCATCCATATTAACCCTAACCATCTCACCGGTTGTGAAAAAAGCAAAGATGTTTTCTTCTAGAAAAGGCACGGCAATGTAATCGATCATATCACCAATTAAGCGCGGTGCGAATACGGCTATGACACCTGATATTGCGGTTGTTATGGTTACTAAGTATAACCAAATGCGATAAGGATTTAAATAGTTGAATAGTTTTTTAATATTTGAACCAGCCATTTTTGTGTCTAATGCACCGAGTTCAAATTCGTTATTTTGTTGTAATTCTTCGTTGTTAGCCATGACGTAATTCCTCCTCTGTCAACTGACTTTTAGCGATTTCTTGATACACATCGCAAGTGTTAAGTAAATCCCCGTGGCGCCCCATGCCAGCAATTTTCCCTTCGTCTAAAACGATGATCTTATCGGCATCTTTAATGGTTGACACGCGTTGGGCAACAATAATTTTCGTGGCATCTCCGCGCTCATCTTTTAGTGCCTGTCTTAACAATCGATCCGTTTTATAGTCAAGAGCTGAGAATGAATCGTCAAAGATTAGAATATCAGCGTTTCGATACAACGTTCGCGCAATTGACAAGCGTTGTTTTTGGCCACCTGAAACGTTAGTAGCACCTTGAGTAATTTCTGAGTCATAAATGTTTTCTAATTTCTCGATAAATTCGGTTGCTTGCGCTAAGCCAGCTGCTTTTTTAATGCCAGAATCCAACGGTTCACGGGCACCAAAAGCGATGTTTGATTTGATTGACCCTGATATGAGACTGGCTTTTTGTAAAACATAACCGATTTTATCGGCAATCTGCTTTTCAGTGTAATTTTTAATGTTAGCACCATTTAATAAAACTTCACCACTGGTCGTATCGTATCCACGCGTCATTAGCTTTAACAATGTACTTTTTCCTGAACCAGTCGCACCAATAATCGCAACCGTTTCGCCGCTTTCCACTTTAAACGACAGATTTTCTAGGACATAATCATCCGCTTCCGGGTATTTAAAGTTAACCCCAGAAAATTCAAGGGCGGTCTTCGCCTGAGTGGTTGTAACAAAATCTTCTGACGGGTACGTTAACGATTTTTTGGTATCAAGGACTTCGTTAATTCGGTTAGCAGAAACGACGGCTTGGGGCATGAACATCAGCATCATGGACATCATTAAAAATGCCATAACCACTTGAAGGGCGTATTGCGCGAAGACAACCATTGACGCGAATAGTTCACCAGCTACTTCAAGGTCAGCACCTGTGAGGGCGTTATCAATTAAGCGCGCCCCGATTAAGTAAATGACTAGCGGTAATGCATACATAATAATGGTCACGGTTGGCCATAAAATAGCCATGGTACGCTCGGCAAACCTGCTTGTTTTCATAAATTCAGTGTTTGCCGTTTGGAACTTTTCTGCTTCGAATTCTTTTGCGTTATAAGCTTTTGTGACCCTAATTCCCGTTAAGTGTTCCCTTGCAATCTGGTTTAAACGATCGGTGAGTTTCGGCATGATTTTAAACTTCGGCAAGGCGAAGATGACTAAAATAGCAATAACGACTAGCAAAATTCCAACTGCAATCATGGTAGCGATGGCCCATTCAAGTCCTTGATCAAAGATTCTCGTGGTCGCCCAGACTGCCATAATCGGCGCACGAATGAGCATAATGAAGCCCATAACGATGATTTGATTAATGTTGGCAATGTCCCTAGTTTGACGCGTAATCAGTGACGGAACAGAAAATTTATTAATTTCTGCCTGTGAAAAGTCCAGTACTTTGCCAAAGACCTGCACGCGTAAATCCCGGGCAAATCCCGCACCTAAGCGGCCTGCACAATAACCAGCGGCAATTGTGGCTGCTAGTGCAGCAAAGGCTGTTAGTAACATCCACCCACCTTGAATCCAAATTTCACGAACCTCCGTTCCAGGCGTTTGCACAAGCATCGTGATTTCTCTCATATAGCCTGGTATTCTTAATTCTAGCCAAACCGCCAGAACGATAAATGCCACACCAACAATAACTAGCGACAAATATTTTTTATCTAAATGCTTAAATATTTTTAACATACCTCTATAACCTTCTTTCTAAAACTTCCGAACCCTATCTTACACCTTGACGCAGTGTCAAAGTCAAGCGGTTAATCATTATTTTAACTTTACAAACCTCATCATTTTAGCACATTAAACTTGACAGCGGGATGTCATATTTAGTAGTCATCTCGCTTTTTCCTATTCTTAATCCTATTCACAATCGCATAATAAATTGGAATGGTTACAAATGCAAACCAAGTCGGGTGCCAAACACCTTGTATGAAACCAAAATATAGATAGCCTAATATAATTAAGATCGGGTAAGCGAATAGGCTAGCATTTTTTCTTTTGATGGCTTGAACAAATGTGCTTGCAACTGGAATCATGAAGAATATGATCCAACCTGGATGCCAAAGTAAATGCTCAAAGCCAATCCACAAGTAGATACACAAAACAATTAATGTAAATATCCCATCTATCTTCCAATTATAATCACTATAATCTTCACCATCTATCCAAATGCCACCATTATCTATATGTACACTATCTTTGGAAGATCCCTCTAAAGCTGATCGATATCGTTGGCCAATTCGAACCACTTCTTTTCCATCTTCTATGACTTGAATCCCTTGCCAAGTGACATGAATCTCATCAATCCCGTCCTTAACATGTATACCATTCCAATTAATATTGACATAATCAGAAATAGGGACTTCATCTTGTATGCGTTCTTTAGCCACCGGATTCGAATCGAAAAAGTTTTTTTGATCATTCACAGACGTCTCATTTGGAACAAATTCACTACTTTCAAACTTTTCTTGATCTGTATCTAACAATTCATCTAAAGAAATGCCATATAATTTGGCTAGTGTAATTAAATTACTTGTATCTGGTGATGACTCAGCGCGCTCCCATTTACTAACTGCTTGACGACTAATTCCTAACTGTTCAGCTAACGCTTCTTGCGAAAATCCTTTTTGTTTTCTCATTTGCACTAAGCGATTTGCAATTTCAATATTCATACTCAAGCACGTCCTTTCTTTGTAGACTTATTGTACTTAAAAATTCGGTTGCGAGCCACCAATTCTAGTTTTCAATTCACATAATTTTCGCAACTATTGGTTGCCATAGCTGATATTATAGGCTTTTTACCTATCTTTCTCTTTTTAAATGAATCGTATACTCAAAGCTTGCTTTTGAAGTTAATCATCATACCCGTTAGCAATATCGTCATACATTTGAATGACCTCATCATCGATTAATGGACAGCCCAATCCATCGAGAATGCTTTTAATCATCAAAACTTTTCCTTGAAATAATTCAAGCGTTGTCGGGGTGTAAATGGTTGGAATAACCCAGAAACCTAAAAGTAGGAGCAAAAGCTCTGTCAACAATTGAGGATCTTGATTAGCAATTGACCCGTCAGCAATACCTGCCTCAACCAACATTTTAGTTCCCACTGCATGTGAGCCTTCTCCTTGAGAGTTTTTAATATGCTCAGCCATTAGTCGCGGATCTTTGAGGAGATTAAGAGACATATACATCAGCTGGGCATCTTCTTCATCCACCTGTTCTTTGGGGTTATCAAAAAACATGAGCTTTCTCAACTTCTCTAAGCCTGTTAAATCTGGATCGTTATAAATGTCACCTTGCCATTGTATATCATTCTTTTGTTCCAAAATCGCATGCAAAACTTCTTCTTTAGATTTGAAGTGATGGTAAAAAGCCCCTCGACTTACGTTCATCTCTTCCACTATATGTAAAATTGTTGTCTGTTCATACCCCCTATCTTTAAAGAGCTGGAGGGCTGTTGTCAAAATACGTTGAATCATTTCTTCCGGATTCTTCTTTCTTGTCACTATTCCACCTCATTTTTGTTTCATACACTGTGTATGTTAGCACATTTTGACCGACTTGTCAACATACATTCTGTATGTATGTTGCTTTTATTGGAAAATCTTACTGTGAAGGATTTGTTAGAAAATTTGAAATCTATTCTGTGATTAACGCTTCCAGCTGAAATGGGGGTAGAAATTCGAAAATATTTTGAAAAAAATCAAAAAAAGGGTTGACTTTCTGAAAGTTAAGGTGTAATATACTCAGCAATACTTTTTTAGCAACTCACTTTGAAAACAAAAGGCAGGTGGCCATGATGAACTTTGTACAAGCAGTTTATATTCTCATTATTATTCTCTTGATCAGCGCACGGTTCACGGGCACTGTCTTTTCGTTATATCTAAAGCGATGTATAAGTTAGCATAGATAGATGAAGACTAGGTCAGGTGAACCCAAAACGGGTTGCCTGATTTTTTTATATCCTAAAACTGAAATTAGGATAGATCTGAGTTTACAATTCACAATGATGATTCTATTTGGAGGTAGATGGTAATGGAAGAGGCATGTATGGAAGAAACTAGTATACTGCAAAGTGGCGCAAAAACATTACTCGATTGTTTGATTGAGCAAGGTGTAGATACCATTTTTGGTTATCCTGGTGGAACAATTATAAGTGTTTATGATGAACTCTCCAGATATAAGGGGAAAATCAAGCACATCTTAACTGCTCACGAACAAGGCGCTGCACATGCTGCAGATGGTTATGCGAGGGCAACAGGGAAAACGGGCATTTGTTTTGCAACATCAGGGCCTGGCTGTACGAATTTAATAACAGGAATCGCAACAGCTTATCTTGACTCAACGCCTGTGGTTTTCATCACTTGTAATGTAAGTCATGAGCAGATCGGGCGAGATGCATTTCAAGAAGTTAATATTTGCGAGCTTACAAAGCCGATTACAAAGGCTAATTATCAAATTGGCTATGTCAACGATATTGCTAACATCGTTAGAGAAGCATTCGCAGTGGCAACCTCGGGGAGACCTGGTCCAGTACTGATTGACATTATCAAAGATGTAACCAATGATGTGGAAGTCTACACACCGCTTCCAAAAAAGGATCACACGACATGGGTGAGGTACGCTAATCATCTTAAAAGAGGACCGAGAAATTTAATAACACCCAAAGCGAATCCAAGAGATATTCGAATTTTTCATGAAATGGTTGGAAAGTCAAGTAAACCAATGGTTATTTGTGGTGGCGGGGTTGTTTTAGCAAAAGCGCACGAGGAATTTTTTGAATTTGCTACCAGATTGGATGCACCTGTTGCGATTACGACAAGAGGGGCTGGTGGGTTCCCTGGAACGCATTCGCTTACTACAGGGATGATCGGGATGCATGGGTCTCATACATCAAATGAGGCGATTGACAAATGTGACTTGCTTATCGCGGTGGGGTGTCGATTTTCAGACCGGGTAGGCCTCAACTTCAATACCTTTGCACGTCACGCGAATATTATTCATATCGACATTGATAAAACTGAAATCAATAAAAACATTCGCACGCATCACCATATTTTAGGAGATGCCAAAGAAATTCTTAAAACGATTAATTCCGAATTAGCGTATGAAGATTATTCAGAATGGCGAAAAGATGTCTTTGCTATCGACAAAGCGATTTATTATGAGAAGCATCAAGATACGGTAACGCCAGAAGAAGCTTTCACATGTTTGACGTCGGTTCTTGGGAAAAAGATACGGGTTGCAACCGATGTTGGTCAGCATCAAATGTGGGCGATTAAACATTTGAATTTTACTTATTCAGGTCAGCTATTAACATCACTTGGATTTGGAACGATGGGATTTGGTCTTGGGGCAGCTATTGGAGCAAAGGTGGCATTTCCTGAGGATACCGTGGTTCATATTACTGGCGATGGAAGTTTCTTAATGAATGCAAATGAGTTGATAACTTGCTCCAAATACACCATTCCCATCATTACCATCATTTTTAATAATCAAGCATTAGGGATGGTTAGGCAGTGGCAAACTTTAATGTTCGATAAGAATTTTAGTGAAACGAATATGGAGCGAGGTCCGGATTTTGAATTATTAGCCAGGGCATATCATTTGAAAGGATGCCGTGTTACGAGTGTGGATGAATTGACGGAAGCATTAAAGGAGGCGAAAGATTATATTAGCAAAGGGATTGGTTATGTGATTGATTTAGCGATTTGGAAAGATGAGCTTGTTAAGCCGATGGTTAAGACAGGTGCACACATTACAGATTTTACGTTGTAGAATGGAATGTTGTCAATTTTAGATTGCTCTTTAGATTGCCTAAAGAGTTGTCAAAGTTTGCTTCTCTCAATCTGAGCGCGCTACCGCTTACTAGAATTATTTTTGAAATTCAGAACCTAAACTTCAAAAATAATTGGAATATTAGGGAATTAACTTTAAGTTGGCGATTTAAATAACTCGAATAAAAAAATGAAAACAAAAGGCAGGTAATTAAAATGGCAAAAATGTATTATGCAGCAGACTGTGATATGAAAAGTTGGATGGGAAGGTTGTAACGATTATTGGATATGGTTCGCAAGGACATGCCCATGCGAAGAACCTCAAAGACAGCGGTGTGAATGTGGTTGTAGGGCTTCGTCCAGAAGGGAAGTCTTGGGATGTGGCGAAAGCAGATGGCTTCGAAGTTTTGAGTGTAGCTGATGCAACGAAAAAAGGCGATATTGTCATGATTTTGATTCCAGATGAGCAACAAAGTGCAGTGTATAACAATGAGATTGCGCCAAATCTGAAAGATGGAGCGGCGCTTGCATTTGCACACGGATTTAATGTTCGTTATGGTTATATCAAGCCACCAGCTGGGGTGGATGTGTTCTTAGCAGCGCCGAAAGGGCCGGGACATACAGTTCGTAGCCAATTTGTTGAAGGATTCGGGGTTCCGTCTTTAATTGCAATTGAGGTTGATGCGACTGGTTATGCGAAAGAAATGGCTTTAGCATATTTAGCAGGTATCGGTGGTGCTCGTGCTGGGATTTTGGAGACGACTTTTACAGAGGAAACAGAGACAGATTTATTTGGAGAGCAGACTGTACTTTGTGGTGGTGTTGTCGATTTGATGCGTGCTGGATTTGAAGTGTTAACGGAAGCGGGTTATTCGAAAGAGGCAGCTTACTTCGAATGTGTCCATGAGTTAAAGTTGATTATTGACTTGGTTAATAAATTTGGTGTTTCTGGCATGGACTTCTCAATTTCAGATACAGCAGAA
>Ga0131853_10010878_pt1 | contig 16631 bp, 10 predicted proteins | sample TergutLab28metaG_FD_92764 | JGI IMG/M metagenome (GOLD analysis project Ga0131853, IMG submission 92764) | Labiotermes labralis P1 segment gut microbial communities from Petit-Saut dam, French Guiana - Lab288 P1 (version 2) (version 2) | ecosystem: Host-associated > Arthropoda: Insects >...
CGTTGGACCGCATCTTTCACCTCGTCATCGTCGCTGAAGCGCCTTCCGGCCAAATGTTCTTTCAACTTAGGAAACAAGTGGTAGTTACAGGGTGCCAAGTCCGGACTATAGGGTGGGTGGGTGGGTGATGATGTCCCATCCAAACTGATCCAGGAGAGCAACGGTTTGACGGGCGACGTGGGGGCAAGCGTTGTCGTGGAGAAGGCATGCGCCCTTGGTCAGCATTCTTCTTCTCCGGTTCTGAATCGCCCGTCTGAGTTTTTTGAGTGTCTCACAATACCTGTCAGCGTTTATTGTGGTCCCATGAGCCATGAAGTCGACCAATTTATTGCACAGCTTGATCCTTTTATGCACCAAATCTTCTTGTGCCTAAACTTTGCCAGATACTTACAGTATAATTTAAACAGACATAATGAAGTGCGGGAGTTGTTAGGAAGTTCTGAAGGCCTAACCCATATATCGCAACAGGTACAGTGGAAGAGCCAGTGATAGGATTTCTTCGTGCTATATCAAAACGAGCAGAACCGGACAACCAAGATTAATCTTTTTAATAGTGACTCCAGATTTTAGGAAGCTGGCTGACAAAACTAAAGGCGATTTAGGGGAACTGTGCTCAGCGCTGTGTATCTGTGCGTGATGAAGAGAAGGCATAGCCGCTTACAAAATCGTATTTCCAAACTCTTAACTGTTAGTGCATATCTGTACTAATTCCACTGATTAATCAAAGTGTCTGAAAGTCATATGCATTGGTATTATTTTTTTTTTCATATTGCCGAATCTCCTGTACGAACGCCAGGATGTCAGTGTGTGAACTCTTATTCTGGGTTAGATGATGCGACCAAAATTTTCTTTCACGTCTAACATCCACTGATGACAACCATTCCAATAGCACAGGCACAGCAGTGTCCTATTAACCTGATATCTCGACTGCGGTTTGCTTTGTTTTGCATTACTCGCTCTTTTAGTGTGGGTTGCACATTGTTCGAAACACCTGGCATTGTGTTTCGATCTGCTCCGCACAGTCTTGCTCAACCATGTTGGGCTTACCCATATTGTGCCGTTTCTGCGAGCTCGTTCTGTTGCATCACTCCTTGGAATAGTCAACATTTGAGCTGTTTAATATTTTTTCCGACGTTATTTATTTCTGCATAATAAATTATAACGTTGACAACGAACTGTTTATTGCGGAACGTTGAGGCCTATGAGACTAGTCTGCATTGTACAGTGATAAGGTGGAACAGACAAGGTGTTATTCAGTACGGTGTAAAATGTGTTACGTTCTCACCTTGAGTCAACAGGGGATATATCCAGAATTTATGTTTTTTTTTTCTTCTTCTTCTTCTTTAATTTGCTGTGCAAGAACGCAAGAAGGACAACTTCCTCTTAAATCCCATTTTAAAACTAGCTGATCGAGGAAACGTGGGTTGGCCATTGAAGGGCCCTGAAGCGTCACAAACACGCCTGTGAAAAAGGGTTGGCTTCGTATGAGCTATTTTTTATCGCGTCAGACGGAAACAGATTAATTGCCAATTTTCCCAGTTCATTGTCCCGTACTGAGAAGTCTGTCCGAGGGTGTAACTGCGGTCCGTGGCCAGTTACGAGGGACACAGGTTTGTAAGGAAGAGTATCGTATGCTGTTTGGTGAAGATTTGCAGGCTGAGTCTATGCGAAGTCGTAAAGCAGCTTTTTCCAAGTACCAAATATCTCCAAAACAGTGTGTAGGGCTGTACATGTATTGTGTGTATCCGTATTCACAGTAACCTAAGCGCAGAAGCGACATTAAAACGTACACTGGGGCATATAACAATTTCATGAGACATGCTAACTTAAAGCGGCCTAACCCAAATTCAGGTGTACGTAAAATAGCTACTGAAATTGCTTCCACTAAGCGTGATATTGGGGGGGGGGGGGGGGTTCAATACAATTTTTAGGCTTTTTTTCAGTTTTTGTTAAAATAGCAAAACGAGGACACTTTATGAACACTGCCATGTGTTTCTGCACGCGTGTTGAGCGGAATTCGCCAGATGTTTATCGCAGCGGCACTCGTTTTGAATAAAAGAAAATAAAATGAACCTCGCATTTCATTTACTTTTCGTTAGGTCTTAACGATCTGCGAGATAATTAAACAAAATGGAAGGAACGTGCCACCATTGTTACTCCGTGCATATATTTCCTGGCTTTTTTATGTTAGTCTGAGACAGCCTTGAAGCTGATCTAATAATACTGCAGGCGCCTATGTGACGTTCCGACGACGAAACTGAACATTGTTCGGCGACTAACTCATCGCATGGCATCATTGGCGCGGTAATTCAGTTGCAAGCACCGATTCGCTAGGACTGTCTTTTTGGACCAGGCTGAATTGGCTATTTGCGCACGGTGATTCATTTAAATGTTTATATTTTGGTTATTTCCGCATATACCGATAAACAGTCCAAGATTGTACGCACACCACTTGTCCGAAACACTGAAGTTAGGAACTTTAACAAGTGGATACTAATAGAGCGTTTAGATTTCCACTGCGTTTTATATTCGTTTGTATGGTCTTCTGGTGTGTGACACCATGCAGCCTTAGTTGGTGAATACCGTGCTAGAGTTTCGGAGGAACTTGGTACCTCTGTCTGTAGGGTCGGGATTCAACCTTGAACTTGGAGACACCGTCTTTCTCCAAAACGCTCGTATCGACCAATAAGACTACACAGGTTTTTTAAAAATGTTTTGTTGACCGTGCATCTCGATATAATCCTGTCAAGAAAAACCAGCTTGATGCACAACTTACTCTTCTGTCTGTTGTCCTGGTTGGATTCCAATGCAACCAGGACAACATACACTCATCTAAAAAGAATAATAAGTACCAATTGTTGTATACATACATTTGTACGTCCTGATGATGGACCTAGATACGCCCGAAACATGTAGAGGTTGACGAAATACAGTAAGAATAAGTTGTGCATCAAGTTGGTTTTTCTTTACAGTATTACAAGACTACACAGCATCGCAAGACGGTGAGAACAATTGCATACACATAACCGTAAATTCTCACGTCTTAGTTGTGTAACTTCTGTGGATGGGCACCACCACTGTTTTAATGCTAGACGTTCGTTTCACATATTGATTACCATTTTTGCAGCATCGATTATTATGCTTACAACGTCCTTTCAAGTATTAACCTCACTTTCTTGACAGGAACTGATACAAACAATAAATGACGCAAATAAAAAAAAAACTACGCAAACAGTTGGATCGTTAAAAGCAAATACGTTTTTAAAAACTCTTTCAATTTCAATTTAAATTTTTAAAATATTTATTCAGATGCATTTTTTGGACTACAATGTCTTCGGTAGAAACAATTTTGTATCCTTAACAAGAGTGATGTAAGCACTGTCTTAAACATTGAAAAAAAATCGAAAACACCGAAAGTTAACAAAATTACATACTAAAAGCAGTACACGATGTCATTACACTTAAATCTGCGCGGTGTATTTTCAACTGCACGGGTCTGACTTGTAATGCTTTCTGCAAAGATATGTTTTAGCCTAAAAACGACAGTTTTTAGGCAGTTTTTAATATTTTTTTTCGGAAATATTAAATTGGTTTCTTGTGTACAGTTGAATAATTGTTGCATGTTTGGTTCCTTATTCATAAGATTTTCCAACTGGTAAAATTACTGCCAGCGTATTTTATGAGCCACATATATCTCAAGCCGCGTCAGGAGTTCACATTCACACAGTAGCAACTGCTCGAATTTTACCAATATGAAAGATCTCATGGATTTTTTTTTTAAATCTTCTTGCTTGTTTTGCCACTTGGACCTGCGTTATCTGTACTTTCCTTCTGCACAAAAAAATAACTCCATGTCTTGTTGACCGTCCTGTTTGTTTATCCTTGCCTGTTTCATTAACGTTATGGTTGTCAGCCTCTTCTTGAACATTGTTGTCTCGTTCTTTCACGACGTCAGTGCCTTCTATAATTGAAACCTTCATTTCAACGATGTATCTGCCAATTACACCTCTGTTTCCTACGTTCCTAGAAACTGCTCAATGCTTTTCTTCGTTTAAAAATTCAAACTATTTTTCATCAGGAAGGCACGACGTTTTGAGACCTACTTTCATCGACGAACCTATCATTGTTTCATAAAGGTTGCATTTGATCTCTGTTTGGTAATCTTTATTTTTATGATTTGTACAAAATTCAAACCGTCACTCCGCTTGCGCGTTTGATTGCTCTGCAGCCAGACTTCACATATTATCTTCAATGTATTTAATTTAATTGAATACATCACGTTCTGTATAGCTCAGTGGAGCAAAAAAATGCAGTTTTCAATGAGACACTACATGTATTTTTTTTTCGGAAGTACAGGCTTTTGTTTCGAATTTACACAAAGTCCTGATGATGGATTAGTTAATTATTCCGAATCATGTGGCCTGTACCTACGAAAAAAAAATACATACATTGTGTCTGACTGAAAACTTAGCATTTTTTCTTCGCTTCAACGTATTTGTTAGCACACTCAACAAAACCTTGATTTTGCCCGTACCTGTGTTTCGCATGAACAATTTTAATTCATCCCACGTTGACCGAACTTCTTCCACATCCTAATTAGCAAATTCACTCCCGCTGTCACTTTACAAAACAAACGTAACCCTGACAGTAGCACATATTCCTATTAAAAAATAGCGACCACGTTGGATCGTTTTGTTTTTAACGGACTCAGTTGTACGCACTTCGTCAAATTATCTGGATATAAACGTACAAGAACAAATTTAAATCGTCCACCCACTGGGACTGCGTTTTTTCAGATCGGCTTGACATCTGGATTTCTTTTCTTTGAACACCATATTGTGACAATTGATCCGTATGTTATGAACCTTACGTTTCTTCTGATAAGCTTTACAAAAAACTAAGCTAAGAGTAATACATTGAACTGTGATATTCTTATGTTTCTTCTGCAGTGGTCTCAACATTCGACGTCTTCCTCCGTGTATAATCACCAGGCGAGTTTCTTATGTTGAGCTGAAGCTATATTTGTTGGTAACGTAATGCCTTCTACTTGAGGTCTCGTACATAACAGGCCGAATCAACTTTCTATAGCTTTCTCTGAGCATTTGTCCCACAGAGTTTTCCCAGTTGGCATGTTCTTGGCTACCGTCGCTGTATACCTCGACGTATCTTTCTTTTGTCATGAAAACACGTTTACCGTTGTCGTGACATACATTTTTGCGTGATCTTTTCTACCTGTTCGTTGTAGATGTAGAGGATTATTGTTGTGCTTAATCACAATAAATGACACACACACAAACGCACACGCACAGTCGGTACCACTCCTCTGGACGAGGGTTCGGCCCGTCGCAGAGACCATTACGTTTACAACACACAATATTCACAAGAGACAAGCACCCATGCCCTCGGCAGGATTCGAACACAATCCCAGCAAGCGAGCCGCCGCAGACATACGCGTTAGACCCCGCGGCTACCGGTTTCGGCTTCATTGTGCAGTACTCCAGTTCATTTACGATTTTTGATGTAGTTGCAATCGACACAACTGTTTATGAATGTTAACGATAAAATCGACGCACTTTTGGTGAGTATGTTTAGCGCTGATTACTGCAGACCATCCCTGACAGTGAAAGTACTGAGATCAAAAACACCTACTCTAAACGCACCATAGTCAGTTGATATGTGATTGAGACTCTAATATAGCTAACACTTTTACCTTGATATCTGTTCGATAAATGAGACAAGAATTTAAAGTTGTACATGACCAATTAATACAGTCCATCATTAACCATACTAACGGACACATCGATTGTTTTGTCGTACGCCACTGGAACCAAATTTCCAATGGACGATAATACTGAAAATCGTCTGTCGACAGCCTGTGGAAACGGTTGGCTTCATACGCTGTCCTTTTTGTTGCGTGAAAGTCTGGATTGTTGCGGTGAAGTGCTATACTCGTAGACGACCTCCTCGTGAGCAGCACCGGCTCTGGGGAAGGGAAATGCGTTGAACATTTCTATTGGAAAAGAAAACAGGAAGTCACTTGGGAGAATTGAGCGGATCGAAGGGTAATCTCATAATTAATTTAAGAATACGAGTGTGTCTGGATTGGGCCTACTCAGGATGGGGTCCATTGGAGGGCGATGAACACGGTGATGAATCTTCTGGTGCCTAAGAAACAGGGATTTCTTAATCTGTTCCTTTTGAAGATCCTGCAGACCCTTCCATAGAGTGAGCTGGCGTGTTATCTTCTGGTTTGTGAAACGGTGTAGTTTCAGCTCCGAATATGGAAACAGTAGTTAGTATGATACGGTGGTAACTGTGGCCGATACTACGCAGTGCTTTGACTCAGACGACGACAATATATATTTCGCCTTTGTGGATACCGCTAATTTAATATAAGAATCGGCTTTTTTAGATGCGACGCAGTGTAGTTTTATACATAGGTATAATCTTTTTTAGTACAACGTTGCTGTCCCTTCTTTCCAGAAGATACATATAGCGGGTTCCTCCGAAATCAAAGTGCACAATATTACATCTAATACTCTAATAATTGCCGCCATGTGAACCGAAAATGTCAAATCCCATATGAATAAACGAGGCTCGATTCGTTGCCACCACCGAAATTCAGTTTGAGCGACGCTGAATGTACGCCATCGGTTCGTAATTTCAGGCTCATATTTTGTGTTAAGGCTGTAGAGAATTCCTTTTTGTGTGCCCCTCCCCCCCACACACACACACACGTCCGTCGCGACGCTGGCGTCTCCTGTGGTGATGACTTGAGGCAGAGCGCCAGCCAGAGGGATTCATCAGAGTGGTATGTAGGTCCAGGGCTTCACATTGTACACTGCACATCTTATGTGCGGGTATACATTTTGGAATTGTGGCGAAGCCGGAGACAGACTGTGTGTTCATACGGTGTCGCTGTATTCTTCAGTCCTGTGTGCTTCGAAATTTTATTGTATATCTCTTTGAAGTTACCGAAACTGAAAACATGACGTTTCCTTGCGTGTTTTGGTTATGTTGCAACAGCGTATGTGATAAAGAGTAGAGGGTGCTGTTGTCTGGACGTGTAGTGCAAACGTTAAAATAAGAAAGTTGCGTTCGCGTTCGTTTCTGTGAGGAGTTTTCTTGTGGTGTCACCTCTTAGAAATCGACGCTAATATGTGAGGATGTTAATAAAATGGGTTTAAGCAATAGGGTTGTGACTACGTTATGTTACTGTTAGTGTTTTTGGGTTTCTGTTCGTTGTCCTTCGTCTGACATTCTGAACAGAACACAACATTTCGGGAACTGCATCTACTTGCGTCCTATGGAGAGACAGGTAGGCTGTTTATCTGGCCTGCTGAAATGGGCCCGTTAGACTAAGCTACGGTAGTCTTAATCACTGGTCGAAAATAGATTCTTTGAGAATGGTGTGCTGTTTAGAATTGTGATAATGAATAAAGTGCAGAAACCCACTAATACCTAAGTAATATGTTGAGAGCGCTCAGATTCTCTCATCCAGTGAGAGTTTTATGTTAGCGGTTATGAACCTTCGGGCTCTAGCAGTAGTTGTCTGGCAGCAGTAAATCCGTCGATCAGTCAGTGGACTTCACTTGGTTCAAAAACGCTTTGGTACGTTCGTTATTGTGGACCTCACCTCTTTGCTTAACGCATAGACACTTTGTTATTAACAACTTCTGTTTCTGCCTTCAGGTTTATGTTTCGGGGGTTTTGACAGTGATGCAATATGGAGACGAAAGCTCGATTGCTTATATTGAACGTTATACGATTATTCCTCCCAAACGTTCCGATTCCATAATGACATGTACTAATTCGGGCATTTGTCTTGTTGATATTTAGGCCTGTATACTTGCGTAGTAAGTCTCCATGTTCTATGAAAATAACACATAACTTGCTTCTTTTAGAAATGTCGTAAATGTTATAATGTTGGCATTGGGCCGATCCCCTCCCAAATTTTCACGAGGCCATATTATTCGTGTGAATCAAGAATACAGTATTCTACTATGTGATGCGGTACAGTTTACGTGGGTACCAACACTTCGGCGCAGGCTGTGCCTCTGTCAAGGGTGGAGGAGACGCCTGACCTGAATATGGAAGGGCACATTTATGCGAAATCGTGGAACCTGCCTCCCAGACTACACAGCAACACGTATCAGAACACCGTAATCTTGATGTACCCCAACAAGCGAATCCCAAAGACGGATATTGTTCCTTCATTGGTTATTCAGCGGCATTAGTTCAAGTGTAGATGTCAGGTATAGTCGGGTGAGAAGTGACAGTACATCAGGGGAATAAAGAGGGTTGTATAATACCTATTCCGCACTTCAGCACATGCGGGCCGTTGTGTACACGATACTACCTTGGGATTGCAACAAAGGCGAGCAATTTCTTGGCATGCTTATCGAATCTGAGCTTGTCTGGAGCTATTACCCAGCGTTGTGATAGAATAGACAGAAGAACTTCTTTCTGAGAGTTCGGAGGCATGCAGATTTTGGAAGGTTTCGCGTGGGTTTTCTCAGTTCCTCCGGAAAATCCCGACATTGTAAGCCAGATGAGGCCGCCATCGCTTACATCCGCATCCTTCGCATTGCATTATTCGCTAGATTTAATTGACGACTGTCTGTAATCTATTACAGACTGCGTCGTTATATAAACCATAGGCCTAAATGAATAGTGTCACAAGGAATGCGTATAGAATTTTTGTGAGAAAACCTTTTCAGGTATCCATTCGGAATGAGGAGATGGTAGGTGACTTGAACAGGCTGGGGATCATGTCATGGCAGGTTTTCGTATCTTCGGGGTTAAACCAACCAGTACTGCTATTGTGCCCTTAAGTACTGGGGCTTTTAAGGACGTTTATACTGTTACGTGATTAATGGACAGTCCTATACTTCTGTAGGTCTAAGCAGATACGACGTGCCATTGTTTGTAAATATGCTGAAGGTAACGGTTACGTATATTTCGGTTTCGTAAATCGCGGAAAGTACTCAGAAGGACGAGTGTGATAACGCACGATGAATTCATAAACCTCATCACTTGTCAATTCATAGAACTTGGTGTCATTAGCATTTTTACTACTGCCACTGCTGTTGCATTGTCTTTGATCCGTGTAGCTCGGAAAGGTGACCAGCCTACGGTGCGGAGGAGCAAGCTAAGACGGAAATTTTTCCTCACTACGTTAGTAGGCCACTGACCACGTGATGGTCCCGGGAAAGGGGGGGGGGTATGAGGTGCGGTGCGGGAGACTGCTGACTACAAGCGGGACTAGTGGACTGCTGTTGGTAGGAGCGACAGACTGTTCCAATACTAGACACGTACTGAAAACATCAAGCATTTCTAGTAGAGTGTAGTGAGCCGGTTCACTGTGTGTATGCTTTCAACACGGGTAGTAGCAGCTCGTAATTCATCACGAAATCTTGCGCTCGTTCATCTATCGTATTCCTAGAACGGATCATCTCCTGGTCTATGGTTAATATACGGGATATGGTGCTCATCCAGCCTCCTATGCAGTGTGTACCATGTTCTTTTCTCAGGAGGGGGTTTGCAGCGACCGGGACGTGAAGATGACCACTCCTATATAGTGTCCATGTTATTAAAGCATGGCACATACCTCCACTGCCCCATACGACTTCGCGGTCTTGGCCGGGAAAACGACACTGCGACAGGTGTGTTGTATGTTTTCCGAGTCTCTCGACGCAAATTCCTGGATCGTTGCGTTTTCTTCGATTTCACTTCGCTGTCACCTTTCATTAATGATTCCAACATTCGACACTATATAAACTGCGGTCGTCTGACAGCTTCGTTCATAAATCATAAATAAATATAGAACGTCTTCTTGACATGGTAATTAATTAAGCAAAACCTTCACTTTCCTGTGTAGTCTGCTAGTGATTAATGACGTTTTGAAGAAATCTTATGTTCTTCTGTACTCGGTGTCACAAACGGAAAGATTACAATCTGATTATTATCCTGCGACCTTTCCTTTCACACACAAGGCATACGCTACTCAGTGACAAGGAGTTTGAAATTATTTATTTATTGATTTATTTATTTATTTATGTTAGTTTGAAACCCGGCACAGACGAGTGATGGGGTATATATTTAGATATTTGAACCAATGCATTTCGAGTACTGGAATTGGAAGGACTTGCCCGCAGGATTTATAAATTTGTTCTCCTTTGATTTCGATACCAGCCGTAGCTGTTGTTTTCTGTTTTTAAGTTGGCAGGAATTAATAACAGTCAATTATGGAATGAACGTATTGCGCCTGTTTTCCAACACCTACTCTTGAGTTATACCATTTATTAATCAATTTTCCGCATAATTTTCATTGCTACAAATTCCCAGTACGATATAGTTGCCGGATGAAATATTAAAGGTTTACACGTTCGCCTGAGTGTATGTCCGTATAATAATGAACGTGCGAAGTGTATTGTGAAATGTATTCATATTTAAAACCAAAGAATGCGTTGAGCCCAAATGACTTGTGTGGACCTTTATATCCTTTAAAGTCTTAATTAACGTTACACAATATACGTCAGCACAATCTCTTTTATTATTGTGCTGACGTATATTGTGTAACGTTAATTGAATTACAAGCACATCGTGATGCCTTCATTCAGAATTGAAGTCTTAAGTTATGATTCATAGGCGATTAATTTCATATGGAGGAACATTTATAGATTCTGAGCTAGGACGATAAGGAAACGCCAGAAATATACTTTTGTATGATCACTATGACAAACGGTTTTGTAAGTGGCCGATAACGCAGCACACTTTTATTTTCACTTTAAAAAAAAATAGTGAACGGAATAAGATCTTCCTAAATAAGTCAGCTAATTATAACAATGACGGAATTGTTAACACGCATATCCCTTTTATTGTCCACAATCTTTGCATGGTACATTCGTATGTGAACTATTACTCAGTACGCAGTTTGCACAATGACGCTGTGTAAACGAGACTAAACTTGAGCGTTTCTTATTTGAACACGTGTATGAATAACCTTACATTTTCCTTCAAAGTATTGTCGTGATACAAACTTGTTGGGTCCAGATGCGGAAGCGACCTGTCAGAATGAATTTAAAAAGTTAGTTTTCCTTAATGTTACGTACCCTTGGTACAAGTTGGTGTATTTTAGTAAAAAAAAAACCTTATTACCGAGCACAACGGTATTACACCATCGAAGGTTCCTATATCCTTGTTGACTTGTGTGAGCTAACATTTTATTGGCGTTGAAAGAAATATCGGTGTTAACTGAAACTACACCGAACTGAATTCAGTGAACGTTGCTGGAGAAGCATAATGTGATTTCCTACGTTGAAGCCCGTTACTTCCTTCGCGTACTAAATTCAATTTATAGAATTTGAAATCATTCGGTATGTTTAGTTTTCCCACGAGACGATGGCTAACGCTAAAATATCGAATTATTTCGATTATTGGCTTAAATTACTCTCGCTTTCGATCATGTTGTTTTCTGTGACGATGTAGTGTTTTTTAAACACCAGTTCGTCACTGACTAACCGTACTGTGTACTGTATGACGCTTAATTACACAGGTTTATTGAGCTGGTCGAATTTCGGCTGCCTATTCTGAAGACTGTTACTTCAGTTGTGTTGGTTTTTTGAACATAAAACTGAAAGGAACATAAAGATTCGGATTAGTGAACTGGCAGGTTTCAGCTAGTTACGCTGAACAAACAATGCCTATTGCAGCTGTTGTAATATCCTATTGAACAGATCCGATTGCAACCTAAGCAAGCAGGATAGTGAGCTGAGCAGTTTTCAGCTGCTTGCGGTTACGCTGAACGCTTTGAAGATGTTGCCTCTGTTATAGTGAGTTTGTGGGTAGAGCATTGAAAAGGGCCCAAGTGTTAATGATTGGGCCTAGTTACCTTAGCGCGTTTCTTCAACTAGTTGGTGTGACTAGGTTGAAGCTTGCTGCATAACAGGAGTGATTCGAGCAGAAGGCTCTTAAGGTGAAGATGGAGATGTGGTTCGGGATGGACGACGAGGTGTCGAGACGACGCCGTAGCGTCGTGCGGCGCAGTCGACTGGATATGTCACTTCTGCAGGAGGAATTCAGCACCAGTCAATTTGAGCGCTTCAGGACTTTCATGAAGGTGTGTGTTCGCTTGCACTTTTGTCATGATGCTTGCATGATTATGACTAACTGCATGGAACAGGGTGTTTACGAAGGTAATGCTCGCTAAACTAATCACGAATTTCTCCTTTGTGCAAAGCGAAAATTCATTACTTTGCCCACAAGAGACCGCCGCTGGTCTTTATCTGGAACTACATGAATCCAGTCCACATCCTTGCAACTTATTTATATAAACTCAATTTAATGTAACTTCCTACTCGTTGGTTTCCAAGTGATGTTTTCATATTATTATAACAAAATTTTGCATGTATTTCTCATCGCCCCACTACGCGCTACATGTTCCGCGCGTCCCATCTTCCATGATTTGATCACCCAAATAATATTTGGTGAACATGAGAAATTATGAAGCTCGTCTTGATGCGGTTTTCTCCAATTTCGTGTTACTCTTCCTATCTTGGGCCCAAATAGCGTGTCCGGTTCGCAGGCCCCGTCCCTTTCCGGTGTGCTGTAGTATTTGTAATCTGAATCTCGCTAGGCGGTTGGGAGCAGGTCGGAGCATTCGCCTAAATATAGGTGCTGTATGACGTCAAACGGGTTCTTATATCGGTCGCCTGTCAGTTGGTACGACGACCTAGGGTTACCAATCCTATATGAACGGTCTGTTCTATCCATTCATCATTCTGAGTCGTTGTGTCATCCGGAATTGTGTAATGTTGCTTGTTAAAGTAGCCGTTTAGACGCGCCCTCATACTAAATTACCCTATGAAAGAACTAGAAAACCGCTGGTGGGAGTTACATAAAATTCGACTGTAGGGTGTTTAACTAAAATTTGGCAGTGAATTAAAATTTTATTTAAAGTCGCTCAAACATAATCAGCGCTTGGCCTAAATAATTGCACGTATGCATGTCGGCATCCGGCGTAATTGGCTACATGTTTAGAAACGGTATGTTTGGAACACAGCTTGCAGAGCAAAATGATGCACGTTTTATGTCTGTACACTTTTTTTTGCGTTAAGTCTTATGGTTGAGTTAACTTAAAAAAAGATAATGAAGGTGCCAAAACTGTTACACTATGCGTGCATACCGGATTTGTTCCATATAACTACAAATAAGAAGGAATGCGAAACTGTAGTTGTAGATAATTCGCTTGAAGTTTGGGGGTGTTTGCGGATGAAATGCAGGAGGGAGAGCCTAAATGTGCGGAAAATATTATTCTGATAAATCTCAGGACTGTAGAGGTAATTTCTTCTCCCATCAAATACATCAAGTAGAAATGAAATCCTCTTGGTCCACTTGACCACTGAGGTTGAAGGCAGTGCTTTGCTTCGAAACGTCGGGAACCACTCACGAAACGACGGGGCGTCAAATCTCAGAAGGTACGAGATTCGTGAATAAATTGGGGAAATAAACTGTGGACGTAGTAATGATTTCACGCTTTAACTAGACAAGCAGTGTACGTAACATGGCGGCCTGTTTGTGCAACCACTGTTGCAGTGGAAAAGTAGTTAAGTATGACACGTCTGAGTGCCTGTGGCCTTAGTTATCCAGCACGCAGTGCGCATGCGCCATAGTATATTGTCATCTGTGGCGTCCGGCTCAACATTTTTCCGCATTATCTCATAAACCGAACGGTTTTCGAGAAAAAAAATTATTATTGAAATTAAATGTGTTTTGATGTTCTCTACAACATTTGTCTCATTCTCATTCTAAGAAGAATTCAGTGAGATATGTCATAAATGTACATAGGTCTTAATGTAAAGCACCCGTTATTCTTGTCAGATATTAATGAAACTTGAATTTTGTAGACAGATTTTCTAAAAAATACTCAAATATCAAGTTTCATGACAATTCGTTCGGTATGAGCCGAGTACCATGCGGACAGACGGACGGACAGACATACATGACGAAGCCAATAGTCGTGTTTCGCAATTTTGCGAACGGGCATAAAAGTGTTGCCACGTGTACCTTCCCAAACGCAGAGGTGAATAATGCAGTTCGTTTCAAGTTTATTCACGTGCGACTCATCAGCCCGAGGGCCAATTACAGAAGCATGAGACCCATCAGATTTTATACAAACTGTGTACGTTGCTGTTTTAGCTGTAGTCGAAATAGGGAATTGTGGTTGAAGTTCTGTTTGTACTTGGGGTGTAAATGTGTAATTTGTTGTTCGTCTTTATATGAACGTAAAAAAGGTTACAGTTCTTTCTGTGTGGATTGCCGTGTTATTTCTGTTATATGTGGCTTTATTTTGTACGTTATGTACGTTTAGGTGGAATTTGAATTCTCACGGAGTTAAGTGGGAAGAGTACTGTGTACTCGTGTAAAAAACTACTTATTCTGATATAAACTTACCAGAGTTTCGGAGGAACCTACAGTCTGTGTAGGAGTAGAACATAATGGATGTCAATCCGAAACGTAAATGTTTACCAGACTACGCGACGCCATTATTTTTCCAATTATGCTCATATCTTTCTGAACCTTTTATTTCTAATTTTATCTTGTAGTGTTTGTCGAGCTGCGTTTTGGGGAGAGTCTGTACTGTACTTTTGAAGCAACTTGCCTGTATTGTACAAACGTATACACACATATGTGAAGGCCTTATTTCTACTACATTACGAGCCACAGGTTCGCAGTTTTAAAGGAGATTATTATTTGGTTTTCATCACATCCTCCAGGCAGATGCAGAGATAATACCTCACACTAAACCACGACCATTTTTGCGTCTATTCAGATTCACTGTTCAAGATTCGTATTTTACTCTCTTAACATCAATAATTCATTACTACTTACAGTAGTGAGCAAACGTCGAATGAATTTTGATGCCGTATAAATTTTGACGAAGTTATAATTTGATATATTTAATTGCAAAGAAACTCAAATGTATAAATTAATGTTCCAATGCGTAATACCCACTGTGCTGAGATTTAATATAGAAAGCGCCTGAAATGGACTCAAAAATGGCTTTTTACCAACCGAAACGTGTAGTCACAGTAATCTCAGTTATCAAATATAATCGGATGTTGTACATGTCAGTATAGTAGCTTTGTAAACACGTTTTCAGGTTTGTAATCATAACTCGGAGTACCACCGTAACGTAGCGTAATGCATAAAGAATATGTACGAACATAAAAATCATCCTACCATGTGGCGCGTATGGGTGAGGGGAGGGGGGGGGTGTATAGGGTCTTGGTGGGGAAACCGGAGAGAAGGAGATCACTGGGGAGACCTAGGCGTAGATGGGTGGATAATATTAGGATGGATCTCCAGGAGGTGGGATGTGGGTATATGGGCTGGATTGGGCTGGTCCAGGATAGAGACAGGTGGCGGACGCTTGTGAATGCGGTAATGAACCTTCGGGTTCCGTGAAATGCGGCGAATTTCTTGACTAGCTGCAAACCAGTTAGCTTCTCAAGGACTCTGCACCATGGTGTAAGTAAGTAAGTAAGTAAGTTAGCATTCGATGCTGTATAATCCGAGCTACTGTCGTCATTCAGACGTCATTTTCCACGTAAACACGAGTACTTACCTGTCTACCAGACTAGATAGCTGCTCATAACAAAAGGCTGCAGTCCTAATCCTTGCACGGAGGGCACTTCAGGACTCATCCTAAAGTACGCTTTTCCCTTGATGTGAGTAGTTTTCCAGGTACAGCATCGTCGGTAATCGAGACGCAGAAATAGAAAGATGAAAATTACACCGCTGTTTGTTAGGATATATTTTCATCTGTAGCAGTGGTACCGAAACTTTTTGGTTGCGAGGGCTCCTTTTTAATGTCAAAGAGCTTCCTGTTCCCCCAAATGGTAATAGTTGTATAGCTGTTACTAATATCCATTGACTGATAAAAGGCATAATAACAAAAACTGTTATGATTTTAATGACGATATTGAATGAGTTTGTATTAATTAATCACAACAGCATTTACGTGTATTTGAAGAATAGTAATATATTGGCTATATGCGCGAGACATTGTTTAGTCAGCATACGGAACGTGTATTTGCTCTTTTATTACGTTTATTCACATAATGAACTATGTGATGAAATTTCACAGTTTTGTAACGATTGAACGGGTGGTTAAAGCGATGGAGAGATCCAGTAGCACAACCAGCTTGTTTCGGCATTTGGATTTCAGTGAAACAAGTGCATAAATCCAGTTTCGTAAGTATGTGTTGTGGTAAAGGCCTTCAGGTACTTCACTTTGTACCCGTTTGTTATTCGTTTCTCGGGCACGGCAAAATAACTTCCTGCAATGGCTCTGAAACCCAAACCCCTCGGAATATTCACGGGTTGGCCACTTAACGGATCCGCACTCTTATGTGTTGTTCCACTCCAGTCGTACAAATAAGACGCACAGTAAGTAATGCTCATAATTTCGTGGTGGACTGAACTCACATACACACTTTCTGAGCGCAGCACTGCATCTAATCACCTTCATTCCGTGCTGTACTTTCTGAGTGCAGCACTGCATCTAATCACCTTCATTCCGTGCTGTACTTTCTGAGTGCAGCACTGCATCTAATCACCTTCATTCC
>Ga0131853_10010879_pt1 | contig 16631 bp, 18 predicted proteins | sample TergutLab28metaG_FD_92764 | JGI IMG/M metagenome (GOLD analysis project Ga0131853, IMG submission 92764) | Labiotermes labralis P1 segment gut microbial communities from Petit-Saut dam, French Guiana - Lab288 P1 (version 2) (version 2) | ecosystem: Host-associated > Arthropoda: Insects >...
CGATTGCTCTTTCAAAAGAAATACCGCCTATTATGGGTATCGCAGAAAGTGCAGTGATGTATCTAATCGCTGCTTTTTCAACTTTCCTTGGAAACCAACAGACAGCACTTAAAATTTTGTCCGGGCTTATTGCTTCAAGTAGTACATCAAGTAGGCTAAAAAATAGAGCCCGGGATTTGAAGCAGAGTATAAATGCTTTTAAAGGTAAGGGCATTTGAATAGACTTTTTCAGAAGAAGTCTAATGTAAACAACTATGAAAAGGTGGCTACTGATGGACATTAGAAAATTTATGAATGAAACACGTACTAAAAACAAACACAAAGGTTCGCCAATGCCAAGACACAAACGTGGTAATAGCGATAAATATACCAAAGAATATATCGATCAAGAACTCAAAGCGGTGACAGAAGAAATTTTTGGACTCTTAGTCGACAAATTTGGAGACGATTTTGAAGGCATGTTATTAAAAGTTAAAAATTTGGCTGAAAATGTCAGCGAAGCTACAGGTATAACTAATAAAAGCATACTAGAGGATGTACTTATCGACTTATACAATGGCGGTAAAAATTCAAAATTTGATTCATATATCTATGATTTAAGGGATGAAATATATGAAACAATTAAAAATGGGTTTAAGTCAGAGCCTGATGATATGATGTTTTTGGGTCCATTAATCAGGAAAGAAAGCATAGAAATGGAGTTTAGAATTATGTATCTTAATTTGGAGAATTTTTTAAATAAGCTAAAAGAGCTTTAGTAAAGCTGCATAAATATTAAACCATATGCTTATGGCATCGTAATAAAAAGACCCTGCTATCACATTACAAAAGTGATAGCAGGGTCTTTTTTAGAATTTTAATGCTTACCCATTAGACTTCTTCGGAAATTAGTGCCCTGCAGTCTGCAAAGGAGTACTTTGCCTTGAATCACTAGGCGCACGGCGATTTTGCCACCATTCAACAACCCTAAATCTAACTTTAAGCTCCGTACTGCTTGACTCCTCATGAGTTAAAAGCAAAAAACCAGCAGCAGGAACAGTTTCCTCTAAATAATTGCGGCTAACTTCTGTCACGCTAAAATCCACAAAACATAATGGTGGAAACATTAAACACCACCAGTTACTACCTAAACCATCACCAATAATAATCTGCACAGTTTCATATTCCCCGGGAGGAAACACCATCTCCCCATACCGTCTTGTAGGAAAAAAAACAGAACCCATGTTAGCACTAACGCTTTGAGTAAACCCAGCCTGATTTACTTTTTGTTGTGCAAAATCTTCAATTAAACTTAAATTAGCAATTAGCCTATCACGAGTTTGGTTCAAGTCATTACCTATAAGTAACGTGTCTTCAAACTCTGCTAAAATTTCGCTTGTTACAAAATCCTTTAACGCTTGGTCTATATAATCATCACTATGCGCCAAAACATGAAACCTGATAACATTTTCTGCAATATCACGCTGCACGGCCATGGAGTAAGCATAAGATAAAGCAGCAACCCCCAAAGCAAAAACAAGACCTATACATAGTGCAACACACAAAAGCTTACATTCGTTTTTAATCTTTTCTAACATAATAAAAAATCCTCCCATAAACACTTTATGGAAGGATTCTTGCCTTAAAACTATTTTTTTAAACCATATTAATTGCCACAACTTTATTTCGCCCGGATTCTTTTGCACAATAAAGAGCCTTATCAAGCCTAATAAAAAATTCTTCAAGTCCTTCGCTTTTATTTTTGCTGCTAGAAGAAACAGGAGGAATTATAGCACCGGCACCAATACTCGCTGTTACAGTAGTTACCTCATCATCACAATAAATTTCTGTTTTAGTAAGTTTTGTCCGTATTCGTTCTGCAACTGCCATAACCCCATCAATTGAAGTATCCGGAAGTAATGCAACAAACTCTTCCCCACCCCAACGAAAAACAAAGTCATTTCCACGTGCAACTGCATCAACCATAACCTGTGCAACAATTTTTAAGCAAGTGTCACCATTAAGATGTCCGTATTTGTCATTAAAATTTTTAAACAAATCAATATCAAGAATGAGCATACCAAGCCACTCACGTTTTCTTGCAGCCCTGCTCCACTCCACTTTAACAATTTGGTCAAAACCACGACGGTTGCTTATTCCTGTAAGCCCGTCTATAGTACTTAGCCTCTCAATTGTATGGATATAATTTCTTAATTTAATATGCATATTTACACGAAGGTTTACAACTGCACCAACAAAAGGTTTTCTAATAAAATCTGAAGCCCCAAGAGCAAGACCCTTAACCTCATCTTCGCTTGACTCGCTACCAGTTATAATTATAACCGGAACATGTGCAGTTTCATCCATTGATTTAAGCTCTGCAAGCACTTCAAACCCAGACATATCAGGCATGTTTAAGTCAACTAAAATAAGGTCAACTCTATTTCTTATCGCAAGTTCAATACCAGACTTTCCGTTTTTCGCAAGCAGCACCTCAAACTGACCTGCAAGAATACTACTTATTGCACGAAGTTCAAAAGGTGAATCATCTATAATTAATACAATATTTTTTACACTAGGATTACTCATAAGTGACCTTCTGCTTTCAACTAATTATATAAACTTCATCAGTATATCATTTGCCCCAAACCATGTCTATTGATATAATCTAATGAAGTTAATTTAAAGGAGACATACACATGAAAATGAGACCGTACATTACATTCGACGGAAAAGCAGAGGAAGCTATTGAGGTTTACAAAAAAGCCTTTAACACAGACACCATAGAGCTTTTGCGTTTTTCCGACATGCCACCAATACCGGGGTTTGAACTCCCTGAAGAGTACAAGCCAAAAATACTGCAATCAACACTTAAAATAGGTGATGATTTTATTCGTGTATCTGATTGCGGCCCTGGGCACGATTTTAATGACTCACAAACAGAAATAGTTTCGATTGCAGTTGAAGCAAGTGTTAATGAAATTAAACATGCTTTTGAAGTATTAAAGGCTGGCGGCAGGGTTGGAATTGAACTAGCCCATACATTTTACAGCCCTTGTGCCGGAGTTGTTTTTGATAAGTTTGGGATAATGTGGAATTTAGTTGCTATGTAAAAAAGTTTGCAAAGCAAACTTTTAACAACCAGTCGTGAATACCGAAACCGTAGGTTTCGGCAGGCAGCTGCGGAGCAGCTTCCTGGCACATAAGGAAAAGGGGAACAGAACGGAACATATATATTCCACCCTGTTTCCCTTTTCCTTTTTTGCATCCTAAACGTGTATTATCACAAAACCCCCGGCAAGTTACCTCTTTCCATAGGCTCAGGGCGGTTTGGAGAAGTAGACATTGATACATGTTTACCGGTTTTTGTAGATTCCTCAAAAGCAGTCATGACTTCAAGTACATGGAATGTAAGGTTTGAACTTGCACGAGCTTCTTTTTCTTCTGAAATAGCTTTTGCCATGTCGGCAAGCCCTAAACCACGGCTGTTTTCTGCATAATCAAAAGTAATTGGCAACTCTAAAAACTCACCTTTTTCTGGGCGGTATAACTTAATTGGGCCACCAAAGGTATTTGGATCAGGTACAGAAAGAGTGCCTTCTGTACCGTAAACTTCAAGGATTGGCAGATTGTGAGCGTACACATCAAATGAAGTAATAATTGTGGCAATTGCTCCGTTTTCAAAAAGCATTGAACCTGTAATATGCGTTGGAGTTTCTACTTTAACAATTTCGCCATAATGCGGCTGGCTTGTGATTCTGCGTGTTTCAAATGCACTTCCAGTTAATCCGCTTACAGATTTTACGGCACCAAGCAAATTTACTAAAGCAGTTATATAATATGGTCCCATATCAAGCATAGGACCACCACCAAATTGATAATAAAATGCTGGATCAGGATGCCACGACTCGTGACCACGACCAACCATAAAAGCAGTAGCCCCAATTGGCCGTCCAATAAAACCGTCATCAATTAATTTACGGCATGTTTGCAAACCTGCACCCAAAAATGTATCGGGTGCACCACCAATTTTTACACCACGAATGTTTGCGGCTTCAATTGTCCTCTTACCTTCATCAAGAGTTGCTCCAAGTGGTTTTTCAGCATAAATATGCTTGCCTGATGCAATTGCAGCCATGTTTACATCAAAATGTTCATTTGGACGAGTTAAATTTAAAACAATCTCAACTTTGTCATCAGCAAAAAGCTCATGCATATCTTTATATATAGTTGGAATGTTGTACACTTTTTTTACTCGCTCGGCACGCTCCGGGATTAAATCGCAGACACCAATTACTTCAACGTTTGTAAAAACCTTTGTAAGGTTTTCCATGTAAATATCAACTATTGCGCCACAGCCAACTACACCAATTTTTGTTGTTTTCATTATATTCTCCTTCTAATACATTTTAGCTTCATTTTCAAAACGTTCCGTTGTTAGGTTATTTGCAACTGCATACTGCTTTCCTTCAGCAGCCCAAATCATTCCACGCAGCATAATTTCTTCTGCACTTGGTGAATTGTCAAAAACATCATCATGATGACCTAATGCATTATAAAAAACTCGTCCATTTCCCCACATTTTTGTCCATGCAACCGGCATGTCAACAGGTTTATTTGAAATATGATAATAAGGCATGTTTGGAAGCGGAAAACGAGTTGTTGCCAAAATTTCAATTGCAGGGTCTATGTGGAGATAATAATGCTCGCTTTTTACTTTAAAATCGCTAAGTCCAAAAACAATCGGATTTGATTTTGCCGTTATATTAACTTCATATTCCATTCCGTCACCGCCCGGATGACTTACCCACTGCCCTCCGGTGATAAACTGCCACTGTGTATCATTTCTAAATGAATCACACATTCCACCATGACAGCCAGCAAGTCCAACACCTGATGCGATTGCTTTAGAAATATTTTCTGTGTAAGCTTGCTCAATATGTCCCATAGTCCAACAAGCAACGATTAAATCAAGGCTTTTTAATTTCTCTAAATCATTTAAACATTCCAAGTTGTCGTGAATTTCTACTTCAAAATTATTTTTCCTAAGTAAATCCCCAAAACGTTTTGATACAAGAAGCGGCTCGTGACCATCCCAGCCACCCTGAAAAATGAACGCCTTTTTCACAATAATATTCCTCCTGATTCTTAAATAGTTTATATTAAGTACTTTACCACGAACTTAGAAAAAATGTAATGACTTTTTCTTTTAAATGTAATGTGATTGTAATTGCAATAAGACCATTAAAATGTTTCAATTATTCAAGTAAATTAAGGAGGTGGCGCAGATGCTTAAAAAATTGATAACAAGTGCAGCTTGCATACTTTGTGTTCTTTTTGTATCTGCCACAGTTTTAGCAGCAGATTTTTCCTTCCGTCAAGACAATCCGGTTGAATTTGTTAACCCGGATGCTCGTGTTTGGCGTTCTACCATGATTACCGAAAGGGAACTTAGCCGCCGCCAAGAAGGTTTGGATATTAGAAACCCAATTCCTGTTATCACATCAGTTTTTGGTCCGGAATATGAGTTTTTAAATGAGCAAATAGATGAAGCAATAACTTTTATGATTAGTGAAGCAAGACGAGTGAGAGCAAATCTTGTTTCTTTTGAGTATGAAGTTTTTTCATCAGGTGATATTATTTCAATTGTTGTTTTTGCAAACGTTTCTGCCGCTCCCAGCCGGTCATTTGTGCGTAGCATTAACTTTTCTGTAGAAAGTGGTGGGTTAGTAACCGCAAATGAAGCAACTGGCATGAATATAGTACCGCTTGCAGAAAATATTCTAAGAGGTCGTATCCGCAATGCACCGGGTCATTATGATGAGGCTTTAATATCATCTCTTGCGCCTCATGCCTTTTATATAACTGATAGTGAAATTGTGTTTTTATATGATGGGCTTAGACTTTCTTCTGCATACGGTGGAGTTTACAATGTTGAGCTTTTATTTAACAATATTTTTACAACAACAATTGCAAGACATCAATACCATGTGAGAAATTATGGATACAGCCTAAAACTTATACCATTATACAGTGTTGTTCCTGATTTAGGTCATGGTGTGACTTGGATTAGGGATGACTCAAACAGAATAGATATAGACTTAAACGGTGAAGTTATAATTCGGCTTTGGGCTGGTGAAAATAGATATGTAATTGAAGGAACAACAAGACCACGTGACCTTGAATCGGCACCTGAGCTAAGGAACAGCCGCACATATGTACCAATTACGTTTTTCGACCAAGTTTTTCCACTTACAACTTACACGATTGATACAAGCGGAAGGATTACATTTCTTACCTATGTAAAGCCTTAAATAAATATTTAAATAAATATAAATAATTTTGGTAATAAATTTGACATAAAACGCTAAATCGTATATAATGACTTAATTTCCGAGGAAGGGGGTATTTTTGTAAGGCTGAGTAGTGAATACAACTTTTTAAGGAGAGGTGAAGCACTTGTTTGATAGGACTGATGTGTTCCATGTAAGGAATGATATACAAAGGATTATCGGCAGTAAAGTAAGGCTTGAAACCAATAAAGGCCGCCATAAGTCAGTAATAAGTAAGGGGATTGTTTCAAATGTTTATCCCAGTATTTTTACTGTGCAATTAAGCGGTGATAAAGGCTCCGCAAGAAAATTATCATTTAGTTATACTGATGTTTTAACTAATGCAGTTGAAATAACATTATGCGATTAACAATTAAATAGAATAAATTATAAACCTCCCACATATACTTTTGATAAGAGTAAAAATCGGAGGTTTTTTTATGTCAATTGAACTTGTAAAAGAACAAGTGTTTTTAGATGAGTCTATGGGCCGTGAAGAAGTGCAAATTATGCTTGAAGGCGACATTATCGTTCCTGATATCCGACCGGACATGGCACTTCTTTTGCAAACAGAAGAACAAATGATAATTGACCGTGTTGAACCCAGTGCTGATAGGGTCAACTATGTAGGGCGTTTAAATCTTTCTGTTTTGTACGTTTCAAAATCTGCGGACAAGGCAGTACATAATATTTCCCTTTCACGGGAAGTAGACGATTTTATAAACATTGATGGACTAACAAAAGACATGTGGGCAAGGGCAAAAGGTACAATAAAAAATATTGACTACCGTGTAGTAAACGACCGCAAAGTAAACTACCGAGCAGTAGTAAACATTTCTGTAACAGCAGAAAGAAGCGATTCTCACGAAATGGTTGTACATATTCCTGATGTGCCGGACAATCAACTGCTAAAATCAAACCTTAGTATCAACAGGACAGCACTAAACAGAATTGACCACTTTGTAGTTAAAGACCAAATTTCAATTCCGTCGTCAAAACCAAACATAAATGAGATTTTGCAAATTTCTGCCGGGATTACAAATCGTGAAGCTAGACTGGGCAGTGGGCGAGTAAACCTTTCCGGTGAGCTGCTAATCACCACTCTTTATAGAGGAGACACCGACGACAGTTTAATTGAGTTTATCGAAAACGAGCTGCCATTTAATGGTGTCATTGACGTTTCAGGGGCACGTGAGGATATGGTTAGCGATGTAGCATTACAAGTTCTTGACCAAAAAATAACCGTACTTCAAGACGACGATGGTGAGGACAGGGTTTTGGAAGTTGAAGTTTCAATTGGGGTTGATATTAAAGTTTACAGTATGGAAACATTCCCAATTTTAGAAGATGCCTATATAATCAATAAGCAGCTTAATATTTCAAAAACATCTATAAAATATCCACGTCTTGTATGTTTAAACCGCAATCAAACCCCTGTAAAAGAAATTGTGTCGTTGGGAACAAGTGTGCCTGATATGCTTCAAGTGTTTAGAGTCAAAGGCTATGCACACATGGATGATGTTAAAGTAATTGAGGATAAAATTATAGTTGAGGGCGCAATAAATACAGATATTTTATATGTTGCAGAAAGTGACGCAACACCACTTTCCAGCTTTAGAACGGTTATTCCTTACCGCCAAGTTATTGAGGCAAAGGGTGCAAGAGAAAACATGATTGTTGATGTTGATATCTCTGTTGACCATGCTTCGTTTAACATGCTTAGCCCAAGAGAAACAGAGGTAAGGTTTCTTCTAACATTTAACACAAGAGTTGTTGACGAAGAAGAGTCACGGATTGCCTATGATATTGATATATCAGATTTAGATGAAAGTGTTGTTGCAGGTCAAGCAAGCATGACAGTCTATATTGTGCAAAGCGGTGATACACTTTGGAAGATTGCAAAACGGTATAATACTCCAATTGATGAACTTGTTAGTGTAAATGACTTAGATAATGTTGACAGGTTAAACCCTGGGCAAAAATTAATAATATTAAAGTAATAAAAACCTCCTTGAGCATTGTTATCTCAAGGAGGTTTTTAATTTACTGTAATCAAATCACGTAATCTTTCAATGGTTGCATCTCCAATTCGTGATACATTAATTAACTCATCAACATTTGCGAAACTACCATGTGACTCACGAAAATCTATGATATTTTGAGCTAAAACCGGACCAACTCCCGGTAAGGTTTGAAGCTCTGCTAAATTTGCAGTATTTATGTTTATAAGTCCTGAGGAAGGATTGGCAGCAATTACCGGCTCATTTGTTTCTGCAAAAATAAAAACTTCCTCTATTTCATCATCAAATGCTGGTATGATAATTTGCATAGCATCTTGAATAACTGCCGCTAAATTTATTCGTGATAAGTCTGCATACTCATTTTCTCCTCCTGCAAGCTCTAAAACTTGGTATACCCTTGAACCTTCCTTTAGTGTAAAAACACCGGGAGAATTTACTGCACCAACAATATGAACTACAACATACACTTGCTCTTCAGCTACTTCTTCCAACGCTGCTTCTTGTTTTTCATCATCATAAATAACTTCTTGTGTATAAAATGGTATTTCATCTTCATCATACCTAATTACAACTGCTCCGCTGCCTCGGCTTAATATATAAACTACTCCAACAATCAAGAGACACAAACCGCCTAAAATATAAAAAATATTGTCCTTAGCAAAATCTATAATATCTTTTTTGTTCATATCATAACTCACCTTTAGAATAGACTTCTTGCGAGCCGTTGAATTTGCGAGAAGTCTAATTTTTTATGTGATAGTAAAATGCAATGATTTATATGTACATGCACAGACAGTAATTACGCAACTATCACGCCAGAATTTGAATAACTTCAAAATATCTGCTTGAAATTCAGCTACAAACGACTATAATATAATAGAAATAGAGAGGGGTATTAAAGCATGAAGAAAGCAGGAGTTTTTCTCATAAGTTTTTTAGTAGGTTTTATTATGCTTGCAACAATGACATATGCTTCTGAGGCATATGTGTATAGTTTCACACTTGATGAAGAGGATTTTAACGGCTTAGACATAAATAATCTTGTCACACCCGTGCATGTCCGTATTCATCAAGAAAACTATATCCTAGTTACCTTTGAGATTTTTGAAGAAATTGAAAGAGGCAATCGCCCACAGCTTGAATTTGACAGCGAAACAGGTGTAATTTATTTAACCCAAGAACTTTATGAAGGCTCACTTTACAGTAGTTGGAATAATTCAGGGCGCATACTTAATTGGAATTGGCGTCAGGTTAACATTAGACACTCCCATAATATACACTACAACAATCAATTGATATTCACTAACGGGCAGTTTGTTGACGGAATTAATTTCAACGAAATTGAAGACATCACTTTATTTGATATAGGTCTTATCACAGTGCATGTTCCTAAAGACTTTGTGATGGATACACTTTATTTTGATGCCCCAAGCGGTACTATTAAAACCTTTGGCGATAACTCCATTGTTGTAAAAGATATTTTTGCAAACACCAGAAATGGAGATGTAATACTAACAGACACTCATCTACACAATGTTGACTTAACCGCTACAAACGGTTTTCTCATTCTGGATGGGGTGATTGTTGATGGAAATATATCAATGTCAGCAAGAAACGGTGACGTAATTATTTCTAACTCACAAATTTTAAGCAATTTTTATTCGTCAATAGACAATGGCGATATTATCCTTAGCAACAGTACATTTGCGTATAATATATCATCACAAGCAACCAGTGGATTTATTATTTGGCGTGATATAACTGTAAAACAAAATGCTACTGCTACAGTAACAAGTGGTGATATAATCATTATAGACTCTCGCATTGACGGTCGCCTTACCGCAACAGCAACTACCGGCTGGATAAATATAACTCGTGTCGACACTGATATGGATAGAGCAAATGTAAGAGCAACCAATAGAGGCGGAAGTGTTAAAATAAATTAAATTAACCATAAACAAAGCAAGCGATTGATTGCAGTTTTTTTCTACTGCTTTTAATTGTTTGCTTATTTTTTGATTCCTCTATGAAGTATAAAATGTTATAATATATCAAGATAAACAAATGTTTCGGGTGAATATAATGACAATTGCAGAGCAGCCACATAAAAGTTTCATTCAGGAAAATTTTTTGCTTAAACCGTATCGTGTTCATGCACTTCTATTTATTATATATATACTGTACGCATTTATTTGGAATAGCCCTGCTGAAATTGCAGAAGGGTTTCTTATTATACTTACATCTCAAAATACCCTTGTTACTGATTATATTGAGCTTGCCGGGCTTGGAGCAACGCTTGTAAATGTTGGAGTAATGGGATTACTCACTATTGCTGTGTTTTCATTAACTCGTCATCGTCCTTTTGGGCTTGATATGGGAGTTTTGGGGCTTGCTACCGGTTTTGCTTTTTTCGGTAAAAACCCGCTTAACATGATTCCAATTTTAATTGGTGCATATCTTTTTAGCAGATTTGTTAAACGACCGTTTGAAGAAAACCTAATACCTGCACTACTTGGCAATGCACTTGCTCCTGCTGTTAGTGTACTTGTGCATATAAATGATATTCCTACACCTGTAGGGATTTTTTTAAGCATGTGCATGGGTGTATTTATTGGCTTTACAATTGGTCCCTTTGCCGCTTTTATGCGTCGTGCTCATGATGGTTTTAATCTTTATAATGTTGGTTTTACTGCCGGGATTTTTGCTATTGTTTTGATGGCACTTTTTTCAAACTTAGATATAACTTTTGAGGCTCGTGCAATATGGAGCAGTGGAAACAATACTGCACTTATTATTTTTCTTATTGTAAATTCGGTTTATTTTACAACTGTTGGTTTACTTGCAGACACAGGAGAAAAAGTAAGCTTCAAAGAACTCTTTCTTTTAAAAACAGAAGACTTTGATTACTATAAACTTTACAGAGAAAAATCATATATTGCAATGGGTATGCTTGGTTTTGCTTGTCTTGCTTTTATGTTCGTAATGCGAGCAGAGTACACAGGATTGGCAATTGGTGCAATTCTTTCTGTTGTTGGGTTTGGTGCATTTTGCAAAAGTATTTTACATTCTGCCCCAATTGTAATTGGTGCTTTGATTGCTGACTTTGCAAACTATTTGAGTTTTGGTACAGCTTTAAATGCAAACGGTGCACTTGTAGCTATTTTGTTTTCTACTGCACTTACTCCAATAAGTAAGGTTTATGGTTGGAAGTGGGGAATACTTGCCGGATATTTGCATCTTTCTGTTGCGACAAACATAAGCATGTTTCATGGTGGAATGAACTTGTATAATAACGGGCTTGCTGCTGGTTTTGTTGCAATGATTCTTATTCCAATTATACGGGCAATAAACACGTTTATGGAGAATAAAAAAGTTTGCTAAGCAAACTTTTAACAACCAGTTGTGAACACCGAAACCGAAGGTTTCGGCAGGAAAATGCGAAGAGCAGTTTCCTGGCACATAAAAAAGCAGCAGAGTAGGCAAATATTACTAACCTACTCTGCTGCTATATTTCTAAAAACAATTTCATTTGGGCGAATCATCCCAAGGCGTTCACGTGCAAGCTGCTCTATATATGCGTCGCTGTCAAAGAATGTAAGTTGCAAGTCTAGTTGTTCTGCCTCGGCTCTTACTTCAGCAATTGCATCTTGAATATCTTCATACTCTCTTAAAAGGTCACTATACCTGCCTGCTTGTCCAATAACAAAAGCTATTAAAGTAATAAAAATTAAAACCCAAAAAGCAAAAAACCGATATCTAATTTTAAAACGCTTCCGCCATTTTGCTTTTCTTTTCTTTTTGGGTTTTATGCTTTCATTTTGATTGTCCAATATCATCACACCTTTTTACGGAAAATAAACCAGTTTCGTGCGAGCTTCCTCGCTTTTATTTTGCCATAACTTGATACAAGGTGCAAGTCTTTACGTCTTTTTACTACAAAAGATTTTACATATGGGCTTAAAAACAAATAAATTAACCTGATTGGCGAAAAAATTATTTTTAGTGCTGTCAATACTACCTTTTTAACAAAATTTATTATTACAACAAATATTTTTACAACCCAAAAAGAAATTGTGGCAAAATAAAATATTGCCCCCAAAACCACTCCAAGAAGTGAAAATATCCTAACTTCACCATTGCTTCGTGTAAGCATAAAATAAAACGTTCCACCGGTTGCCACAATCCAAAAAACTATATCTTCAAGCTGAATTAAAAAACCTGTGTGCGGTGCCGATTTTCTAGCAATCCTAAATATATCAAATAAAATTCCAATAAAAGCCCCAACAAGCAGCGATAATAAAAAAAGATTTGCTTGTGCCCCCATGGGGTTTATCATTTAAACAACCGCCCAATTAATGATTTACTTTTTGTTCCGCTACTTGGATTTTCATATGTGACCCCATCAATTTCACCTGATACAGACAACTCACCGCTTTCAAGGTTTATCCTTTTTACATGGAGGTTTACTCCACGTATTATAATTACACCCATTTCAGATTCGCAAATCACAGATTCTTCGTCGAAAGATATAACATCTACGACTCCGGTTACAGAAACATTTTCACGCTTGTCTATGTGAAGTGCATGACGTGATGATGCTCGTTTTTTTTCTTCCTGTGGCATACGCATTGGTGTTTGCATAATAAAAACCCCCTTTAATGTCTTATAAAAGTATATGGACATTTTAGGGGGTTTATGACTCTTATTCGTTTTTTATTTCGCTATCTTCTTCAACTATTTCTTCTTCAGCTTTTACACAAATTTCACATTCCATAACTCTTGGGCCATCTATTTTTGTAACTGTTACAGTAAGTTTACCACATACAAAACTTTCCCCTACTTCGGGCAAATGCCTAAATTTATCTGTTATCCAGCCGCTTACTGTGTTTGATTCGGATTCGCCTTCTATGTCAAAGTATTCAAACATTTTGTCGATGTCTGCGGTACAAAGAACTTTGTGTTTATTATCTCCAAGGGGCAAAAACTCATCAATTATTTCATCATTTTCATCCCAAATATCACCCACAAGCTGCTCCAAGATGTCCTCCATTGTTACAAGACCTTCTGTTCCACCGTATTCGTCTACTACTATTGCCATGTGGGATTTATCCTTTTTAAGGATTGTTAAAACGTCTGTAATTCTTGCACTTGTTACTGTAAAAACTGCCGGAGTTATTATATCTTCAATTAAAACATTTTTACCGGTTGCCGGTGATGCCATACATTTAAGAAAGTCACGAATGTGAACAATTCCTTTTATTGTGTCAAGAGAATCTTCAATGACCGGCATACGGGAATAGCCGCTTTCCAGAAACAACTCTGCAATTTCTTCGATACTTGCTCCAAGGGGTATGCTTACGATGTTTACACGTGGGGTTAAAATATCCCAGGCTAGTACATCATTAAATTCTATTGCATTTGTGATGAGTAGTGAGTCGTCCTCGTTTATTGCACCATCTTTTTCTGCTTCTTCAACCATATAAAGGATTTCCTGACCAATAATACTTTGGTCTGTTTCTCCTTCTTCCGGTTTTGCAAAAAAATTTGAACCAAGGCTGTTTTTCATCTTTATTATACCAATGTTTAGAGGACGGCAAATCACCATAAAAAACGAAAGCATTGGCTGACTAAACATTGCCATTTTTTCTGGTTTCTCCTTAGAAAAACTTTTTGGAAAGATATCCGTTAAAACAATAACAATTGCACTAATTAAAACAGTAGAAATAAAATACCCCAAGTCACCAATAAGACGGACAAAAAGGGAAACCGAAACTGTAGCAGACGTTATTGCTACTAGGTTATTACATATAAGTAAAGTAGAAATAACTTCATCAAAACGATTTTCTGAAAGGGAGAGTACTTTTTTTGCGCTTTTGTTGCCACCATCATTTTCTATAAAACCTTTAAGACGAGCACGGTTTAACGACGAAAAGGCCATTTCTGTTGCGCTAAAGAATGTTCCCAGCAGCAGCAGAATGACCAAGGATCCAATTTGTATTATGGTTATCATATATGCGTCCATTTTGGACCAAAGCTCCTTTTTTAATGTGTCAGGAAACTGCTTCGCATTTTCCTGCCGAAACCTTTGGTTTCGGTGTTCACAACTGGTTGTGAAAAGTTTGCGGAGCAAACTTTTTAATACGATAGGAAAATGCTGCATGTGGATTATACCTTATATTATGTCTTTAAGCAAATTTGGGGTATTGAGGTATTGTTATGTACTAATACAAAATATATTCGGTGGTTTTGGTTATATTACCGGATTTTTTTCATTGTTATTAATAAAATAAACCCCAAATCCAATTTGAGGTTTATCTTACTCCTACATAATCACTAATCGACTTCAACTAGTTCAAAGTCAAAATCAATTGGGGCACTGTTGCCTGTAATTGGCGGGTGACCGAAAAGTGGCCCTATATGACCACCACCACCCGGTGTAGCATTAGCAACTGCACTTATGCCAAGTACAATAACTAAGCTCAATACAATACCGATAAATCGTCTTCGCATTCTATGACACCTCCTTCATTTATTCTACTTTGTGCAATAAAAATAACTTCTGACATTTCCAATGCTCGCTTGATGTTCCCTATTTTATGTTCTCTATAGTATTTTCTTAGATACGTTGCATAATCAATTACTATAACTACGTAATTTTTTTTAATAAAATAAGGTAAAATATGTTGACTTAAATGTTCAATAGACTCCTCGGTTGGATTCGTCATTATGCTCAAGGCTTCAAACATTAACGAATAATCTTTATTACCTTTTGATAGTTTAACACCTTCAGATATAATTTCAATGGCAAGCAGTGGGTCATTCATATCAATTGCACAACATGCTTTTTGATAAAATGCTTCAAAGTATAAGTTATCATCTTTTTTAAGATATTCCGTTGACTTATCTAAGGCTTTTATGGCATTGTAATGTTTTTTTGATATGCGGAACAAATAGCCATGGTTTAATAGACTAATACCAAATTTTCTTTTTGTGTTTTCGTTTGGATTAGACTCATATTCTTTAGAGGCTATCGAGTGAGCTTTATTTAATGCTCCTCTTGCTTCTGGCAAAGCCCTTTTAACTATGCTATTAGTCCCCATAATAGTATATAACCCAAATTCTAAAACAGTATTGTTTGAAGCTAATCCCAAGTCTAATGCTTTATTAATAAAATCATTAGATTTTGAAATAAAACCTTTCCGTTCATAACAAAGGGCAATATTAAAACAAAGGCTACCACTTTTTTCAAGACCATAGTCGGTTAAATCATAGGCTTGAAGGAAAGAATCTAAAGCGTCATCGATTAAATTAATCTTGAAATTATAAACGCCCTGATTATACAAATAATGATATAACGGGATATGGTTTAAACCTTTATAATTAGGAGAAAAAGCATCTAAAATCTTTTTAGCTTCGTCAAATTTATCAAATTTCAAGAAAAACCAACACTCATGCAATGAAAACATTTCGTTTAACTCTTTATCTTGTGGAAGCAATTTGATTACAGAAAGCCGTTCATGCATTTCGCTTGCTGCTTCAAACTTACCTTCACTTGTTAACCTGTACATATCATTCAGCAATGACATATACTTTGGACGTTCGGACTTACGAAGAGGTAACTCTTCAACCCCTAAAATACGCTTAACAGCTTGATAAAGCTCCTCGGGGAGCTCTCGTTTTCCTGTTTCAAAGTCACTGTAATTAGACCTACTCATGAATAGCGAATCTGATACGTAAGCTTGACGTATTTTCTTTTGTTTTCGTATATAGCCTAATGTTTCACCAATGCAGAAGTCATATTGATTAATTGTACTCACCTCATATATTGTTGTTTGTTGCTATAAAGTTATTTTAGACTGACTATATTGTAAAAGATTCAACATAATATGTCAACACAAATTAATGTTTATATTTTTTATTATTGATGATTTCTAATGTGAATAAAAAAATTGTATTGGACAATAGTTAAAATTAATTTTTGTAAATACGAAGTTATATATTATTACGTGATACTTGTGTGAATTGATTCGGGTATTTAATAATAGTTATTTGAATATTTTGTAAAATAAATTGATATACGGTCGTAAACGTACTATGTTTCTTATTTGTATTCACATATATACTATTGCATATAATATTTTATTGATTTAATATATTGCCATCTTAAACAAAAAAAGAGCATTGCTATCAGGTCTGCAAACTCGACAGCAACACTCTTCGATAGGTAAGTGCTAAGCGCTTACCTATGCCGAAACTCAATTGAGTTTCGGCATAGACTTTATACAAAAGGCTTGAGCAG
>Ga0131853_10010880_pt1 | contig 16630 bp, 49 predicted proteins | sample TergutLab28metaG_FD_92764 | JGI IMG/M metagenome (GOLD analysis project Ga0131853, IMG submission 92764) | Labiotermes labralis P1 segment gut microbial communities from Petit-Saut dam, French Guiana - Lab288 P1 (version 2) (version 2) | ecosystem: Host-associated > Arthropoda: Insects >...
CTGCAATAAACAAGTCACACAAAAGTAATAGCCTTCGCTAATGACTTAATAATATTAACTGAAGGAGAGTCAATTGTAGAAGCCGAAAACTACACGAATTTGGAACTGAGGAAAGTTTCAGACTGGCACAAAAAAACAAATTAACGGTCAATGAGAACAAATCAAAAGTAATGCTCATGTCCCGCAGGAAAAGAAGAAAAAAAGGAAGTGGATATCTACCTAAATTATAAAATTTTGGAACAAGTAAACAAGATAAAATATCTCGGGATTATTTTTGATAGCAAACTATTATTCAGAGAACATATTAATTACATGGAAGAAAAGTGAGTAAAACTAATATTCGCAATTTCTAGATCAGCTAAAGTAACTTGGGGATTGGGACATGAGGCACGGAAAATCATATACAAAGGAGGAATTTTGCCCCTGATTTTATATGGAGCCCCAGTGTGGAAAAATGTGCCAAATAAGTCCTACTATAAAGCTAAAATAAACAGGATACAAAGATATAAATCTCATAATTGTCAGAGCCTACCTTACAGTGTCGAATGAAGCATTGTGCGTAATAAATGACATAACGCCAATCCACATAAAAGTAGACGAAATAGGATGAGTGAGTGAGATTATACAAAGCATAGGAACACAGTACGACAGAGACATGGAACTGAAAAATTGGATTCATTCGGCGACACATATCAAAACAATAGAAGGGGAAGAAGAAAGCTTACATCCTATTCAAGCTTATACAGATGGTAGAAAGAGTGACTTAGGAGTAGGAGCCGGTGTGGTAAATTTCATCGATAATAACATTCTAAAAACAATGCAATACAGGCTAAATGAGCGATGCAGTAAAAATCAGGCGGAACAAATGGCCATCCTAAAAGCACTAGAATATATACAAAGATGGAGCCGGAGGAAAAAATAGTACTGGTAAACACGGATAGCAAAATAACCCTTCAACTTCTACAAATAAAAAAAAGCATACGAAAATCATAGAGCAAATTAGAACTAAAGTCCAAGAAATGGAACAACGTGAGTGGAGGGTAGAATTCAGATGGATAAAGGCGCATCCAGGACATTGAGGAAACGAAATGTCAGAACAAAAGGCGAAAGAAGCAGCAAGAAAAAAGAACATCTAGAAGTGTAACATAAAAACACCAATGAGTGTCGTGATGATTGAACAAAAAAACAAAGTTTTAATTGGTGGCAAAGAGAATTGACGGAAACAACAAAAGGTGCAATAACAAAGGCGTTCCTTTCCAAAATAGAGGATAGTCTAAATTTTAGAATAAACATAACACCAAAATTTAAAGCAATAGTAACAGGACATGGTAATATAAAGGTTTATTTACATAAACACAGAAAAATAGGTGACCCAACGTGCCCATGCAGACAAGGTCCGAAAACGGTGCAAAATATTGTATTTGACTGCTTTTCATAGAGATTGAAACGGAAAAACTAAAAGCAGTAGTGACAAGGACAGAAAAGTGGCCAGTGTACTGTAGAAAATTAGGAGCAGAGTACCATAAAAAATTCAAAGAATACGTAGACAATATAAACTGGAACGAGCATAAGAGCTAAAGCAGCCAAAAGATGCTATAAATTGTATATAGAAAGACAGATCCTAGTATGTAAAACTGAGAAAAATGCATGTCGTATTACTCATCAGGAGCGGAGCATGCAGGTAAATAAACTTATTAAAAAACAACAACAAATCATCACACACACACAAACACACACCACACACATCCCAAAAGCACTTTAAAAATTGAAACAACACATATACCAAACACAAAAAACTCACAAAAATAAAAAACACACAAAATAAAAAGAAACCACACACACACCACTCAAACATCACAAACACAACCCACACACCCAAAATAAACACATTACAAACAACACAAGCACACAACACACAATAACGCAAACACCAGAAATCACACTCACACAACAAACAACACAAACACACACACAATATTTACACCACACACATCACAAACACACTACACACTACACACACACCGCTCGCACTCACACCAAACACATACAACACACACACACACACACAAACCACAACAAAACACACTACATATCACACAACACATATACACCACACACAATCCACACACTCACACACATCACACAAAAAACCAGACACCACACGCAGACCACACACACATCATAAAATCACATCCACACCACACACGTATTCCACACATACATACCAAACACAAACCCCACAATCACGCAGCACACACACACAACACACAACACACACACTATACAAAAAACGCACAGCAACACACAAACACCAAATAAAACAAATAAACACATCACAAAACTGACAGGCACACACCGCACACCGCTAAAACCTAAGAAACACACACATCAAAAACACACGTCCAAAATAAACACAGCATACAGTCCTCACACACCGAGCACACACAAAATACTACAAATCGCACACACAAAACTCAAACACAACACCCAGTAAAACACACAACACAAACACACACCACACACAAAAAAAATACACACAACAATCACACTAAAAACACACACCACACTCCAACCACACACACACCACAAAGAATTCAAACCCAAAACACACACAACACCAACAAAGAACACACAAAGAAATCAAACACACACAACAAACACATAAATATCACACTACACACTCGAAACAAACAAATACATCACACACACACAACCAACAAAGAAACACTAACACACCACACACCACAAAAACAACGCACACACATCAAACACACACAAACACCTCATAAACAAACCAAACCCGCACCGTATCCGCACAAATCAAACACGCACACACAAAACACGCACACACCACACAAAAACACTACGCTCACAACAAACAGAAACCACACAACCCAAAAAACATTACACATCACAAAAAACTAACACTCACCTCACACACACCTCGCACAATCACAAGAAATACCACACGCAGAACACACTTGCAAATCACACACACACAACATTCACACAAACACAACACACACCACACACCAGAACACCACAAAAGAGACACACAAACCACACACAAGACATATACCACTAAAACAAAACAAACACACAACACACAAACACAAAGTAAATCACACGAACAACACAAATCTCACAAGCACAAAACACATATTTTACACACCCACACACCGTAACACAAACACACACCACACACACGCCACACAAATATCACATAAATCGCACGCACACAAAAAACACAACAAACAACACTAACACACACTCCACACATACACATCACTCACACACACAAAATCCACACACACAAACCACTCACTCACAACACACATAATCAAACATATTAAAAACACACAACACACCACCCACACACACAAACGAATCAGAAGACACACAAAAATATTCACAACACACAAATACATACACAAAAAAATACCGAAAACACACACCGCAAACATATCAATAACACACAACACACAAATCCCTTACACAACACACAAAACATCACACACCAAACACGCAAACAAGACACAAACAATAAACACATACAACACACACCACCCATTCAAACTCAAAAAAATCACACCCCCAATATAAACATGCACCACACACATAACACACACACACCACATAAACCACCCACATACACAACATAAAAACACCACACAAACTACATAAAAACAACACAACCACCAAAGAAACAACATTCACACAACACACACACAACAGACAAACACCACACACACCACACAAACCACACACAAACAATTAACAACATACACACACACCACACACACATACACCCACACAAAAACAAAAATATAACACACACCACAAACAAAACATAAATATTAAAAACACACACACAAAAACAACACACACACCATGCACATACCACACACACAAACAAACCACACACACTATACACACCATACACACAACACACACCACACACACACACATATAAAACACACACAACACAAACAAACACAAATACACACACACCACATACACACGCAACAAACACAAACACACACAGACACACAAAACACAAAGACACCCAACAAAACACACACACACTACATTTCAAAATACAGACATCACACACACCACGCTAACAACCCCTATACACACACCTCAAACACCGCACACATACACAAACCCACACCGAAAAATATCACTTACCACACACACAACAGATATCACACAAACACACCACACACAACACAAATACACACACAACAAACACACAGCACAAACACACCAGACCCTCAACAAACACAACAGACACACAACACACACAACGAAAAAACACAACACAAACCATTTATGAAAACACAACACTGAAACCACAAACACACAGCAAACACAAAATATTTCATACACAACATAACTAAACCTGGCACACTACACAGTAACACTACTTTCACATTATAACACACAACAAATCACACCACGCACGAAAACACACACCAAAAACACTCACCACATACACACCACAAACACTCAACACACACAAACACCCCACACACACTACACACTAAACACAAAAATACATACCTCACACTAAAGCAAAAAGCATACAAAACGCACCACACTCACAAAACTCCTACACACACAAAACACTCACAATCCACACACACTAAACACACGAACTACACGAACAACTCACACACTCACAACACACACACACGAAAATCACGACCACGCACTACGCAAACACAGCACAAACCACACACTACATATACACATACAAAAACAACACAAACATACACATATATAAAAAATTACACGAAAACTATCACACACGCACACCGCACGCACACCACCACACACACACCAAACACACACACCAAACACACACACACATACCACAACACCCAGACAATGCATATCATACACAACACACAATATTCAAACACACACCACACGGAGATCAAACATATAATATACACAAAACACACACGCAACGCAAACACACACATACACGCAGTACCCAAACACAAGGCACACTAAATATTCAACCCACATAAAGGTACACACTAAACACAAACACCAAATAAACCACACATTTCACACGCACACGCCACAAATCGCAACCTCCCACACACCAAACAAACACATCCACAATACACACCATACTTTCCATACACATCGCACACAAGCTAAATATTAAAAAACTCGTACACACACAACATAAACACCACGCAAAAAACACACAAAACACACCACACCCACACGACTCCAAAACAATCCACACACAAACACAAAAACACACAAGTAACACAATATTCACAAATTCAAATAAACAAAACATACATTTCCCACACACAACACAACCACCAAACAGGACCGAAGAACAGAGCAAAAAATCAATGGATATTATAAAATGTATGTAGACAGGATAGAACATAATATGAAAATTTGAGAAAAATGTATGTATAATTACTCATTAGTAATAGGACATTCTGATAAATAAATGAAACAAAAAACACACAAAACACACACACAAACACGCAACTTATCACATAACACACAATCAAACACACACGCAATACACAAACACAAAAAAAACACTCAGCATACAAACACCACACACAAACACACAGACCACACACAACATACAAAGCACACACAAACAACACACGCAACGTACACACAACACAAACGCACACAAACACACCATACACAGTCCACACACACAATATACACACAACAAACACACACACAAACACGAAACATATACACACACCACACAACAAACAAATCATGCAAACAAACAACATACAAAAGAATACACACAAACAATAAACACACCAAACAAAAACACACACACACAATAAACACACACGCACAACATACACATAACACAAGTAAACTCATACGCACAACATACAAACACAAAACACACACACAAATAAACACATACAACACAAAAACGCACACACTCACACATAAACACACAACACCCACAAACCATACACACACACAATAAACACACAACACACACACCACACACACACCATACAAACAAAAGACACACGTATACAAACACCACATACAAATACCACACACATAACTCACAAAAAAAACACATGCACAAACAAAAATCACACACATATACACACACAATACACACACGAAAAAGACACACACACATACACACAAAATATACACACAATAAACATACAAACAACATAAACACACACCACACAAAAACACATACACAAAGACCATACAAACACCACACAAACACACCACACACACACACACACACACCAAATTACACGAACAAACCACAAACACACAAAATAATATACACACCACACACACACACACCATTAACACACCTTAACATACACAATCTATACACAAACCACACACAATTACCATACACAAATCACACACACACCATACACACAAACACACCGTACACACGCCACACAAACACACAAAACACACACAAAAAAAACAACACACACCGTAAACACACCACACACAAACATACACACATTTTACACAAATCATTCACACACCACAAAAATACACACTAAACACACAATCCATAAACTCACCACAAGACAAACACAAATAAACACACCACACACAAATATAATAAAAACCACACACACACACACACACAATAACACACACCATACACACACCAAAAACATACCACACACACACACATACACAAACCATACGCTCAAACCATACACACAACACACACACACGACACACACAAACACACATAACACTCACATACAAAAATCAAACACGCACATATCACACACACAAAACACACACATACAACATAAACACCACACAAATATGCACACACTCATATATATACACCACATACACGCACCATACACACACCAAAAACACTCACGCACAAACACACACACAATACAACAACATACACATACCATACAACACACACATACACAACATACACACAACACACACGCCACATATACACAAACACACACCACACACACACACACAATACACACACACCATACACACAAAAACATAAACACACACAACATACACACATCATACTCTTACCTCACGCGCACACAAACACAAACACACACACAACACACACAGCAAACCACAAAAACCCACACCACACACAAACACCGTAAACACACACCACACACACAACATACACACACCACACACTCACACACCCTACAAACACACACCATACACACAATAAACACACAAAACACAAACGCGCACATTCCATATTCACACAACAACACAAACACCATTCCCAAATCACACCTTCACACACACACGACATACACACACAACACACCCAGGCACACAAACCATAATAACACACAACGTATAAACCAAACAAACACACGTAACACAAACAAACAAACACCATAGACACATACACACCATACACAAAACAAAAACAGACACACAAACATCTCAACCACAATTCAAAAACCGCCACCCTCACGCGCACACACACACACACAAACACACACGCACCATACACACCCCCCCCACACACACACACACAAAACAGAAACACCACAAAAAAATTTGCACACAAACGCACACACCGTACACACACGCACAATTCACATACTCACAAACACAAACACAATCCTGATACACAAACTACAAACAGTCACAAAACTTACACCCACACTCACATACAACAAACACAACAAAATAAACACCACACACATAAGCACCATACACAAACCGCACACACACATAAACAACCCATACCCACACTACAAACACACGCACACACAGACATACACACACCACAAACACACACAGACACACATATAAACACACCACACTATAAACACAACTCTCACACACACAAACACACAGCATAAACACACCACACACACATATTCACAATTACACACCCTTACACAAACCACAAAACACACACACATACACAACCCACACATACACAACCCACACATACACACAATACATACACCACAAACAAACAAACCATTCAAACCCTAATGAAACACACACAATACACACAAAACACTCACAACACACACACACACCATACACAAAACACAAAGAACACACACACCATGCAAACACACATACATACACCACAAACACTTACAATTCACACACAAAACAATACACACAAACATTATTCACACTCCACACACACACACACACACACACACACAGACACACACGATGCACCCAACACAAAAACACACACACAACAAGCACACAACACACACAAAACTTATACAAACACTGATACACACACACCTCATACACACTCCACACACGTACACACACACACACACAAAGACACCATACAAACACCAAACGCAACACGCACACACCATATACACACCCATACGCACAACAAAAACACACGCATATCGCACACCACACACCACACAAATAAACAACATGCACAAACCACACACACAAACACACACCATACGCATACCACACAAACACACACACGCAGAACATACACACACAACACACACACTCCCACACCATACCCACACAAACACACACAATACACACACGACATACACAAATACGCACACACAAAAACACCATACACGCACCACACACAGAGACACACACCATACACACACACACAAACCACACTCACACACACACACCCACACACCATACACAAACCATTCACAGACACACCATAAACACACCGCACACAGAAACACACACCGTACACACACCGTACACACACACACACCATACGCACACCACACACTCACACAAATCATACCCACACCAAACACACACGTAGACACACCATACACACACCACACACACTCATACACCATACACACACCACACAAACACACTCACACCATACGCACACTCATACGCACACAAGCAATACACACACCACACACACACGTACACCATACATACACCACACACACGCACACCATGCACACACGCACGCACAGAATACACACCACACACACACACACAACATAAACACCACACAAAATATTTCGAGATTATTTTTAATAGGAAACTTTTATTGAGAAAACTTATTATTTACATGGAAATAATTGTGTAAAACTAACCATATACAAATGAAGTGTCTTGCCCCTGAAATCATTAGAGCTCTTTGTGGAAATGTATTCTTAATATGTACTGCTATAAAGTTTAAATAAACAGGATACAAAGACATACATATCTCATAATTGCCAAGGCCTACCGCACAGTTTTGAATGAAGCATTTTGCGTAATAAATGGCATAAGGCCAATCCACATATAATTACACGAAATAGGAAGATTGTATGAGATTACACAAGGCATAGCACACAGTACATCAGGGACATGGAACTGGAAAATTGGATCATTCGCGACACACATCAAAATAATAGAAGCGGAAGAAGAATACTTGTATTCTATTGAACTTATACAGACGGTAGCAAGATTTATTTTGGTGTAGGAGCTGGTGTGTTAATTTCCTTCGATAATAATATTATATAAACAATGCAATCCAGAATAGTTGGTCGATGCAGTAAAAATAAGGCGGAATAAATGGCCATCATAAAAGCACTTGAATGTATACAAATGTGGAACCGAAGAAAATAATAATATTGGTAAACGAGTATAACTATATTACACTTCAACAACTAAAAAGCAAGGAAAAACATACAAAATTCATATAGAAAATTAGAACTAAATTCCAAGGTATAGAAAAACGCGAGTGGAGGGCAGAATTTAAATGGGAAAAGTCGCATGCAGGACATCGAGGAAACGAAATGGCAGATCAAGATGTGAAAGAAGCAGAAAGAAACAAGAACATCGAGGAGTGTTACATAAAAATTCCAAAGAGTGTGTTGATGATTGAACAAAAAGAACAAAGTGGTAAGTGGCGGCAAAGAGAATGGACGGAAAAAACAAACGGTGCAATAACAAAAGCATTCTTTCCCAAAATAGAGGATAGTCTAAAATTTAGAATAAACGTTACACCAAATTTCACAGCCACAGTAAAATATAATGTAACAGAAAGGCTTAATTATGTGAAAAAAATAACACATTACTGAACGTGCCTTCAAGAAAAGGGGCGCAAACGGTGAAATATATTGTATTTGACTTCCCTTTCATAGAGAAGGAAAGGGAAAATCTAAAACCAGTAGTGAAAAGGACAGAAAATTGGGCAAGCAACTCAAAACATTTAGGAGTAGAGTACCATAAAAATTCAATGAATATGTAGAAAATATAAACAGGACCGAAGAAGAGAGCAAAAAAATCAATGGATATTATAAAATGTATGTAGACAGGATAGATCATAATACGAAAATTTGAGAAAAATGTATGTATAATTACTCATTAGTAATAGGTCATACTGATAAATAAATGAAACAAAAAATACAAAAAAAAACCGGACAAAACAAACACAAACACGCAACTTATCAAACAACACACAATCAAACAAACACCCAATACACAAACACAAAATACACACATCATACACATACCAAACACAAAAACACAGACCACACACAACATACACAACACACACAAACCACACACTCAACGTACACACAACACAAACGCACACAAACAAACCATAAACAGTCCACAACACAATATACACACAAAACACACACACACATAAACACAAAATATATACTCAAACCACACAATAAACAAATCACACAAAAACACAACATACAAAAGAATACACACACACAATTAACACACCACAAAAAAACACACACGCACACCATACACATAACACAAGTACACACATACCACACAAAAAACGCACACACACACATATAAACACACCACACCCACAAACCATACACACACAATAAACATACAACACACACATACACACACCACACACACACACCATACAAACAAAATAAACACGTATACACACACCACATACAAATAACACACACATAACAAACAAAATATCACACAAAAAAACACAAAATATACACACAACAAACCCACACACATACACACAATATAAATACACACCACACAAACACACACACACAAATACCATACAAACACCACACAAACACACCACACACACACACACAGATACTCACAGGACACACACACACACACCACACCAAAAAACTCGCCATACAAACACACATATACTCACACCTCACACACAAACAATACAAAGAAAACAACACACACACACCAAACACCCACCATACACACACACAATACACACACCACACACTATTACGAACAAACTCCACACACCACAAATCAACAAACAATATACACGCAAAGAAAACACACTCAATACACAGACCAAACATTAAACACACCTACGCAAACTCCATACAAACACCACAAAACAAAACAAACACCAAAAACACCAACATAAAAACCAAACAAACGCACCACAATCCACACACGAAACACAAACACACACACAAACACCACACACACACACACCATACACACAATACACACACATTATACACCCCACACACACATATACACACACAATACAAAAAATTCACATATCACACAAACACAAACACACACAAATTAACAAACCACACACACACACACACATACACACAACACACTAACATAAATTATACACACACCACACACATACCAACAACTAAACACACCAAACACACACAACATAAACACAACACACAAGGAAACACATTCACAAAACATACTCAATCCCTACAAACACACACACACACCACACAATCACACCTCACACACACACACGCCATATACACCACACACACACAAGATACACACAAACATAAAATAAACAAAAACACACAAAATACACACCCCAAAAAAACATACGAAATACACACACACGCACAATAAGCAAACCAAACAAACAAAAAATACATACACCACGCACTAAAACAAAAAAATTACACACACCACACGCACCACACAAACACACATTTCATATACATGAACTTAACAAACAGAAACACAAAATACACAAAACACACACACACACACACATAAAAACACCTTACATTAAAAATTTACACACAAAAAAAACACATACCCACACCACACACACTCACAATACACACAACAAGCGTACACATATTACACACCACACAAACACACACCACACATACAACACACACGCACGCACAAACTTATAAATATAAACACACACCACACAAACACAAAATACTCACACAACTCGCACACACACACTAACACACACCACATACACCACAATACACACCCCAAAAAACACAAAATACACAAACCCGCATATACTAAAGTCAAATACATACAACATACACACACCACACACTCACATACACACACACAACATACACACGCCACGCACAAACACATACACACACCGCGCACACACACAATACACATCACACACACATACACACACACCACACACACACACACAATAAAACACCAAACATACATAAACACACAATTCACAAACACACGAACAACATGCACAAACAACACACTCACACAAAATACACACAACACACACATACATACAATACACACACACAACATACACACACACCAAACTCACCACACACACCACAAAAACAACGCGCAAAACAAAAAAATGCAATAATCACACACTCACGCATACACATTCCACACACAAAAACACCATACGCACACAAAACACAAAACACACAACATACACACACCACACGCACACACCATACACACATCACACACTCACACACACACAACACACATAAACACACATATACACATACAAGAAACAAACACACACACATATCACACACACAAAACACACACACACACACAACATAAACACCACACAAATATGCACACACTCATATATATACACCACATACACGCACCATACACACACCAAAAACCCTCACGCACAAACATACACACAATACAACAACATACACACACCATACAACACACACATACACAACATACACACACCACACGCACGCCACATATAAAAAAACACACACCACACACACATACACACACACCATACACACAAAAAAATAAACACACACAAAATACACACATCATAGTCTAACCTCACACGCACACGCACAAAAACACACACACAACACGCACAGCAAACCTCAAATACACACACACCATACACACACACCACACACAAACACCATAAACACGCACCACACACACACACACACCATATACACAAATCAACAAACACATACCATAGACACACACGTCTCATATTAATACACACAAAATAAAAACACACCACACAAATAGACAGTACAAACACCACACAAACACAAAAACACACACCATTCAACCCACACAAAACAACAAAAACCAAACAGACACACACAAACACACATACAATAAACAAACCATACACACACCACACACACAAACACCATACACATACCACAAATCACACGCACACACCATACAAACACACATACACACAAATCACACAAACAATAAAAACACAAACCATACACACGTAAAACACCCATATTAAAAACACACACACAACATACCCACATCACACACACACACATCTTACACACACCACACACACACACACACACACACACTATACACTCACACACCCACACAATACAAACACACCACACACAAACACACTACAAACAAAACACACACACAAACACCACACATTCGCCACATACACACATACATACACAAAAAATACCTACACACACACAATACACACACAAAACGTACACATACACACCATACACACACCACACACAAACACAAAATCATGCAACATACACAAAACAAACACATACAAATCCATATTCACAATACACATATTACAAACACACACACAGAACATACACACACCACACAAACACACATACACACGCACCATATATACAAAAACAGACATTATAAAAACACCACACACTCACACATATGGCATATACACACACACACACACCTTAAGCACACCACACACAAACACACACACCATAAACACACCACTTTCACAAACACAAACCACAAACGCACACAAACTGTACACATACCACACAAACATAGATCATAAAAACACCAAACACACATTATAAAAACACAACACATACACACAAATACACACACCATACACACACATACGCCATTCACATAACACAAACAAAAAAACACACAAAACACACTGACCACTCCCCCCCCACACACACACACACAATATATACACCACACAAAAACAACAAACACACAAATCATACACGCACCAAACACACACAAAGGCACACACCATGCACAAACCAGACACACCCACTCAGACCCAAACCGTACACACACATACACACCACACACACCTCACACACATAAAAAACACACACCACACACACACACCATACACACCTCACACACAACTCTTACACACACACCACACACACACACCATACACACCTCACACACAACTCTTACACACACACACACACACACACCATACACTCCACACACACATACACAATACACACACCCAACAAACACACACACCGTACACCAAACGTACCTATACCGCACACAAAATTCTCACACACAAAAAATATACACCAACACAAACAAACAATACAAACTCCACACACGTAAACACGTACATACACACACATACACACACACACTACACACACCACACTCAAACACGTACATATATATATATATACAACCCATAAAACTCCATACATAGTACACATACTCTCCATAAAAACAACACACACACACGCACACACCATACACACATTCGCGCAACACACACATCATATACACACACACACCATACACAAACACACAAACATCATAAATACACAAAACACAAACAACACAAACACACACCACACACACAAATAACACACGTAAACACATATACACCAGACACACAACACACACCTCATAAACACATACACCATACACTCACCACACACACACACACACACACACCACACACCCATAAAAAATTTACCCAACAAACAATACCATACAAACATCACACACACACACACGCGCGAAACACACACCACACGCGCGCGCGCTCACACATCATACATACACAACACAACCACATCTCTCACACACACCACACACATCTAAATACTCACAAACACACCTTTCACAAACAACACACACACACACTAGATACACACCACACACACACCTAACACACACCACACTCACACACAAACAACATAAACACAACAGACATACACGCTCACAACTTTTACACACGGACACACACACCAAACACATGCCACACACTACAGCACAAACTCACATTTCACACGCCATAAACACACAAACAATAAAATAAACAAATACAAAAATATATACCATACAAACAAAATCCACATACACATACACACACCAAAAAATCTCAACGCACACACACACAGAAATATACATATTCACGCAACACACCGACAGAAACACAAATCATAAACACACACGATACACACATCACATGAACACCCAAACACACACACATCATGCACACATTACAAATACACTGACCTCACACACACACACACAATATAAACACAAAACATACACACCACACACACACACACACACAAAATATACACACCACACACAATACACACAATACAAGAACACACACCACACATACACAAACTATACACCCACCACACCCACAAAAACACAATACAGACACACGATACATACAAACACACCACCTTACACACACGCGCACACACCATATACACTTACCACAAACAAACAGTACACACATACACCATAAATAAACCACACACACAAATACACTTACCACACTCAACCACATAACCCATACACAGAGCACACACAAAAACACACACCATACACATATCACACACACAGACAATCACACACACACGCATACACAACATAAACACACTCACATCATACATACACACACAAACACACACAACATATAAAGAACACACAACATATAAAGAACACACACCATACACACACTCCTACATACCCCATACACATCACACACACATACACACAATACACACCACACAAACACACTCACACCCCATACACAGGCAGCCAAGATGGCGGCAGGCAGTGAAGACGCGGTCGAAGAAGCTCTGAATATTTTAATAAATGTGACGGAAAAAAGTGGGAATCTGAGGAATGACTTACGTAAGGACATACTTGGAGCTGTGAGTAACCTTAGGAAAGAGTTTGCAAAGTTAAAATGTGACAAAACAATCTGATTCTCAGTCTGCAAATGTAAGCTTCGGGAACCAACAGCACGCTCAGACCATTGGAGTTTGGCTTCGCAGGGGACAAGGAGGCGACATCTCCCGGATTTCCAATCACCTGGAAGGTCAGCGACCGGAACGTACCGCCGTCTGGAGGCAGATCGAAGAAGCTCTACTCAGACGTTGTGACGGCCAGAGCAGGTAATGTGTCTCATGATAACAAAATGTACAAATTGTTTGTTAAGTCTAAAAACCATCAAAGTGCAGAATACACCACGGCACAACCTAAGTCAAATTTGAATCCAGTCCAAATGAAAGTAGGTATCAGTGCCTTCAAAACACTTAAGAACGGCCAGTTACTAATTGAGTCGGAAAGGAAAAACGATCTGGAAATAGTCTGTGAGAAAATA
>Ga0131853_10010881_pt1 | contig 16629 bp, 8 predicted proteins | sample TergutLab28metaG_FD_92764 | JGI IMG/M metagenome (GOLD analysis project Ga0131853, IMG submission 92764) | Labiotermes labralis P1 segment gut microbial communities from Petit-Saut dam, French Guiana - Lab288 P1 (version 2) (version 2) | ecosystem: Host-associated > Arthropoda: Insects >...
ATAATGTTGGCTGCATCAAACGTTTGATGGTCTGCCATAATGCTGGCTGCCCGAAACGTTTGATGGTCTGCCATAATGTTGGCTGCATCAAACGTTTGATGGTCTGCCATAATGCTGGCTGCCTGAAACGTTTGATGGTCTGCCATAATGTTGGCTGCATCAAACTTTCGATGGTCTGCCATATTCTGTTGTTACTATTACTGTAATTCCTCGCGAGGGTATGTTGCATGCTGGCAGGTAGCGCGAGATGTATAGAAAAATTTCGGTCTAACGAGGAGAAATAAAAAATATCACTTTGGAGACCTGAATCCTGAAAGGACGGTAGTGCGAATATGATCGAGTGATGCAAGAAGATGATGTAGATTTGTCTGACGCAGTACGGCGACAAGTGACAAGCTCTTCACAGGCCTATAGCCAGACCGCGAACACTGTGGGTGCAGCAGCTTCCAATGCGGGTCCATACATAAGTAAATAAATAGATACTTAAATAAATGCATACATGCATACATACGCGTTACGTATGCATATAATACTGTATTATACGTATACAGTATATAAGTATGATGTGTGCATAAACTTGAAAAGCGCCATGTTAGGACCACAGAACCAACACTTTAATTACATAACTCGCTCCATAACATTGCACAAACATCTTGCATGTACATACGTTCCCAGGCGCGTTCGCAGAATTACGAAGAGCAACTAGTAGCTTCGTTATGTCTGTCTGTCCGTCCGTCAGTCTGTCCGCATGGAACAACTCGGCCCCCACTAGACCTTATTTTCATTTAAAATGAATATTTGAGAATTTTTCGAATATATGCCGAAAAAATTCAATTTTTACTGAAATCTGACGAACATAACGGGTACTTTACGTGAAAACCTACATACATTTGTGGTCACATCTCGCTGAATTCGTCTAAGGATGAGAAATGTTGTGGATAAAATTTGTAAAAAAGAATCGGAGACATTTTATGTTCAGAAACTTTTTTTCTCGAAAATCGTGCCTTTTGTTAGATAACATGGAACAATACTGTACACCCGGGCAGGCCACAGCTGACAATATGGCGCACGCGCATTGATGCTGGATGCTACAAACACACACTCAGATTATGTAATATTTATTGCTTTTCCACTGCGGAAATTGTAGCACGAACGCGTCTTATACGTACAATGCCTACTTTTTTTTTAATGAGCTCTTTCCAACTACAGTAGTTAAACAGAGGCAACACGTGGATGCGGTAGGGTGTCAACATGCATTTAGCAGGCTGATGGCATTTAAAGGACGAGATACAGTTAGTAGTAAAATAGTAATAGATAACAAAATTATAGCACAATTAAACTCCTTTCAGTAATTAGGAAATTTGAAATCTTATGAAAAAGAAGTGGAAATTGATAATAAATTGAATAAATATTTGAAAATAACAGGCATTATTTACAATGTGTTTAGACCACAGAAAACTTCAAAGAAAACAAGAATAAAACTACACAATACACTAGCCGTTCTAGCTTCGTTATACTGTATTGAAAACTGAACCATTAACCTTTTGACGCCTAATGTCAACTATAGTGGTCGTACCGCACCGCTAACCTCTAAAGTTGCATTTTATATATTTATTCAACAAATATAGGTACTGAATATTTTAAAAATGGTGTATACTCTCCGTTTTTTTCTCTTCAAAATGTTTCATAATTCTAACATATTTAGTTCCTGTATTATTCACATTCTATATACAGAGTGTGCTAAAATTAAAAAAATAATTCCGGCGCCAAAAGGTTAAAGTAAGAGACGCAAGAAGAATAACATCAGGAGAGATGAGATATATGACAAAAAACAGCAGGATACACTTGGACAGATTATAAAACAAACAAAGAAATTGCAGAAGAAATAATATAACCCCAGTTTTGGAGAGAATACAGGACTACAGAAGAAACTGGTTGCAACATATAAAGAGAATACCCCGTATTAGATTGTCGAGAATACTAAAAAAAAAAAAACTACAGAAGAAGAGGCAGAAGAGTCCAGGGGAGACCATTGAAGATACTTCTAGACGTGCGAGACCGGGATGGGTCAACAGGTGGCCCAGTTCCATGTTAGCTAGATGATGAGGATGATGATAATATTATTATATTAATACAGTGTTACGTTTCACCACATAACGAACACATGAAGATCGTGTGTTTCGCCCTAAAGCCGTCAGAGTGCACGATAAGCATGTCGTGATAACGTACATTGAGTTTCAAGATGGCAGCCCTTTGATGCATTTGTAAGTTTTAGAATGAATGGTCGTATGGAGGACAAGGCTGAAGAAAATTTTAAGCTACTTGTAAGATTCAGACTTTGCTTCGGAAGTCATAACGCGTCTGCCGCTGGTAACCGTAAATGTAGTTTCTTTATCAGTCTCGCATGCCTTGTCGAATTTTATGACCTTCCAAAGGCTTTTAGAAAATTATGTATCAGTGCTGTTGTTCTGGTGAAACTATCTACGAAGAATTGTCTTTGTCATAGACGTTCAGCTCCGAAATAGCTTTGCTCTTGGCATGAAAATATTTAGTTAGCCTACATTACGGTACTTTTAATGTGGAACCTAGATGTAATTCCTGACAATCAGTTTATAAATATTTGAAGATACGTAGAACCAGATTAAGAAACAATTTCACGTTCCCTAACCTTTCCGGTCCCTTTAACTCTTGTAAATCTCGTATTCCTGAAGGATGTCGTAGAAATGACCGCAGCGGTGGGATCAAATATGAGGAATTGTTGGCGTCGGAGTTTTGACAGTGCTAGCAGTAAATAGTTACGATATTTTGAAAATAATCTTATTAATATTTTTTGTTTTGCTTTCCTCTACTGTGTGCCTACATTACCTGTTAACTGTCAAGATCTTATTATGACGTTCGCAGATCGTCAAGATTTTCGTTTGAGGTTAATTTGTCATACATGCACATATTTTCATTTTCATTGTAAACATCACTAGATACAGGCCATTACAAAAATATGAAGTTTAAATTCCTTTACACAACAATGAAGGAGTGTTGAATATGACATTACTAATAGTGAACTGTGACGTAAGTGCGGATCTATACTGCTAAACATTTAAGATTGTTTGTATTCATTTAGGTCCATATTCCGTACGTAATTCGAACTGTCGCACCATATATTTGCAGTCTACGTTAACGCGGTTAGCACAATTTTCAACAATTTTGAGAAGGTGAGCGACATAAGCAGTCGTATCCACGTGTAACTAGTACATTAATTTGCAGGAAATTTGTGTTGTAGTCGACGAAGTACCCTAAATGTTGTTGCCAGGCAATCTTAAAAATATAAAGACAGATTGAAATTTTGTCATTTTTGGAACAGTATGTCCCACACTTTACCTCATGATCATATCAAAATTTATCGGTTTCCGAAGAAAGAACTAAGTGTTGATATAATCGTAGATGTCTTGAAGCACTCAGCAGTTAGCGTCGGGTGGCAGTGAGTGAAGGCGTCGTAGTACCTGACGCAACTCGCTCAATCTGTCTTTAAGCCCTAGTTGTGCTTGCTGTGCAAACTTGCTTTCTATTTTACGGCATTCATTGGTCTTTGATACCTGGGCAGAGAAACTAAGTAGTTTGGTACGTAGTTATAAAAATATTTTTTCCATACTCAGGTTAGAATCACTCCGAATAACTGCGTTATTTCATTGTATAATTTACACAATATGTGTCTCGAGTGGTAAGTAGGGAAGGGTATAAAAATTGCCGACTGTAGACTTTATCAAGGAATCAGCACGGAATTCTCCTGGAGACATTCCGAGATCGCCAAGCCTTGGCGCTAATCCGATAGATATTACAGCAAAATGTACGGTACTTGAGACTGCAGAAATTAATCCCCTCTAATCTAAAATGTGTAGCAGGCGATAAATGCGTGCTGCAGCAAATTCAGTAGTTTTCATCTGGACCGATAACGAGGTGATCGTGGAAAACTCCACGACTGACCCACCGATGCCGTTCACTAAGCCAACACTGTTCGTACTGCGGACATCTAGCGGAATCATACGGTACTTACTACACACAGCAACGCTTTCTACGGCACTTCCGTTTCACGGCACTTCCACAGAGTCGAATGTCAGACTGCAAAGGCAAACAAGCTTCGTGTTAACAATGCGTAGAGTTTTAACACTGTTAATATTCATTAGGTCTTGGAACTTTTGCACAGCGACATTGCGTTATGGCGCCGACGTTGGGAGAACTTGCTGCTACCATCTTCAGGTCGGAGTACGAAGCGAAACTAATATTTCTTCAAAACGTCAACATACTAGCCAAAAACCTAGAAACAGAATTGACTTTAACAGTGAACAAGCGTGAAAGCTTCAAGTTAACTTGTTCACACCGTGCTCCAATACCCATTCTGTGATTTTCTATTAGAATAAACATAACCATGCAAATTTGATGTGTATTGGACCGTGCATCATCTTGATAACTGAAGTATAAAATCTAACTAGACGCCACTTATTACTTTATCATGCTTATGTTAGGCTCAACATGTTTCCGGCACCATTATGCCCATCATCAGGAGCTCACGACGATAGCGTTGGTTGCCACATAGGCTGTCTGGTTCTGTAGAGGTATATGAAGTAGCGTTAGTGTAAGTTTTTTTATATTTGTTGTGTGTATTAGGTGCGAAATTTCGCACCTAATACACACAACAAATAGCAAAACTTACACTAACGCTACTTCTTACATATTTACAGAACCAGACGGCCTATGTGGCAACTAACGCTATCGTCGTGAGCTCCTGATGATGGGCATAATGGTGCCCGAAACATGTTGAGCCTAACATAAGCGTAATAAAATAATAAGTGGCATCTAGTTGGACTTTATTCTTCAGTTATAGCCATGCAAAGCAAGGGCAGAAATCTAATTTTACCACTAAAATGGAGGCAGTATATTCCGTAATGATGTGACTGCCTAACATAAATATAGGACCCTAAATGCGGATGGAATGTTGATGAAACTTGTAACCTGAATAGTGATGGGCTCTTATACATAGTAATGCAATTTAAAGAAAATTTAAGTACAGTTTTACTGGGTTATAATGACTTCGGTTAGTGCGAAACACCGATTATATCGTCACACATTCAGTAGTGTCAACTAATTCCCCATAAGGGACGTGTTTGTCTGCCTTGCTGAATATTACATACATAATGAGCATCTACCTCGGCTATAACAACAATCTCAGTCATCAGTTCCAATATAATTTTCCAAGAAGTAAACTATTTTGGGAATTCAACAATCTCCTTGTTCTCGAAGAGGCAAATATGGAGCGTCGAAGGGAAATATAAAGTGACAGGAGCAATAGAAAATGAAAAACAAAGCTAACGTGTGTTGGGAATTTGGTCTCGTAAATTCTACGATTCAAACGATTTTTGGAGAAAAGTGCGTTTGAACAGAGCGGTTCGAGAATAATGCAATTTGGAAATCCTGAACGAATTGATGTCGATGAGGCGCTCCATGAGTGGTTTAAACAAGAAAGAAGTGAGAATGTCCCAGTGAGCATTTCTCTTCTCATGTTAACTTTAGTTCATCATAAATTTTAATTTTAAATTAATATTTTTAGCGTAAACCTGTGTGGAAATGTACAATTATGGAAGAATAATATTTATTTCTGAATTGTAATTGTGATAATACAAAGCTGTAGTGTGTATATATCTATATATGCATACAGTCATGAACACAACAGTATTACAATTAGTAGCAATATATAATATAAACTACATGTTTCGGCCCTGTATGTAGGCCATCATCAGGTTGTCCAAAGAACTTATTAAGTGACTATACAGAATGTGTGGTAATTTTGGAAGGGGAACGAGATCTCGTCTTACATCATAAATCGTGGGATTAGTAAACGTTGAAATAAACATGTCAAGGGGTTACATCAATTGTGAACATCTTATAATTCTAACATGCAAATTAGGTATTTTCATAAATTGCCAACTTCATGGTTTGTTCAAAACATACAGTAAATTACATATGCTATAAGTGCGTATTATAGTTGCTACGTATTAATAATTTCAGTTCTTGAATAGTTCCTTGTCTAGGCTCGCTATTGTTTCTTGTATTCTTATCCTCGTGGTCGTGTGGTGTGGCCGGGATCCCTCAGGTGGATGGGTATGGCTTAAGATATATTATTGTAATTGTAATTTAAATTTGAAATATATCATGGCGTTAACATCAAGTGATATGTCTGCAGACCTGTATTTTGTCTCCTTCTCTTTTACCATGCATCTCGCTTAGACCGACACTCGTTTAAAACGACAAAGTTTATTCATTCCCTACGGTGACGTTATAACCGAGTTCGACTGTACTGGCAAAATAATTTTGCCCTGCCGATATGGTGAATGATTCGAAAACTATTTGATGTCAACGTGCAGTCTGCGAGGATATGCTGCAGACAGAGCTGCCATAAAATATGAAGAGTATTTACTTTGTCAGTAATGTATAGGAAAGTGATAAGTTGTCTGTCAATCTATCACCAGTATATCCATCGAAACATTCTTCGTTTATGACTGGGGGTTTGTGTTTACGATGTGTCTGGGTACACGGATTTACATAGAACGTCAGCTGACTGTCATGCGCGGTGTAGCTACATCTGTAGTTCAGTAATACCGTATTCGATGTGCACTGTCTTGTGTTGTTAGCTGCGGTGTTCATACATTTCGAACAGGGAGTGGTGTGAAGAAAATGCTCTAAAATTCTTGAATTGTATTATATTAATAAAATATTATGGAAATCAGGGGCGTGACTGGGTGTAGCAGAGCCCGAGGGGCGACAAAATGAATAATGTAAACGAAAACATTTTATTTTCTGCGCCCAAAAAGTTTGAAACTATTGGGACACATAAAAAGAAATTCGATAAATAATTGTGATTGTTTTGAATACTGCAATTTCCCTCAAGAGGGGTCATTGTTATTGCTTGTCTCAGTTGAAAATGGTGGACTGGATGATCGTACAAGATTAGAATTGAGGAACAGAAGCAACTTCTGTCATTGTCGAGACCACAAATGGTTAAATATTCGAGGTCGAAAAGAAAGCTCTGGCTGTAAGAACTAGATGTAACGTAGAAGCAGCAAAAGATATAGGCTATATCACAAAGTACGCTCACATGTTAATGAAGTTTACAGTAACAACAGCAACAAAGGACTGTGTATGAAGCCACAAGAACACACCGATTGCACAAGACATTATAACGTCGCACGGAATTTATTGTATCACTCAGCGACTACCAAATAATATTTTTATATATCATAATCTAATAATTTTGTGGAATTGTAATTTTGACAGCCTTAATTTTAAGAACCTACGTAACATAGCGAGGCACAAATTTTTGAAACTCTGTGAGGATGACACAGAGATGTCGAAACATGTAAAAGTGAACATTATATGCGGGGATAGTGTTGTGGTTTGTATTTGTGCATTAGTTAGTTGAAATAAAAACAAAACGAAGTTTACTTATGTTTGTAAGTGACAGGCATACGAACATCTGTACTTGATACCGTGATAATTACGTCACACACTTCTTCGTACAACATGAGCTGGGATCGCGCAGTCAGTATAGAGACTAGACTACGAGTTGAACAGACCGGAGTTCGAATCTTCACAGTGGCAAGAGGTTTTCTCTTCTCATAATTGTAGAGACCGGCTCTGGAGCCCACCCAGCCTCCTATTCAATGGGTCCTAGTGTCATTCCCTGAGGGTAAGGCGGACGGGGCGTGAAGTTGGCCATCAACCTCCATCTAGCTCCAAGGTGAAAAATGAGTGGAGCTGTATCTCTACTTCCGCCATACGCCTTCATGGCGTGGACAGGTGGAACTTTATCGTTTTACTGTTTGTTCACTAGGTTTGATTTCAGATCTGAAAATGTCAAACAAACGCATATATGAATCTCTTTTGGCAAGGAATCGCAGTGTTATGTCCGCCGTTCTTGTGTCTCAAAGTGCTGTACTTGGCCTAAATGTTGGACGGAGCACCTTTATTGAGGTGAGAGAGAAAACCAACAAGATGCAGCAGTTAGATGTTTATTTTCAACAATTTCTCAACATGTTTCGGGCATCATTATGCCCATCTTCAGAAGAACAAATCGTATGTTACTGCATGTGGTGTGCTGCGCTGGTTCTGCTGGATGTTGTTGGTAGCGGTTGTGGGGCGCTGCCTTGTGGGGTGCGAGCACTGTGAAGGTTACTGTTCGCACTGTTCGCACCCCACAACACAGCGCCCCACAACCGCTACCAACCACATCCAGCAGAACCAGCGCAGCACACCACATGCAGTAACATACGATTTGTTCTCCTGAAGATGGGCATAATGATGCCCGAAACATGTTGAGAAATTGTTGAAAATAAACATCTAACTGTTGCATCTTGTTGGTTTTCTCTCTCACTTCTCAATTTGCTCACGATGCACGGTCACAGAAACCTAAAGCACCTTTATTGAGTTTTAAATATAAATAGGAGCCATTTTGACAGAACTGTTAAATCTTTGTCTATCTTGGATTCGCAGAATCGTTCATTGTTCATTGACATGACACGTAACTTCGCCACTTGTGCGGAAAGCCATGGTCTAGGTTCTATTTGTTTTTTTTAGTCTGTCACAGGCCCTGTTCTAAAAAAAATGTTCGCAGCAGCACAAAAAAAACACGTCTTCTTCAACCTCCCATATTATCTTTTGATTTTTCTAGCGTAAATTTCTGCATTGTGAACAAAATACTGTTTGTCATGGACATACTGTTGGCGGATATATTTGCGATTTTCAAAAACCAGAATTATTGGTCGATATATCGACGATTCCGCCGACAGAAATCTGTTTTTATCTACATTGAGAACGATCGAATTACTGAACGACGTATCGGTCAACATATGTCTCATGTTGTGGACAGACTGTAATTGTTAATTGGGTCATTTGCCTACGTTATGGGGTGGGTAATCGTACAACAATCCCTGAAAACAAGAACCCATTATCGAACCACCGACGTCGGTTGTCTGCAAGGCGGTGTTAGACCAAACTTCGATCGTAATGCAACTCTTCCATCTCGTGGTGGAAGGATGAAGCTGAACTGCGAATCACTCATCATGTCGATGTCAGCTGACCGGAGTCCTTGAGATATTGAGAGTGGCAGACAGCTAAGGATTTAACGCGATTTCGAAGGGGGGGGGGGGATTTAACAAACACCATCGAGCAGCTTCCTCCTTGACAATCTTATATCACATCAGCTAGCTAGTCATAAAATTCCCCGCATTTTAGGGAATCCAAAAATTTCTTACCGTGTTCACAGAATCCTACCAGTTGTCCTTATCCCAAAAGAGACGAATCCAGCCCACGCCATCCCACCCAGTTTCTTGAAGATTTAAGTTCAGTATCATTATCTCATCTACGTGAGGGTCTTTCAGATGGTCTCTAATCTTCGGGTTTCCCCACCAAATCACCTTATGCACTTGCCCGATGGCTGCCTCATCTCATCATGGGGATCTACATTATGTAATGCTCTCAATTCTTCTGTCACAGGAAAAATTTCACTAGTAGTTCTGGGTCAATATTGTCAGGTTTTAACAAACGGGCTGCTACGCCGTAACCAAAGTCTATGCCATTCAGAAAGAAAGTACATTAATCACATTTTTACGACTTTGGCCAACATGAACTAAGCAAGAAGAAGTAACAGAAATACCAAGCAAATTGCATAGTTATGGGCTTTAAAATTTGTACTTTTAACGAAATATTATGAGTCATCAAATAAAATGAAATAATATTAACATGTAATGGCAACACATAAATGTATACAAGATTGCAGGTGAGAAAGCGTGAAGGCAGCAGACCACTTGTAAGACCCTGCCCTAGATGGGAGGATGACATTAAAATGAATAATGGGGAAATAGGTTGTGGTACTTGGACTGGATTAATTTCACTCAGGGTGGAGTCTAGTGGTGGACCCTTGTGAACCCGAAAATAAATCTAAAAGACATGGGATTTTTTGACTAGCTAAGTAACTATTGGCTTTGCAAGAGGGACTGTGCCCCATGGAGCTAGTTAAATGGTTAGGTGGCATTAAATATCGCAGAGTCGAAAGAAAGTTGTCATTTCTCGGTTGTAACGAAACTCGAAGAATGAGGATTTAAGATCAAATGACATTCGCGCGTAAAGTAAGGTTTGATGGAATTCCCCTCCTGGATAAGGTTCATATGTGACGATTAAAATTCTAAATATGTTTGAAACATTGTAATGTTGCCAGTTTTTGTGATTTATGACTCATGTTTTTGCTGAATACGATCACGTGACACGCATTGAAGACCATGTACACCCCCGATCACAGCAGCCGATACCACGCCGGAAATATGAACCGTGTTCCTCTGCCACTGTGTCAGCAAGGCCGGCCGGCTGACCCACCCCCTCGCAACGGTTTAACTACGTAGAATTACATTTTATTGGTCTGCAAGCTGCAGCCGGGCCGAGTAGCCGCAGTCCAGTAGACTGACTCATCCGATCAGTGCATGCTGCTGTTGAATATCGCATGGCTACGTCTGACGGTCGGTGGACTTAAACGATAATGAAAAGAGCGTTATGTTGAAGACTTCATTCCACATCAGTGAATTTCCAACACAGAAGACCCATTTTGTCTTAGTAACCCATACCACAGTGCCACTTGTTCTTACCTGCAGCTCTGTACACGGGATCAACTAATTCGAGCTGAAACATTCTGCAGGAGATCCAAAAATTTTGATCCAAAGCACTCCAGTTTTGCCACTCATTTAGCCTGAAGCACTATACAGAGGAATTTACAGTTCTTTCGGAAGGGAGCCACTGATTCGATCTGCAGTACTCTGCAGGAGACCCACCAATTCGATCTGAAGCACCATAGAGAGCCACCAGTCTGGCCCGAATTACTCTGCAGGACACCAAACAATACGATCTGCAGCACTGTAGAGGAGAGCCACCAGTCTGGCCCGAATTACTCTGCAGGACACCAAACAATACGATCTGCAGCACTGTAGAGGAGAGCCACCAGTCTGACCTGAAGTACTCTGCAGAGAGCCCTCAGTTCAACTTACACAAGAGGGTAGAGGACAGAACCCAGGATGCTGACCACGGTGCACGAGGAAGGCTGGGAGGACGATGTGGACTCCGAGTGGGAAGACTTCGACCGCCTGGTTGAGAAATATCGGTTGAGACATCGCAACGTGCCAGCTTCGCCGCTGCTCAACACTTTGCGCCACTATGACCACCGCAGGGAACAGGAGCAGGTCTTCTACCCTTGTCCGCCCCCTCAGCCCTCAGAGCTCATGGACGACATCGAGTATGTCCATACGATGGTAAGTCTCGGGGCCTGTGATAAACTCATTATGGATTGATTCCTGAAGATATGCAAATTCTGGGGTCTTTGGACCACAGATTAATGTAGTGTGAAAGGAAGAACGTCAATATAGCCGGTTTCGTAACATAGAACTGAACCCGTGATATCTTGAATACGAAGCAAGAGTCCTACCAACTCGACCGCCACGTGGTAGGCAGTGTGGGGAACCCAGCCAGACAGGATGATGGCTCATGGGTCACACTTAGAGGCCTCTGAAAACAGTAGATTGTGCTGTCAGGAAATATCGTGGGCCATTGAAACACAGTTTCATTACACAAGCGCACATGTTGACGGTTTCATCAGGCTGTGACGTCACAAGCAAACAGACCTATTAACTTGATGAAATCTGTCCCTGATACTTGTCAGTGTGACCAGCGACTGTCGCTTATCCCTTTGAAGCCTGAAGTTAATGAAAGCCAGTTTTTTTTGTTACTTTCATATGCGGAAATTTTGAATTCTGTCACTTTAATTTTATAGTGATACCATGCCTTGGATTTTAAAAAGAACTGGCCTGCTTTGACGGGTTTTGATATGGTTTCTAGAACGTGTTTTAAGAACCGAAGGGGTGCGAACTACAGTAGAGGTTAAGAACCACCGATCTAAACATAATGCTGTAAACAACCATTTTTTATGTCGCTTGAAATGCTAAGACGCTGTTACAAAAAAAAAAGAGTCAATATCGCTGTTTATCGGGCACTTAAGCACTAAAAGTTCACAGTTTGGGCATAATGTAGAGCTTCTGGTTTTTAAACCAGGTGGTACGTATATTTACCAGTAAGGTTTAAAAGGTTAACTACTCACTACTTCATGCCGATCACAGTGGACGCGCGGTCTAAGGCGTAGGTCTGTGGCCGCTCGCCTGCTGAGATTGTGGGTTCGAGTCCCACCGGGAGCATGAACATTTGTCTGTTGTGGGTGTTGTGTGTGTGTCAGGTAGAGGTCTCTGCTATGAGCTGATCACTCGTCCAGAGGAGTCCTACCGACTCTGGCCCGTCGTTGTGTGTGATCTAGAAACCTCGTGAATGAGGAGGCCCTGGCCCATTGGGGGCTGTCGAACCAAAAACAAACAAACAATACTCACTACTTTCTGTGTGGAATGATAATTATCAATAACAAGGGTTATGTAACGTCGCTCACTGACAGCCAATTGAGCAAGCAGTTTACTGGACCGAAACTACCAGTTAAATACTTCCGCTACGGCGACGAGTTTCATATAACCTGGGGCAGAGGCCTGTGGATTGGGCGGACCTCCACCAACTGCGGTGGCGCAGTTGGTGAGGCGCTGTGCTACAATCCGGAAGGTCGCGGGTTCGATTCCCGATGGAGTCATTGGAACTTTTCATTCAATTAATCCTTTCGGCCGCACTATGGCTCTGGGGTCGACTCAGCTTCTAACAGAAATGAGTATCAGGAATATCTCCTGCGGGGGGGGGGAGGTAAAGGCAGCCGGTACGTAGGGCTGACAACCTTACCACTCTCATGTGCTGATTGTCTATAAATTCTGGGAGCCTCAAACTCCTAGGGCCCTAAGGGCCTATCCAGGCCTGTAATAGGATAGCTTTACCTTTATATAAGTGTGCAAATTATTAGTTTTTGTATGAGTAACATATCTTAGTGCACAGAATGAATGACATCAGACTACATACGAGTTATAATCCATCTAGTCCAACATACACAGTTCTCTGTCAGGCACGCACATGGTCAGCCAGTTCATTTACAGACATGAGATGCTGTCCTGTACATAACCCTACATCCGCTTCAGAGAAAAAGCTGTACATTTTATCCACACGTTGCGTTTTGTATCATCCTCACCATACACAGCCAATATGTCCCTAAATGCATTTAATTGGTTGGTTAATGTAGTGGTAGTAGTGTGTTTTCTGTGAGATGGGGACTGAGTGCTTGTGTGTTATTTAGATGGATTTGAGGCTCTAGAGGGTTAATTAATTTCTGGACGAGAGGCTAATCTGATATATGTATTGTTAGACACGATAAACGAAACTGCCTACAGATGCCAGTTCTCCAGTGTGAGCCGCTCATTTGTCGAGCAGCAGTGACAGCTCTGTAAGCCTTCTGGCAGTCACGAAGATGAGGAAGTGACCCGATGACTCATGATACTACCTGCGAGCAACATTGTTACAAATCCAACTGCGCCCGCTAGGGGAGACACCCCGTGGAGCCATTTAATTCCTTGATATTCTAATGAACAACAGCTTTGTATAAGTTCCGTCGGGACTAGACTTATACAGTGGCGTAACCAGGAATTTTGTTCGGGGGGGGGGGTTAAAAAATTCAGTTGAGGACAGAGGACAGAAAGAACGGGGATCTGGGGGCGGTAGCCCCCTAGTCAGGGGTTCTGGAGGCAGCTGTAATTTGGTACAAGAAATTTCATTTCATATAGTTAAATTTTACGGTCTGCCGTATATTAATATTACTTTTAACAAAACACTCAATGTACGTGTGACGTAATTTTCAGGCGCATTCGCGTAACAGTTGTTTCTGTGGAAAGCAATAAGCATTAACATATTATGAGTGTGTGTCTGTAGACTTAGTTACCCAGTATGCAAAGCGCATGTGCCGTATTATATGATCTGTGGCATGTCCGGCTGTGCCATATTTTACCACATTATCTCATAAATGACACAACTTTCGGAAACAAAAAGGAGCTGCTGAACATAAAATGTGTTCTGATTTTCTCTACAAATTTTGTCGGAAATATTTTTCATTCTAAGAAGAATTCAGCCAGAAATGATAATAAATGTATATTGGTCTTTGTAAAGTATCCGCTATTCTTATCAGATTCTAATGGAACTTGACTTCCTTCGACAGATTTTCGAAAAATGATCAAATATCAAATTTAATGAAAATCCTTCCAGTGAGAGCCGAGTTGTTCCATTCGGACAGACGGGGCGGACATGGCGAAGCTAATAGTCGCTAATGTTCGCGAACGCGCCTAACACCCCTATGTGGCACTTCGCTAAATCACAGTCGTCTGAGTGGTCCGCGGTTAGAAGATAAAGGTTACTTACAACACGGCTACGACTTCGACATCGGTGGTTCTCACAGGGGTGTAATGAAGATTCAAATCTTCTGGCATGTTAAACCGTGTGGACTGATACGTAGTTATCTATATACCATTCTAAAGTTTATATAATCGTAGCCTCTCTTTGATAAAAGCACCAGAACACCTCGCTTGGCTGTGCTGTAGTCACGGTGAAAATGTTCCCTGCTGTGTGCCACACTTGCTCGAAGCTATTCAGTAACTCCATCATTCACTTAGATCAAGTGTCTTGTTCTGATGGGGTAATTCGTTGTCATATCGCTCACAGTGCACACGTACCCAGAAAATTCACAAGGCCAGCCACCAAATTTAATAGAAATCCGTTCTGCTTAGACTTTCGTACGAACTAATATTGAAAATGTCCTGTGGTGGCTGTTGTTTTTAATACATCCTGTTTTCTGTTGCTTCCTATCTGTTACACCTGACACGTTCTGAGGACTAAGACTAAAAAAGTTAGACGAGACAAGCAGTGGATGTGTTATGTAACATTGAGCCGCGTCGCGAAACCATTGTTACAGCGGAAAAGCAATAAGTATGTGTTAGATATTCTGGCCTTAGTTATCCAGCATACAAAATGCATGCGCCATATTATGTTGTCATCTGTGGCCCGTCCGTCTCTACAACGTTTTTCCAAGTCATCTAATAAAAGTTATTCCGGAAAAGCTATTGCGTTTTTATTTTTTCTGTAACTTCTCTCTGAAACATTTTCCCTTCTAAGAATAATACAGCGAGATACCACCATAACTTGAGGGTTGTTTGACCGTGCATCTTCCTCTTGAAATAATGTGGAATGCCAACGTGATGCAACAATGTAATTTTATTGATATATTCTTAGCTCGACATATTTCGGGTACATAGCCCCTCATCAGGAGCATTAGATGTTGCAACTCAACATCTAATGCTCCTGATGAGGGGCTATGTACTCGAAACATGCCGAGCTAAGAATATATCAATAAAATTACCTTGTTGCATCAAGTTGATATTCCACATTATTTTATACTAGCAGAACTTACATATGTCTTCATGTAAAGTATCCGTTATTCTTGTCAGATTTTAATGAAACTCGAATTTTCTCGACGTTTTTTCGAAAAATTCTCAATATGAAATTTTATGAAAATTCGCCCAATGGGAGCTGGGTTGTTCCTTGCGGACAGATGGAGGGCAGATAGACAGACATGATGAAAGGGCCGCTCTTCGCAATTGTGCGAACGCGCCAGGAAAATGGGCACATCACATAATTCTTGAACGTTGGCTTTGTTAATGCCTTCCCATAATCAATTCAAGAATGCTGTGGGCCATCCGTACATTCGTGGCCGGTGAAGTTTTCGGTCGAAAGTCCAGACGTGTTGGTAAACGAAACACATTTTCTGCCCTTGCTAACTTAGTACGAAATAGGCCCTTTCACCAACTCTGCAAGTTTGTTACTGGATAACTCTTCACGTTTTACAAGTAGCCAAGGATCTCGTATATGCCGTACATATACATAAGTATTAACGCACTTATCGCTCATTTGCGACAAGAATGTCACAACTCAAAATTTGGCATTTTTGATTATGTTAGTATAGAAAGGCGCGTTTGCAGATGCACTTTTAAAAGATATAGCTTCATAGCGCAGTTTGCAAAACTCGCCGATTGAGAGCAGTTTTGTCGTCGTTGCACTCATAAAAAATTATAGCACTTCAAATTTTTAAAAGTTTCTCCTCAAAAATTAAAATTTTGAGTTGTGATACTGTTGTCGCAAAGAGCCATATAATGTGATTAAAATCATTCCAAACGGTTCTTGAGTTAAAAGGTGAAACAACGTAGAAACTATGGGTTGTGATATGACAGTATCCAATCCACATTCTTTAACGGCTTCGAAAACAGAAAAATTGCCGAATTTATATTTGACAAAATGCGTGTTTCGTTTTCCTCTGCAAATTTTCACTGAAACATTTCTGCACTGTAATAAGTATTTTGTAAGTATGGCGCAAGTTGTTGCCGGAGATGCTTGCAGAAAACCGGTACTATTTTCTTTTCTTGCTTCGACAGCCCCTAGTGGCCCAGGGCCTCCTCATTTTCGAGGCTGCACGATCACACTCAGACCACACTCGGCAGGACTCCTCTGGACGAGTGATCAACCCGACGCAGAGACAACACACAACACTCACAAGAGACAGACGTCCATGCCCTCCCCCCCCCCCCCCCC
>Ga0131853_10010882_pt1 | contig 16628 bp, 15 predicted proteins | sample TergutLab28metaG_FD_92764 | JGI IMG/M metagenome (GOLD analysis project Ga0131853, IMG submission 92764) | Labiotermes labralis P1 segment gut microbial communities from Petit-Saut dam, French Guiana - Lab288 P1 (version 2) (version 2) | ecosystem: Host-associated > Arthropoda: Insects >...
GTTGTTGGACTTGCGAACCAGTCTTCGTTTTGAACGAACAATGACCTCCACCCATTCGCACGGATAAAGTCACCCAACCCTGCAACAGATGTGTCATACACAATACCAAGCGTTCCATATGCATAAGGAATTGCATAGTTCACACCACCGGTAACATTCAGAATTGCGTTTGTGATATATGGGTCGATTATTGTTTCGTCAAAGACTCTGGTAGGACCAACAGCGGTTGGAATAACTTGAGTTAACTCTGGCAATCGTGCCATGTCCAACGGCTTTAACAAGTTCTCGCCAATCATTTTTTCTACCATGTATTCAGATGGAACGACAAGGTCAAAGTCTGCACGGTTTCTATCCATCATTCGGTATAACTCCTCGTTCGAATCAAACAAGGTGTACCGCACACGGAAACGGCGGTCGCCGGTAATCTCGCGCCAGCTCTCTTGAAATTCGGCGACAAGTTCTCTGTCCATAAAATAATCCCAGTTAGCGATTCGTAATATACTACTGCGAGGTACCCTCGTAAGTACTATTGCTAAAACTACACCGGTAACGACCAGAACACCCGCAAGAGATATTGCAAGGATTGTCCTGTTAGCCACCATGAACTTTTTGAATGACATGGTCACCTCCTTTTATTTGGTTACATTAAGGTACAAACTAATTAGAGTTTTGTCTAGTATTTTTTTTACGCCTGATGGCAAAGAAATATAGCAGCAGAACAACTAGTAATACAAGACCAGTCTTGATTGCCGCCAGTGCCCTGAATGCCGCCAAGTTATGGAAACGCGTTTGATAAATTATTATAGGCAAAGTTGTGACACTGTCTGCTGCGTTGTTGTGCGAGGTAATAATAAAGTCATTCATACTGAATGTAAAGCCCAACAAGAACGCAATAATCATAGCAGGTAACAGCTGTGGAACTATTACCCCCCAGAACGCCCTAGCAGGTGTTGCACCCAAGTCCTGCCCCGCATCAAACATATTTGGGTCAAGAGATTTAAGTTTTGGTAAAACCATAATCGCAACAATCGGCAAGGCGATAAGTGTATGCGATAAAATTAACATAAACCATCCTGCGTTGAAAATTCCTAACGCCGCGAACCCCAATCCTAGTCCAAATGCCAAGATGATATCAGCCGTAACAAGTGGCACATTGTTCATTATCAGGGTTGTCTTTCGCCACCGGGCAGACATTTTCCAAATAGTCAAACACGCCATAGTTCCAATGATAGTTGCCAAGAATGCTGATACAGTTGCAAGCAACATACTATTCCAAAATGCAGGCATTATATCCGATCGGGAAAATAAATCACGATACAGGTCAAACCCAAAGCTAAAACTCCCTCCCATTGTTGCGTTTGTGCTGAATGAATAAATCACAATAATGACAATAGGGGTATATATCACAGCTAGGACAACTGCTATAAGAATTCCAAAGAAGATTTTTTGTTTCATAACAAACCTCCTCTTTTAGTTCCTATTTTACTTAACCTGTCCGTAATAAATAATGCGGTAAATATGACAACCAGTAACAACATCGATACAACTGCCGCCTGACCAATCTGTGGTTGAGCCATCCTCAGTAATGAATTGATTTGTTGTCCTATCATCATAGTTTCGTTATTACCAAAGAACGATGCCAAGAAGTAATTAGATAATGTCGGAATAAACGCAAACAAGAATCCAATAACCGCACCAGGCAAGGCAAGCGGAAACACAGTAGCCCTAAATGTCTGCCAAGGTGACGCTCCCAGATCTTGTGACGCCTCGACATAGGTTTTGGAAACATTACTCATCACTATGTATATTGGAATTATAGCAAGAGGCAGAAACTCCAGCACCAATGACAATACCAGTGGCAATAGCCCAACCGAACCAATTCCAATCATCTCAAAAAATTGTTGTAAAGCAAACGCTCTTAACATCAAACTAATCCACATAGGCAGGATAAACAGTAGCAGTATGACTTTGCCTCGCTTGAATCCTGCGACTGTAAGACCATACGCAATTGGATAAGCAATCACCAGACATATCACACCAACCAGTGCCGCAATCCAAATTGACCTCCACAAGATTGCCATACTGCCGGCCGAGAATGCCCCAGAAAAGTTAGCCCCAGCACCACTAAACATATGGGTTACAAGTAATACTAATGGGAATCCAACCATCAAAATAATGAATACATAAAACGGGGCAACAAATAATTTACGATTCATCTGTCACCTCCTCTTCTTTGATTTCTCTGACTGTTATTGTGATGTCAGCGGGATTAAATTTGATACCAACTTGGTCGTCAATATCCCATTCGTCAGGTGTTTGGATAATGAACATATCGTCGGATTCTGTCCACACTCTGACATGGTAATGTGTTCCTCTATATAGGGTATGTGTTACCGTTCCTTTGATCTTACTGTCATCCGGATCGTCTGTTATTTCAACTTTGTTAAATGGAATAGTGGCAAGAAGCGGCGTCCCTTTTTCGATCTGTTGCTCACCTACTAGATCAAAGTATGTTCCAGCAATATTAATCGAGTTATCGCTTTCCATCTCGGTCTCGAACTCGTTGGTTGTTACTTCCATACTCATAACATGAATATCGTCTGGCTCAATCTCAAGGTGCACTGTACTGTCTACCTTATGCTCTTTCAAGGCTTGCACAGTGAATTGGTATTCACCTACCAAGACCTCGATTTCGTACACCATACCTACAAATATACAAGAAACAACTTTACCCGTCAGCTGTCCCTTTGGCCTGATGTAAATATCCTCTGGCCTGATAACAATATCAACAGGCTGGTTCTTGGCAAAACCTTTATCGCGGCACTTGAATATCTGACCTAGGAACTTGACTTGATAATCCGCAACCATAATACCAGGTAAGATATTACTGTCGCCTATAAAGTCCGCTACGAACGCATTAGATGGTTCATCATAGATTTGCTTTGGTGTACCAACCTGTTGGATTACTCCGTCGTTCATTACAACTATAGTATCCGACATTGCCATCGCCTCGTCTTGGTCATGAGTTACATACAGGAAAGTTATCCCTATTTCGCGGTGCATTCGCCTTAACTCCGCCTGCATTTCTTTTCGCATCTTGAGGTCTAGAGCTCCTAGAGGTTCGTCCAGCAATAGTACCATCGGCTCATTAACAATCGCCCTAGCAATTGCTACACGCTGTTGCTGCCCTCCTGAGAGGCTGTCTACATCCCTGTGACCAAAGTCTTCAAGCCCTACCAGCTTCAGTGCTCCCTCGACCTTTTCTTTGATTTGAGGCTTTGGGGTTTTCTTTAACTTAAGCCCATAGGCAATATTGCCGTATACATCAAGGTGCGGAAATAAAGCGTATTTCTGAAACACGGTGTTAACATTCCGTTTGTGCGGCGGGACGACCGTCATGTCCTTTCCTTCCAAAGAAATCGTTCCCGAAGTCGGCTTTTCGAACCCCGCAATCATTCGCAGAATAGTGGTTTTACCACAACCTGACGGACCCAAGAGGGTCACAAACTCCCCTTTTTTAATCTTTAGGTTAACATCGTCAACAACAGTCTGCTTACCGAATTCTTTGACTAGGGCCTTCAACTCGATTACTGTTTCAAGATCTTTTTTTCTCATGCAAAAATATATGACAAATCGACGCAGGTGTCAATATGATATTTAATTAAGTATTGATATATAATTTGTTTGCAATCTATTACAAATGCGATATAATCATTCAATGGCAATTCGAAAACCCCGTGTTGGGGACAGGTGGTTTGTCACAAATTATTTCCGCGGTTGGAATGTATTTGAGATTGCGTTTTTTATAGCTGCACTTGTCGTTCCACTGGCGATCGGAATTCCATTAGGCAGCAGTGCCCTTGAAATCGCCTCCTCTTCCGCAACCCTTATTACTGCTATACTGTTCTCTAAGGGCAAGCTTGAAGGTTATTTCCTGGCCCTTGTTGCGATGACACTATATACAATTGTTGCATTCAGGGTGGAGCTCTTCGGCGAAATGATAATCCAAGTCGCAATTGTCTTTCCAATCACAATCTTTGGTTTTGTAACCTGGGCACGCTTTAGAAACAAAGATAAAGGCGACACAGTTTTGGTCGGTTATGTAGGAAAGCGAGAGTTCATCATAATAATCTCAACCCAACTTGTAATGCTTATTGGTTATTACTTTCTCCTTGAGGCTTTTAATACACGATTCGCGGCTCTTGGAGCCATATCCATCGCAACAGCAGTTGTTGGGAATTATCTTATCGCCCGTCGCTGTCAATTTGGCCCTGGGGTTTTTATTCCATCAGATATTGCTCTAATCGTCCTGTGGTCTTTGGTTATCGCAGACGGAGGCGGTGCAGGTGCAATTGTAAAACTGGTCATGCCTATTATGTTCCTTATTAACGATATTTATGGGATATTTGAATGGCGTCGTTTGAAACGCGAACAAGTCAAGAACAAAGTCACCTGTGACCCTGATATCTTTGATCCATGCTTCCACTAAAACTCTAAATCATCTAATTCCATCATATCTTCATAAAAGACTTGGTCTCCATACTTGCTTGCCCTATCAATACGCCCTTGCCTTCTTTGTTGCTTTCGACCTTTTTGTTGTGTATAAATGTAGCTATCTTTACCTCGTTCCTTGTCTCTGTGCTTATAATCTTTTTTTGAAAGCCCTTTTCCAGCAGATGTGAACTCAATAGCATATTGCTCGAACTCTGGGAATGGTAAAAGACGACGCATCTGATTGTGACTCATTGTCAAACTTCCTTCGGCATACTCGGTTCGAAGTCGCTTTGCCATTTCGATATACTCTTCCATATTCTCCGACAAAAAAGCCTCAACAATTGCTAATTCCTCTCTATGTTTCTCTGCCCCTTCAGAAGCCCATTTTAAATGATCATTATGCCAAGTTACTAAACCGACATTAGATTTTATAGGCAGCATGTTTCTGAAATCTATATGTGCCCTCTTACCTTCTTGATACGAAGGAATTTCACAAGTATAAGGGTACAGAGTAGGGTCGCCCAAAGTATGCCCTAACGGAACATGATAAACAATGTCCGATGGCTCTACACCTTGAAAATCTATATCCAAATCTATTTGGATTTGCGACAAATCAAATAAGGGTAAATAAGGTCTTGTATGCTTTGAGCCACCGCTGGCTTTGTTTTGAGCAATTTTTGCGGCTTCCACTGAATTCCTTTTTCCTAAATATTTAAGGTAATGATCACGAATTTGCACAAGCTTAGCCATTATTCACCTCCACATCTTCCATTTCCTCGTACATATCCTCATAAAAGACTTGGCTGCCATACTTGTCCGCACGGTCTTTTCGTAGTGGTCTTGGCCCTTTGTTTTGCCTAGAGGAAGTGGAACTACCGCACTTTTTGTCTCGTTTCCTTGAATACTTAGCCCTAGACCCTTCTTTGTACGAAAATTTATTAACCGCGAAACGCTCTAGCTTTACAATTGTGTCTTTTGTTGGCTCGATATACTCGTCCCCTATTTCTTCTTTGGCTTCATGAACAGGAGCTTTATCCCTCTCCTTTATTAATTCTTCTGCCTCTTTGGGTATCTCCCAACCTTCGATTAGTGCTATCTCGTCTTCCATATCTTCATAAAAGACTTGGCTGCCATACTTATCCGCACGGTCACGAGGGGCTTTGCCTTTCTTGCCCTTTTTTAAATCTCGCATTTGCCTTTTTGAATTTGCGTTAATATCATAAAGATCCCACTGCCCTTTTTCCTTGTCGCGATGCTTGTACTGCTTTTTTGTCAACCCTCGCGTTTTCTTCAATTTAATTATATATTCTTCCAATCTGTCAAAGGGGGCAATAGCTCTCATTAGTTCTTCATGATACCTGCCTGCCGCATATCCTTCTCGGATCTCTATTCCTAGTTCTTTGTATTTCTCTAGATTCTCTCCTAAGAACTCTTCAAGCCATTTTTGATGAGCCTTCCCCTCCAATACATTATCAGTTGTAAAAGATATATCTTGGTTATACCACTTTGCAATACCTGAATTCATTTTTATTGGTATCATGTTCTTGAAATCTATTAAATGCCTCTTACCTGGAACTTTGCTGTTTGGAATTTCACTTTGAAAATGCCATACATCTATCCTAGCATCCTTGTGACCTAGCGGGGCAAAGTACACTATGTCTTCTGGCTCGACCCCTTCCAAATCAATATCTAAGGCTTCGTGATCTATCTGTGACAAATCAAAAATAGGCAAGTATGGCCTGGAATGCTTGTTCCCAGTAGTTTTGTTAGGAGCCAAAATGGAGGCCGCAGCAGGGTCACTGCTACGAATTCGATCGAAATACCAGTCATATATTTGAAATAATTTAGCCATTACTCACCTCCCAATCTTTGATTTCTGTCGCTTCATCCATCATCTCTTCATACCAAATACTATCCCCATATTTATCCGACCTGTCACGACTTTGCTTTCGCCCTTCTTTCGGCCTTTTATCGAATGAATCCCTATATCCACCATCTTTTCGATTTTGATTAATTGTTTTTTTTGACTTCCTCGATTGCCTTTGATTAAAATCAATCGCCAATTCTTCTAACACCTCAAATGGCACAAAAACTTGCTTTTGGGCATCTGACATTCTCCCGCTCTCATATTTTAACCGCAATTTTTTCGCGGCTTCTATGTACTCCTCCATGTTTTCAGCAAGGAACTCCTCCATCCTTGCGATATCCTCTCGAAATGCTATTGCACGCTCTGAGTGCTTTAGATAGTCTCCATACCATGTTATCAATCCCGAATTGATTTTCAAAGGCAACATGCTGCGAAAGCTAATAGTTCCCAGTTTCTCTTCCTGAATAGTGCGTACCTCCCTCTCGGTTTCAGGGTGAACACCCCTTTTTTTAGAAATATGACCAAGTGGAGCGTGGTAAATAATATCCTCTGGATTTACACCTTTGAAATCTATATCAATGTCTAAATCAGCCAATGTAAACAGCGGCAAGTAAGGACGAGTATGGTTGCCAGTAGATTTATTTGGGGCAATATTACGCATGGCAGAAGGAGCCTTACTGCGAATATAGTTAAAGTACTGATCACCAAGTTGAACAAGTTTAGCCATCAAATATTCTAGCATATTCCATCCTACTTTGTCAAATACTGACCTAATGAGAACCCTTGGAATTGCAGTTCTAGCCTTTGTTACAATCATTACAAGTGCCTATCTGCCACAATTTAAACCAGTTGCTAAGGACGAAGTAGCTCTTTTAGAGGAAGCACTCGCCAACATTTCAAAGCATCAAGCGATGAAGATTGTATCCCGCGGAATTTCCACAGGCACCGCCGCAGGAGTTCTGGAGCTTGGCAATACAACAATAATAAACTTTGATGAACAAGGTAAACCTTGCGAGTATTATCGTCTGGTGGTGACTAAAAGTAACGCTACGGGGGTTATGGCAAAGATAGCAAACGACGCCGCAACCCGAGCAACACAAATTTATTACAGCACTAAATGTAACATGGTTTATACACAACAGTACAATAAATCTGACGCCGTCAATGACGAGCTGGATGCACATTTTGGAAATGCCCTATTTAAAACACAGCCTCGTAACGAATTTGAAAAACAGTATCAACGCGATGTATTCGAGTTTCTCTTCCATATCATCAATCAAGGGACTATTGAAAAACCTATAAAAAAACTTTCGTTTAACAAAAAGGATCGCACTCACAGCTTTACCCTTCGTATGCGTCCCGAGCCCGCCTCGGCAATCAACAAAATCGAAGCCTTAACTGCAGGAGGACTGGCGGACATAGAACACAAGTCCCTAGACCTAACCTTCGTCATAAGTGAGGACAAACTGATACAAACCGTCATCGCCGAGGGCACTTACACCGCCCGTATAGGAGGGCTTGGTAAAATTGTTGGAGATCAAAACACTCGCGTAATTTCTACCGCCCACTTCACTTACCACGACGAACCCGTACAAGTCCCGTGGCAACCAAAGAGCTAATCAGCCCTAGTTTCTAGACGCACATCTTCTTCTCTATCCTTGTGCGTTAACAGGAACTTTTCCAATTCGCCACTGCTATCAATACTAGTTAAAACCCGTCGTGTTAAGTATTCGATTTTGTTATGTTTTTCTTCGGCCGGCAGGTTCTCCCACTCTGCCTTGATTTCCCTGAACTTTCTTCGCACGAAAATCATGCTGACATCTATTGTAATAGAAATCGCCAACATAACAAGCAATATAACAATGCTAACAATCTTAATGAGGTCGCTGCCGTCATTAGCACTAAGGTTTACCAAACTGATGATAACAATTGTTGCGTTTATCAATCGCACAAAGTACTTTGAATATCTCATTACCAATTTCACTGGCCTTCCGATTTTCCCAAGGCGTGAATTCAAGTAAAGGACCTTCAACACAAAGAATATGAAATACAGCCCAGTCAGAACCAAGATAGCAATGTTCAACCAAAACACCCCGATACTCATAACCAGTAACATGGTGATATAGGCAATATAAATCAAACTCATCAGCAATGTTCCAACATCACCAATAGTCGAGAAAATTCGTATTCGTTGCCTTTCTCTCAATGGCAGGGGCGGGAGGATTCGAACCTACGCATGACGGAATCAAAACCCGTTGCCTTACCGCTTGGCTACGCCCCTAGAAGTTCATGTATCAAATGGTGGAGTCTAGCGGACTTGAACCGCTCACCTACTGCGTGCAAGGCAGTCGCTCTACCAGATGAGCTAAGACCCCCGAGTTACACGAACAAATAATTATACACCAAACAGCTACTCCAGTCAACAACTTTTCTCGGAAAAGAGTTTGAATTTACTTTAAAAATCGTTTGCAAAGTTTCATTACATCATGTATCATACAAATATGCAAAATCTAGTTAACGAGAGGGACTGGTTCTTTGACCGAGCACTGAACGATAAACTCAAGCACCTACTTGATTCAGGCAAGCTCAATGAAGACGAAAGAATCGTTGTAACATATCATTTAAAAGGCTTGGGCGACGCCATGATTCGCCGAATCTTTGGACGATCCTATCAACAATTTCTTTTCATAGAACAAGATGTACATGAAAAGATTCAAAAGCTCGACCAAAAAGCCACTACTGGTGGGGCTGCTCCTGCTCAACCTCGACCACAGGGACCTGCTAGATTGGAATTCGACACCAATTCATTATCGGACAACGAGTTAATCGTACTTAACGCAAGACTTGAAACAACACCTGTCTCATACAAGGCAATTTCGCAATTACTCCGCGACAAAGCAGGTAAACCACTTACTGAGTCCAAGGTTAAAGAACTTGAACTTGCCGCATTACGAAAACTAAAACATCCATTATATAAACTCCAACGCCGTGTTTCGAGGTCCCCTAAGGCTTAATCTATAAATCTAGATTAAATTTACCTAGTTTTCCGCTGCGAAAATCTTTTAAAATTGCTTTTGCTTCTTGTTCTTCGTTCTGTCCCCTTCTCTTGACCTCTAATCCAAAGTCACTGACTAGTGTATTAGCTAAATCAACAATATCAACTACATCATCTTTAATTGAACCAATTAATGCCAAATTCCTAGCCACCTTTTGGTCGTCTAGACGCGGCCATAAAGTTCCCGGAGTGTCCAGAACCCATAGTAAAGGCTCGTTAGTGGCTATCCATTGAGCATGTCGCGTAACACCTGGTCTATCCGCAGTTTTAGTCTTACCTTTTCCTGCCAAGTTGTTAATCATAGTCGACTTACCACAATTGGTGACACCAATCACAATCGCACGAATAGGTCTTTGAATTCCTTTCGCCTTCGCGGCATCCAATCTCTCCTTCAGTAACATCCTCAAACCGCTTACTATTTTCTTACTTGTCCCACTAACTCTGCTATCCAAAGTAATAACAGTCCCCTTTTGTCGCTTCTTGAAAAAATCCAGCGTACCATGTGGGGCCAAGTCTATCTTATTCAACACAAACAGAGTTGGCTTTCTTCCTACCAGTTCATCAAAACTAGGGTTCAAACAAGACAAAGGGGCTCTGGCGTCCAGTACATATATAATCGCATCACATAACTTGATGTGGTCACGAATTTGATCCAATGCTCGCTTCATATGCCCCGGGAACCAGTTAATCACTAAGCCTTCTTCTCTTACCATTGTTCCAGTATACATCTATCCGCAAACCATGTATACTGGAAATTAAACTAATTACATTCACAAAAAGGCGGGTTAACACCCGCCTTTTTTCTTCTAGCCTGGCCTCTTTTTTACGCCCTTACAAAGTCAAGAGCTAACTCTAATGCCATTCCGTTGAGATTTAGTGCAAATGGCAGAGGGAATCCCATCATACCAAGTACGCCCGCCAACAAGACATCTAAGTCAACTGTAACAGACATTGTTATCATAGACGCTGCTCTGTCGTAAACGAATCCGATTTCCATGTGGTAAATAACGGGGATAAGGTAATCCGAAATGTCACCGACAATCATGAACAAGAATTCTTCTAATGTTGGAATGAACTCAACAGTATTCCCTTCCACATTTGTCATCAACAATGTAACTACACCGTATTCATCCAATGCATATGTCACATCGGCAAGCATTGGCTCGATCACACCTGCAAGGATACCCATGCCTTCACCCATTGATTCTAACAGGTCATAAATACCATCAATGAAGAAGCTATTAGCACCAATATCGAATGACAGGAATCCCAGGATATCAAACAGCATCTCAAGTAATCCGTCAACTTCATCTAGCAAATCTTCAATCTCAAAGTCCCCAATGGTCTCGATTAGAGGAATCAACGAAGCAATACTGACCTCTTCACCTGCCCATACCGCGTCAATAACACCAAGCATTAACCTAACATCATCCGCGGTAATAACCGGCATTTCCAGCATGTTTGCAATCCATGCAATCGCGTCAAAGTCCTCGTCAACCATCTCGATCCAGCCAAGGATCCGATTGAATGCCTCGGTCAAGTTCAACTCGTCACCAACTTCACCGAACAGAATGATGTCAAACTGGTGAGCAATGAACAATATATCAATGTAGATGTCCCTAGCAATGTCTTCGATTTCAGGGAAGTTCAATCCAAATGCCTCAAGGATTTGGAATGGGCTGACGATTGACGCCATACTCTCGATCAAAGTTACCAAGCGGAAGTCTTCTGGGAACTCGCCACGCAAGACACTGTCAATTTGTGAAGCCATCCATAGCAGACCATCAAAGTCAATATCAACGCCGAAGTCACTGGAAACCCAATCAATCAGATCAACAACTTCTTGGATTGTTACAATCAGGCGGATAACTTCTTCAAATCGGAAGTCGTCACCAATTGTACCGTGCCACAGACCATCCCATTGAGCAGCCAAAGCAACCAAGGTTGCAACATGCCTGTCTAGGATAACTTCGCTGCCGATTAGGTCATTTGCAAGGTCAACAAGACCCAGTTGCTCCAGAAGAGATATAAACTCCTTCAGAGAAACATCTGCCGTAAAACCATCGTTCAGCATATTGTCAAACAGTGCAACGATGTCAACAAGAGCATCCAACTCAAGGCTAATACCAAGGTCAGCAAGCAAGTCGTCAAGTAAGTCCGCAACCATACCAATATTCAAGATTACATCCAATACACCAGCAATGTCATACCTGCCTTCACCAGTGAACAGCTCGACATCAAACAAAATGTTATCCAGCTGAGTTGCAACAAGGATAAGGTCAGCCTCTGACAATTCAACACCGAACTCTTCGTACAGAAGGTCCAGAACATCAATCGCGTCAACACCAAGTAATGGAAGAACTTCGTTAACTAGGTCAAGTACATGGAACAATGCTTCGACAGTGTCAAGAAAACGGAATTCCTCTGTAAGCTCACCCATCATTAATGCATCAATTTGGCGTGCCAAGTACAACAACATGTCAATCTCGATGAAAATCCCTTCGTCTTCCAAGATGTCTAATAACCATTGACCTTCATCAGCAATAATGCCGATGATAACTTCAAGTATAACATCAACACCCAGGTCACCGTACAGAATACCGTCAATTTGCTCGCCTAATACAATCAACCAAGCAATGTGACGGCTAAGCAGATTAGCATCCCAAGAAATTACCGAGAAAATTTCTTCAAGGCCCAGTAACTCCGCTAACAACTCCTCGATGTCTAATAACTCAGTTAACATTCCAAACAATCCAGTTTCATAAACAAGGTCAAGCAATTCGGCTATTGAAACCTCTGGGTTGAAACCATTGTTCAACAAGCTGTCCAACATTGCAAGGATGTCTGTAACAGGCTCTAGGTCCAGGTCTAGGCCGAATTCTGCCAAGATGTCTTCCAGCAAGACAACCAATCCCGCAATATCATGTCTGTTTCCACCTTGGAACAATTGCAGGTCAAACAACAGATTGTCTAATTCAATTGCAAGTTGTACCAATTCTGGCTGGTGCAACCCAAATAATCCGTCACTTGGGTCATCAAGGAAAGAAAGAATCAAGTCATAAAGATGTGGAATCGCATTTGCAAGACGGAAATTGTCACCAACCCCATCATTAAGTACCGCAACAAACATATTGACCAACTGGGCTTCGGTCATCCCAAAACCATCTGCCATCTCAGGAACCATAGCACTTACAACGATATTCGCAAATGGGCCACTTAAAGATACACCCGCCAGCATTCCACCAAAGATGTCAACCAACGCAGGCATTCCAGTAATATTACCGTAACGAATAATGTTTCCGCCGTGGCGACCCCACAATTCATCAATATCAAAGCCATTGTTTGCGACCAGCATGTCCCATGAACCGTTGTATGTAAATCCGTTAAACACTGCCTCAATTTGTGGATTCAGGTTCGCACTGTACCTAGCCCAAACTGCCTCAGCATACCAATCTCCTATGATAATGGCCCCTGGGTTGATCCACGAAGCGTTAGCAGTATACCATTCAATAAAGTTGAACCAGTTTGTACTGCCTGTATATGCAAGACTGTCGTCAGCTAATCTCCAACCACCATCTGTTCCTGTAACACCGTCAATTCGGTCAAGTACCATTGTACGCCATACTGCGTGGCCTGGTTGAGATTGTGCTGGGAAGTGAACGGTGTCGTTCCTTGGTCTGAAAATAACTTGATCATAATCGGCCTGATCTAATGTTGCTAACCAATCGCTGAATGGGTTAATAACATTAACAGTACGCGGTGTACCTGACCAGTTAATAATACTGGTAGGGCCTGGACGCGGACCAAATGGTGTGTCGTTAACGGTGTGTCCGGTTGCCCAAGCTCTCCAATCTGCGTGCAGTGAAGAACCAATCCAGTCGTTTACACCAGTAACATCGTCCGCCAATGCATTTGGGTTCGCAGGACGAGTGTCACCATCATTCATTAAGCCAAGCTCGATAAGGGCTGGATTGATAATGGCATTAAGAATTGCAGCCAGGGAAACCGCGTTTGATCCACCCATGATAGGAGCGTACTGCCCTACCATAGCACCTGTTGATACCCAGTTGTTCATTAAACTTGCAGGAGTCTGAACAGTTGCACCAATTGCACCACCAGTGAATGTTGATGCTGTTGGAGTGATTGTCATGTTCGCAAGTGCAAATGTTCTCCAAGGGGTGTAATCAGCGGAAGCAACCCATGATCTGCTGAAGAACGCGTTGTTAGGGTTGTAGGAAATACTTCCGCCCAGACCCAAGATAGCACCGCTTGATTGTACATCAGGAATGCTGTACATACGGAAGTCATCAATATCTCTGCCGTTTTGTGCGTTGATAACATTTAAACGCAGCGGTCCGTGTGTTGCGTTTGGTTGAATATTACCAACACGACCACCTTCTACCCAAGCGTCAAAGTCGGTTTCCCAAACGGCCCATTCCGGACTTGCCATCCACAGGTCAAGGACTATTGGCCTCCAAACCCACTGTTGCAGCTGATTCATGAAGATCGCAAGTGCAGGTGCAGACAAGCCTAACTCGCCCGCAAGTTCGTTCCAAATAAAATCATGGAAACCTTTGGTGCCAAACGAGTCCGCCATAACACGCCTCATCATAGCATCAAACAATGCTCTTCCAGATAACAGTGGATTCTCCATGTTGCCACCAACACGGAATGCTGGGCTTTCGTACATTTCGTTGCTCAACAAGAATTGTAACAGAGGAACAAGTAACGCCCCGACTGGCAAGTCGTCACTAGAACCTGGATAAACTTCATCGTCAAGGTCGGACATCATAAGTGGCCCAACCAAGTCAAACAACATTGGGAAGATAAGGTCTGGCAAAGTCGCCAATAAATCGAATAACATACCTTCTACATCACCTAACAGGTCCCCACGAAGATTATTGAATTCGTTCATTAACTCTGCAATCAACGGTTGCAGTGCAGCCATCCCAACATTTTGGACAAGTGGCCCAACTTGATTCATTATTAATTCCAACACATCCTCGACCAAGCCTCTTGCATCGGCCTGAGTTTGACTTAGAAGCGGAACAAGTAATTCATTTAATTGCTCTTCTGAAAAGTCAACAAGAAACTGTTGAAGAGAAGGAATCAATCCTTCAATAAGTTGCGGTATCATTGGTTTAAGAACCTCGTCAAGAGCATTAACAAGATTTGTGTCCTCGTTAATGGCGATTCGGTTTACATGAACGCCGCTGAACTCGTATCGCCCTCTTGCCATTCTATTACTGCTAGTCCCACCCAAAACTAATACAGGGATCAGGACAGCGGGAAGAATAATGGCAATTGCAACACAGCCAGCGATAATTCCTTTCCACATTTTAGACATAGGTTAAAATCTCCTAAAAAATAAATATACGGTTAATTGTTTTTAATGTCCGCCCTGGCTACCAACCAGAACGGGTTATAGTTTCAATGTTTTTTCGTATGTATGTTTTTCATCAGCGGTACAGTTGGCTCTTAATCCGGACAGCAGCCACGCCATACGGTTGAAATTACTAGGTTTTAAATCATCTTTGGTAACACTAAAAAATCCGCAGCACCTCCTTTTAAATCTTATATAGTTGAATAATACGAAAAAGAGACCACCCTGTCCAATAGCAATTTTATATATTAGATATTTTTTCATCCTGCGAAAGCATAGCAATCTTAATTTCATCCTGGAAACAAGTATGGATACCCGAATGAACTTGTTCGATAGTTTCATCATCAGCCTTAGCAGTGCCATACTTGTCAAATGCAATACTTGTTGCAGTGGCAACGAAAGGAAGCTTTGCAGCAGTATAAGCAGGGATGTTAGCAGGATATTCCTTTGCCAACTTCAACTTTAAGTCGGAATACATCTCCCCTACCGCTGGGTACTCGGTAAGAAGTTGTTTGAAGCTAAAGTATCTGGTCCACCAGTTCTCCTCATGAGGTATTGTGTAAACTTGATGTGTCATCTGTCGAAAAATATCTTCTGGATCTCTGTCGTAAACATTGAATACACTTTCTTCCTTAGCTATACCTGCGTATCGAGTTTTCTAGTCGCTTTTTCCCTGTGTCTTTGAATCTTTTGTCAAGAAATTTAGCAACACGCATAGAATTATGGTCCTCCGCAACCGCAATGTCCAGGATAGGTTTTGCATAACCCACAGAATCAATTGATGTCGAACCGAACCATTGCACAGGGTGACTCTGATCACCTAGCAATTTTCGCAAGTCGAACTGGAGTTCTTCAAAGAAAGACTCCCACCCTTCTCCGTGAGTTCCTCTTGATACCAAATAGATATCGCTCATTCCATTGCCTGCACTTCGTATCATAATGTATTATATCATTAAACTACTCCTAAAGTCAAGCTATAATAGAAATTAATAATACTTAATATGGGGTAAGCGATGGGGATCGAACCCACGACCTTCGGAACCACAACCCGACGCTCTAACCGACTGAGCTACGCCTACCATACAGATATATTATGACACCAAGACAATTGGCGACATACTGGTATTATATCAAAAACTCTACCTTGTTGTCAAACGAATTAAACCTCTATCCCATCTTCATACTCCCCTATCTTCTTGTCCAGGCTTCTAAACGCTCCTGCCCGTGTCAAATGTGGCCCAGTAGATGCAATGATATGCCCCCCGGTCCCACCGATTCGTGCCTGACCATAGGTTCGGCCAATACCCACAGTTACTGTCACCGGCTCATCATCTTTATCGTAATCAGTATCCCAAGTAAAAAATGGTTCTTTGGAATTAACCTCCGTACCCAGGAAATACTCTTCCCCTGTCCTCTTGGATGAACGCGGTTGCCAGACCTTACCATGCTTTGCACCTTTAAACATGATTAATGATACCAAAGCTGATATTCATTTGTCAATCTAAAAAAGTCAGGTATTGACAATTTCTATATAAAATGCTAGAATATACAATTAAAAAATAAGGAGGGGAACAAATGGCAAACAACCCAAATCGCGTTCCATTGCAAAACATAATCAGCATGAATACAAACGCCTTCAGACAAGCAATCAAAGCTGGTATCCACTATGTAGACCAATTACCTACGGACAAAACCGTATTTGATTTCACCTTCAAAGGTGAAGCATCTAAGATGCGTGCGGCTTGGGATGCCCACAAAGCCGAAACTACAAAACAAGCCCCAAAAAAAGGACGACAAGTAGCTACAGTCCAAAAGGCAGCACTCTCGCA
>Ga0131853_10010883_pt1 | contig 16627 bp, 14 predicted proteins | sample TergutLab28metaG_FD_92764 | JGI IMG/M metagenome (GOLD analysis project Ga0131853, IMG submission 92764) | Labiotermes labralis P1 segment gut microbial communities from Petit-Saut dam, French Guiana - Lab288 P1 (version 2) (version 2) | ecosystem: Host-associated > Arthropoda: Insects >...
AAGAAGAAGAAGAAGAAGAAGAAGAAGAAGACTGCGCGAAAATGTAAATGTGCCACACACAACTCTTCCACTATTCGCAAAACAGAAAAATCTAAAATCCTCACCTAGTAGGTTTTTGTTAATTAAAACGAAACTACGCCCTCTTACCGTCACTGTACAAACTACATCACGCTAAGGTGGCAAGGTCGTCTTTCATTTACTGCCTGAAGTTTATCTGCTGTACTTCTTGAAAATGCTATAAGCCCTAAATCACACGCGTACCAACATTGCACAAATCCATTCGTCGGTGAAAGGTTTATTAAACAATGAAATAATTTAAAAATAAATTTTTTGCATCGCGCTACTTCAACATTATAAGACCTTAAAACACAAAACAAGATTCACTCCATCTATGCACTTCACCGATCTCGTGGAACAACACCAGGATTGCACTGTACGCTACGTTCGTGACAAAAACCCTTCCATCAAACTCCAACTTGGAACGATGGGAGTGTTTCCGTACAATAAACATGACTCACATGCACAGAAATGTACAATAGCAGAACATAATGATACCGTCTGCCACGGTATTTTAACGGCCTACCACAAGACCACAATCCTGCTGGGAATAAGGCCACAATTTTAGAATTCTTAGTACCAACATTTAATACTGAACAATATTTCCATTTCCCTTTAATTTGTTGCGTGCTACTGTTACGTGTTCATGGAGATAGACACCCAATGTCATGAAAATGTTTAACGGTTTTTTTTTGTTTCACAGGAAATTAGTCATGTACCAACAAAACAAAATAAACACGGAAAATAATCGAAAACAATATGTGTATTATAAACAATACGCAAACAGTTATTTGAGTGTTACCACCGCGTGACTGCTGTGGAACTGTGTCTTCTGTATTGTTGCGCCGTGTGGTGGGGTAATTGCTTCCAGACGCTTCTAAAGATATAAGGTCTTTATTTTCAGGGTTATGAGCTTTCGAAACGTCTGGAAACAATTACCCAACCACACGGCGCAACAACCCAGGTTACCACCTGCTTCCTCACCAAGAAAAAATGTTTGCAATTAATCTTTCACAGCTGTCACTTCCACTGGATAAAGGAGCAGGTTTCAGCGCATAATCTCAGGCGTATCATTCGCTTTAATCTTCTTTCTCTCTCTGGCTTCCAGACGCCTAGCTTTGCTACGGGCCGCATGCCTTAGCGGAAGAGACAGGGAGTTAAATGGACGCTTCGAAAACAACATTGCTCCAATCTCTCTCCCACTCTCTAGCCTTTTAGCATATGCGCTAAACAAAGTCAATATAACACTAAGTAACAATTTTTTAAAAATTTCAAGTTTTCTCTCTTTTTGATAAGGAAAAGAAGTAATTTCATCCGTTTCAGTGGTATGGCGGAGTAATACTAGCTATACCCGAGAATTCGTCACTGAACCCAGTCTTGTTACAAAATGGTCACAATGTCAAATACAAAACACTATAAGCACAAACGGTTTATGTAATATGCATACACAAGGGACGGCTTTGGATCGTAGCTCTACACCACATGCAGGAATGAAGGCAGTGTTCGGACACAAGACAGACACGGCAGATGTGGGATGAATGGTTAGCGAATCGTGAGATATAAATGTCGAAATGTTAATTCGGAATCTGCAACCGTCAGAGTTGGACGGATATTAATTAATAAACTAACACGATTCAACTGTTCTCCTTTATGAACAACAGTAATAGAACAAAACTTGCGCCAACGAACCCTATACTGTATAACGACTCTTTGTGAAAATGTAAAACAACGCAAGTTCTCCACTTCACTTAAAAGAAGTCAGAAAAATTCCATGTTTACAAAGAAGCAATGATAATCAGCTGAACGACAAACACACCGTATCACCAAACAAAATTTTGGAAACGGCAGTAAAAAGTGGTAGCATACATGCAAGTCTACGCAAAACAACCATTCCCTCCCCACCCCCGCCCGTTTAACACAACCATACTAGAAGAGTGCAGAAGGCAGTGAGACTTGAACAGTGTTTAATTTCGGAATCCAAAGCTCTAAGTTACACCTAAAAAATTCAATAACTTAATTCTTTAAGCAGTAACGATTTATAGAACTACATAAGTGATGCTTGACTCGATTCAACATAACGTGAACATCCGTGTTTTCTTTACCTGTTACGGAACAGACCAAGGTTATTAAATTTAAAACCTGACACTGAATTATTTTCAAAGAAACACACATACATACGTTTTGGATTATAACAATACAAAGGGTTGAACTTTGATATACTGTCCATGGAGTTGGTTGATTTGTTTGTTGGTTAGTTGGTTACATGGTACGCACAGAGGCAAACAATGTTATTTTTGTTATGGAATTATTCGTACCAGCATTACTCGTGACTGCTTGGCCCTGAAAGTGATGTTACACACATCTCCGACATGTCGGTAACTATTCACCAAGCGACAGGGCGTGACATCATGTAAGATATGAATCTTCGGTTTTTGTCCCCACCAGGTTCCGGTTCGCAGTAATATGATGACGTAACGAATGTCGTACAACATCGCCTATTGCTCAAAATGTTTTAAACGGACCGCCCAGTCGCCCTTGGCGCACACATGACGTCACAACAGGGCACCAAGACACTTCCTTACTTTTAACAATTACATCTGCTTCACTGACGTCAAACACTTGATTTTTCATGCACTGTATCCTTGTGTGAGTCCCACTGATTATCTACGAACTTCGTTGCCTGATACTTCACCTATAATTAAGATCAGACATGACTTTTCATACACTGTTCGCTGGTCTTTCTCGGAATACTTAACGTCTTAAACTAGTACATGAGACATGGCACATGTTACCGGCCACATTAAACTAACATTTCATATGGCAGATACACATTGGAAAGTCACAAATGCTGTGCAGGTCGCTTACCTTACAACAAATTCGCGAAAAAAATGTAAATTTGTTTCTAGGTCCTCGGATTTAACGAAAGTCGCTACACTGTATGTCCAAACAAGCATCTTGACAGTCAATACCACGTCGAAAACACACCAAGAGAAAGGAGAATGTTAGTAGTCGGGACAGCTCAGTAGGTAGTGACTACGCTACTGTACGACAGAGTAATCGTGGTTCGATTCCCGCCATGAGATCACACCGGCCCTGAGGCCCACCCATGCGCCTACTCAGTGGATACTTGAGGCTCCTTGCCCTGCAGAAAAGGGTCCAGTAGTAAAGCCAAGCACTCTCCACCCAACACGTTACGAATGTGTGGGGATGGATCTCTGCTCCCCTCATATGGCTTCACGGCATTCACAGGGACAATTGTCAATGAAAATGTGCGAGCAGTTTTTGTTGACTCTGAATATGATTAACATTAACAATGCGAACCTTCTGCCAGTTTGCACCTCAGCAACGAGGTGGTTTTCTGACAAGTAACAAATATGGCTGGTCCATTAAAAATTTTTTTAAAAAAAGTAACAACTATATATGAAGTGAATTCTGTGGCCTAGGTGTGTGAAAAGCTGTGAAATTCAGGGTGGAATAAAAGTGGAGAATGACAGTAACAGTAAGGACCAGAGAAAAATTTCAGGCATTTTGCAAGTGAAAAGACAGGAGGTATCCATTCTTTCTAGATGTGGCGCGGTGCTACTGGGTATTTGGTTTCTGAAGTTTTGAGACAACGCAGTGGTATCATCTTCAGGAGTCATAATGTCCCAGAAAATGAAGAACCATCCCTATTATTTTCACAGATCCACCCATTCTCTGGCATTCGTGTTGACAATTTCGCCCTTTGAATATAGGACTAATATGTTGTTTCGATACTGCGGGGACCAAATACTCAGTGACCCAGCATCACATCCCAGAAGAGTGGACACATCAACCAGTATTTCGAGAAATCCAAAATTCGGAAAACATTTTTACCGGTCAGCAAAACTTCCAACTTCAGCTACACGCAGGTAAAGAACGTTAATGGTTTCATGCAATTTCATCGGTCCCACACCCCTTCCATTCAAGGACAAACAACAAACACCTACTGCTCGATGCAGTTACAGTATATAAGAGGATAATCAAAACGCCGCAGAATGCTTTAAAAACGTGTTCTGGTCCGCGACAATGAAGTCATCACTGCTAAAACTACTGACATGTTACATGCCCATCCGCTACACCCAGCACACATGCTCCGAAAACAACGGTAAAGTTATCCCTGTGCTTAATTCAGCACCTAAACAAGAAGACGTAGCCAGGTCTGGAGGTACAGCACCACCATTCTTGAGTCCAGCATTAGACGGATAAGAGTGGTTAATTTCACACACCGTTTTCTGTGACCCCGAGAGAAATAATCCTGGGCACCCACTGGACATAAGGAAGGGTAGCTGAACAGTCGACCCTATAGTTGTCCAGAAGAATCAAGTACGATGACCCAGCTGGGGAAAGAAAAAAAAAACATGATCCCTCCGTCATCCAGTTCGTAGCTTAGCCACTGTACCGACTGAACCATTACGGCCCTCATTATAATTTCATGAATAACAGCTTACCGTGCGACATGTTATATTCAAAAGCGTCGTCGAACTGTTTCTTCGATCTCGTTAAATTGTAACGACTTTTCTTTCGAAGAATTCTAATCAGTTACCCCGAAACTCAACGACTCGAGCACGACAGCACACGAACGTCGGTTTGCGGGCTTGTGTGACATGCCGCCCCTCACTGGCATTCAAGAAGAAAACCATCACACACAGCACAAGTGGCGTAGCTGGTGGTAGCGATTTGTGCGGCCGCCCCGGGCGGTAGAATGCAAGGGGCGAGAAAATGTACCTCAAAATGACCATTTAAAAGGAAAATATCCGATTTTCTGCATTCAAAGAATTTTAAATTGTTGAACCAAATGAAAGGAAATTAAAAATTTGTAATTTTTAGTTAATTTCTGGGGGGTGGGGCACTGTGATTACTCGCCCCGGGCGACAAAATACCTAGCTACGCAACTGCATAGAACAGATCTCAACTGCATAAAACTGTGCCTAGTCACAGGCACAGACTTACACTGTGTCAGTGCCAACCGGTGTAACACGTCACCCCTCGTTGACACAAATGTACAACGGGGCAGGCATGGCGCAACCTTCCATCTTAGGTTCGACGACTGTTGGCTGATCAAACAGCGACGCCGTCTTCATTTACAGGAAATTTCACACAGAACAGAGAGTTCAGAACCCTGGTCCCCGAGGTGAGGGCTGTGTGTTGACCAAAGAGCTGACTGCGACCAGCAATGTAATAAAAACAAATGTTGGTGGTAAGAAAAGAAGCAGCCAGATGTTCAAGTTCATTAGTCCTGAAGACGTGACTTCATACAAGATAGTATATATATACACATATAAACGTGTGCCAATTTATCCTTTAACTTTACAATTACCATCACGGTAATAATAATAATAATAAGTATTAGTAGTAGTAATAGTAGCAGCAGCAGCAGTACACAACAAAACACAGAAATGGCACCATTTTCACAAAACAAAATGTTTACATGAGAATCTGTTACTCATCACACGAGGGACTGAGCTATAAACACGTAACCTGACTATATACGAAATGTTTACCTCTATAAAAAGTCAGAAGCAATGTACCACACTGCTCATTCGGTGGCTTGAAATAGCCAATGTACAGTGTGCCCTGGCGAACCTCTCTTTGGAAATATTCCCTCAGTGTCTAACTTGAAGCCCTGGTCTCCGGCAGGCAGCGCTGTCTGGTCTCTGGCTCGTGAAACCGTCAGCATTCACGAAGTAACACAAGTCAGGGCCCAAGTATGAGTAGTCTGGCCTCACCTTTATAAAAGACCTTAGCGTCACACGCAAGTCAGGGTGCTGCAGGTGGTACAGTACAACACAGAAACCTGCATGCCTTAAAGTTTTAAGAAACGTCGCAGTGAATGGCATTTCACGCTTGGTCTTCTCGGGTCTTGCCTAACCTTCAGTATTAAAATGGGTCCCGACAACTTCACCCAAAGGGAAAGAAATACCTATTTCCATTAGATAATGGCCACACACCCGGTCTCCACAAGATGGCAATGAGAAAGTTTCGCTCTCACTGAAAATCTTAACCCGACTGTCCTGTCATCCAACCCGCAGCATTACCCGGTTCACTGAGAAACATCCGTTGGTCACGAAATCAAGAACCCCCCCTTGCATAATACCGGCCGATAAATTTCAAGGCATTTTCTATAATTAACAAATTTATCTCTATCTTTATACCCTCATCTACGAGGTCCGACAATAATGTAATGAGATTAACTTTCTCCTAGCTGTATTCGCAATACTGCAGCCCGCTAACACAGACAGACTTTGACCTTGATCCTTCCTCCATCCCCACTTGCAGTGGCATGGCTTTGAAATGCCTCAGTATGGAAGTGGTGCGTGACATGTAAGGACATGTCTGTGAACCTTGTCGTGGAAAAAGAAGCATGGAACATCGTGCAGCGTTATGCTTTCTTTGTGTGTGTGTGTGTGTTAAAAAAAACAGTCCCTTTACAGGCCTGGAGTGGCCCAGAGGGTTCCAGAAAGTTAAGGTGATCTTACGCACCGGCCGCCTTTACCCCCAGGAAATGCTCCTGGTACTCATTTCTGTTAGAGGCTGAGTCGACCCCAGGGCCATAGTAGGATCGGAAGGATTTTATGTCATGAAAAATTTCAATGACACCTGCTGGGATCGAACCAGCGACCTTCCGATTTGTAGCGCACCTTAACCACTGTGCCACCGCGGTCCCAGTGTATGTTAAACTCGGTGAAAATTCCACTACAACACATAGTAAACTTCAGCAGGCCTTTGGAGATGATGGAACGTCAAGGGCACAAGTCTTTCGCTGGCACAAAATGATTTCTGAAGGCAGAACCCTTACTGAAGATGAGCAGCGCAGCAGACGACCATCAGCAACATGGGCAAGTGACAACACAGCATGGGTAAGAGAACTTGTTCGATCCGATCGAAGATTAACAGTCAAAACGACTGCTGATGAAATGAGCATGAATCGGGAAATCGTTCGTTTGATACTGACTGAAGAAGTGGGACAGAACAATTTGTGCCAAGATGGTGCCCAGGAATCTCACAGAACATCAGCGGGATGCGCGGTTGAGCGCAGTTTTTGACATCCAAATGCATTATGGTGATGCCGCAGCCTCCTTACTCACCTGATCTCGCACCTTGCGACTTCTTTTTATTTCAAAAAGCAAAATCGGCAGTGAAAGGACACAATTTTGAGTCCACGTAAGACATCTAGAGGTCTCTAACGCAAGCCTTAAACGACATCCCACAAACTACGTTCCAAGAATGCTACAAACAGTGGCAGCACCGCTGGAAAACGTGTGTGCAGGCACACGAGATGTACTCTGAAGGTGACCACTTTGCAGTTCATGAATAAATAAAATAAAACTTTTTTTTGGAACCAGTCTCATTACTTTATTGTCAGACCTCGTACTCCCAGCATGTATACGCATTACGACTCGAACCAGAATTTTAACACAGTTCTGATTTCCTTCAAGTAGGCCCTCTTTATCTCTTTATTCAATAATCCCAATCACAAAGATTAATGTATATTCATATTCATTGTTCTACTTTCTTTGCAGTGTACAAGAACGCACGCAATCCTACAAGGATCGTCTATGCCAGTTCGGTCGTCAACATGTATGTACCAACAGGATAATGGTCAGATGGATTTTACGAAATTTGATATAATCGTTAAAGCACTGGTGGCCACCCCAAAATCCACAATTGTACATTCGTACGACCGGTAGCAGCTACAGTGCGAAGGCACGAATATGTGAGGTGAGAGGGATACTTGCGCAAACCATCGAAATACTGTAACCACAACCATAAAGACATAAATGACTGGAATCATGGCAAGGATAATAAAAGTAGTACTGGTTAAGTAACTCCATATTACAGAGTCCTTCCTGAGAAGCTAACAGATACTCAGCTAGTCAAGAAAGTCCTCTCATTTATGGAACCCGACCGGTCGTAACGGCATTCGCAAGTGCCCGACAACTAACCCTATCCGGGGCCACGGAAAACCAGCCCATGCTTTCCATCCAACGTACTGAAGATTCATTTTAATATTATCCTCCCATCTATGCTTCGGTCTTCCAAGTGATCTCTTTCTCTCAGACATCACCACCAAAATCCTGCATGCACTTCGTCTGTCCCCTGTACGTACAACATGCCCCGCCCATAGCAGTCTTCTTGATTTGATCCTCCGAATAATATTTGGTGACGAGTACAGCGCATAAAACTCCTCATTACGTGGTATTCTCCGCTGCCTTGTTAACTCTCCCTCTTAGACCCAAATACCTCCCTCAGTACACCCTCAGTGTATGAGACCACGCTTCACATCCATGCAAAACAACAGGAAAGATTACAGTTCTGTATGTCGCGATCTCCATATTTTTTGAACAGCAAACTGGAATACCAACCATGGTAAGTGGGTCCCTGTCACCACAGCATAGTGCGTCCTCTGGTTGCGGTTGGAGGAACGGCTTCCAATATTGACGGTAGCTACGAATATATTGAATAAGCAGTCGCAGACAGCCGGAAAGGGGTGCTCCCCCAGCTTGGGGGTTGGACGAGGTTCTAAAAATTCCTCACCGTAGAAACAGGCCTTATTATGCAACGGATAAAATTGCCTCGGGCCTGAACTTACCCTTGGTACAACCTAAACAACGGAGAAGGGCCATGAGATTTGGTACATGGAATGTAAGGAGCCTGTATAGGCCAGGATCACTTACGACAGCTGTCAGGGAATCAGTCAGGTACAAATTAGATTTTGTGGGTGTACAGGAGGTTAGATGTGGCAAAGGGGCAATGTAAGAGCAGTGAATTATATTTTTTCTATGGACAAGGAAAAGAAAACAATCAATTGGGAACAGGTTTTTTTAATACAATACAGAATACTATCGGCAGTTAAGAGAGTTGAGTTTGTAAGCGATAGGGTGTAGTGTATAATTCTGGTATGTCGCTTGTGTAATACCACTGTTGTGCCCGGGCACCAACTGATAAAAATGATGATACAAAACACAGTTCTTTATGGGGAATTAAGGCAGGTTTTCGATCATTTTCCTAAGTACCATATGAAAGTTCCGTAGGGTAAGTTAATGCAAAACTGGGGAGAGAGAATATTTTCAAACCGACAACTGGGAATGACACTCTACATAAAGATAGTAATGATAATGGTGTTAGAACAGTAAACTTTGCCACATCAAAAAATCTGGTTCTTAAGAGCAAGATGTTCCCGCACCAAAACATTCATAAATACACCTGGACCTCTCCTGAAGGAATGACTCACAACCAGTGATCACATATTGACAGATACGAGATGGCATTCGAGTATACTAGATGTACGATCTTTCAGGGGAGCTGAATGTGATACTTACCACTATATGGTGGCAGCCAAAGCTAGGGAAAGATAGGCAGTAAATAACAAGCAGCACAGAAGTTTGTTGTGGACAGATTGAAGATCAAGAAGCTAAGTGAATTGGAGAAAAGAAACAGTATCAGATTAAGTTCTCAAACAGGTTTGCAGCTTTGGAGAACGTAAATGATAAAACGGGGCTTGGGAAAGCATTAAAGAGAATAGCAAACCTCGGGTAGAGAGTCCGGCTCTGTATGAACTGAAGCAGCATAAACCATGGTTTGGTGAAGAATGTTTAGATTTTTTAGAACAAAGGAAGCAAGCTAAAATGCATGGGTTACAGGATCCGAACCAAAGCAATGTATATAACCTAAATAAAGTTAAGCCTAGCAGAGGTTTCAAGAACAATAAGAAGGAATATCTGCAATCTAAAAATGAGGAACTTGAAACAGTAAGCCTAGTATGGCGGAATCAATGACTAATAAGGGTTACCATCCTAGATATAGTAATGGATGAGAAAGGTGATTCGGTTACAGGCTCCCACAGAATTTTGGCTAGGCGGAGGAATCATCTCTCAGTTTTTAAATGTACATAGGGTCTTGCTGGGGAAACCGGAGGGAAGGAAACCACTGGGGAGACCTAGGCGTAGATGGGTGGATAATATTAGGATGAATCTCCAGTAGGTGGGATGTGGGTATATGGACTGGATTGGGCTGGCCCAGAATAGAGACAGGTGGCGGACGCTTGTGAGTGCGGTAATGAACCTTCGGGTTCCGTGAAATGCGGGGTATTTCTTGACTGGCTGCAAACCAGTTAGCTTCTCAAGAAGGACTCTGCACCATGGAGTAAGTAAGTACATGGGGTTAATGATGGTAGGCAGATAGAAATACATACAGCAGAGCCACTACTGACAGCCCAGTGCCCCTGAGGTTAAGATGGCCACTGAAAGCTAAAAAGACATAAATAACCAGGCATTGATCAAATTCCAGTTGATTAAAGCAGGGGGTATGCCAATTCGTTCTGAGATCCATAAACTTATTAATTCTATTTGAAATAAGGAAGAATTGCCTGAGGATTAGAAGACGTCCATCTATGTACCTACGTATCAGGCGGGTGATAAAACATCATCAACATATATCTTTCATGGAGTTGGGCCACTTGTTGACCCGTTTCAGTCTCACGTATCCAGAAGTCTCTTCAAAGGTCTACCATGATTCCTTCTGCCAGCTGGGAAGTAGAATTTCATTACCCTGGGTAATCCATTTCGAAGCATTCTATTTACATGTTGTATCCAGCTTCTCTTGTATTCCAGTAATTTGTCCAAAATTGGTGTTATTTTTAACTCCTTTGCAATTTGTGCGTTTGTTTTGTAATCTGTCCAAGTGTATCCTGCTGTTCTTATCATGTATTTCATCTCTGCTGCTGTTATTCTTCTGGCGATAAAACGGACTGTAATAATTACAAGAGGCATATCAATTCTGCCAACTATGTACAAAATTGTATCCAACATACAGCTGTGAAGGTTAACTCCACATGCAAAGGAAATTACTGGAGATCATCAGTGTGGAATTCGACGCAACAGGTCACCTACTGATCGTACATTCTGCATTCGTCAAATACTCGAGACAAAATGGGAATACCACGAAGCAGGGCATCAGCTCTTTACAAGCATCAAGAAAGCTTATGATTCAGTTGGGAGGGAGGTCTTGTATAATATGCTCATTTAGTTTGTTATATCCCGTGAAACTGCTAATCTAATAAAAATGTGTCTGAACGACGTAATGTTTTACAGCCATAGTTTTTCAACTCTGCTTTAGATAATGTCCGAAATTAGGAACCACGAAGGTTTCAAAGTAAATGGTACACATCAGCTTCTGGTTTATGCTGATGATTTTAATATATATGGCGGAAGCGTACATACTATAAAGAAAAACACGAAAGCTTTAGTAGGTTACAGTTTAGACTAGAAATAAATGCTGATACAATAAGTACATGGTCATGTATCGAGATCAGAATGCAGGAAGTCTACAACAATGATTCAATAATAGTTCCCTTGAAGTGTGGAACAGTTCAATATTTGGGATCAACACTATCAAATCAAAATTCTATTCAGGAAGAAATCAGGAGCAGACTAAAAGACAGGGAGTGCTTGCTTTCATCAGGTGCAGAATTTTTTGTCTTCCAGTTTGCTATCTGCCAATAACAATGCCGCTGTTTTGTATGGGTGTGAAACTTGGTCGCTCACATTGAGGGAGGAACGTAGGCTGAAGATGTTTGAGAAAAGGGTGCCGAGGTGAATATTTGGGCCTAACAGGGGCAAGGTAATAAGGGAGTGTAGAAGACTGCATAATGAGGAACTTAATGATCCGTAATCCTCACCAAAATCATTCGGGTAATCAAATCGAGAATGAGATGAGCGGGGCATGTAGCACGTATAGGTGAGACGAGAGGTGTATACGTGGGTTTGGTGGGAAAACCTGAGGGAAAAACTCTACTTGGAAGACTCAGGCGTAGGTGGGAGTATAATATTAAGATGGATTTTTCAGGAAGTGGGATGGGGGCATGTATTGGATTTTATCTGTGTAAGGATTGGGAGAGGTAGCGGGCACTTGTAAACGCGGTAATGAACCTTCGGGTTCCATAAAATGTGGCATATTTCTTGACTAGCTGATAACCAGTTACGTTCTCAAGAAGGAATCCGCTCCATTTCGTAAGCAAGTGAAATGGAAGACAAAAAATTCTGCACCGAATGACAGCAAGATTTCAATCTGCTCTTAATTTCCTCATGAAAGGAATTTTAATTTGTTAGGGTTGTTCCTAAAATGTGAACTGTTCCACACCGTCAATTGATTTATTACCTACCTTTATATTGTGATTCTGTCCATTCCGATCTCGAGACATGACCATGTACTTGGTTTTCCCATTCTACTTACTAGTGACTACTAAAGCTTCTGTGTGTATTAATAATAAAGCCCAAAGTAACTACGGTGCACTGATTTTAGTCTTTTGTGAAACAGACGTGTACACTCTAATCTGAATTCAGAACGCCGAGGTACAATAGACGCGTTTTTAAACTGTGTGCATTGCGGTAAGGACCGCAGTTTTCCAAACACTTGCAATATTTATCGGTACTAAAATTACTATACAAATAGCAGATGCGCCTGCGCCACATTCCAGACCAACCGGACGCTAACTTCTCACTGTGAAGACAGGGGTTCGATCCGATCCGGGATATCTGATAATGAAGAGTGATGATGGGGTAGTCCCTCCCTCCAGTAATAATTTTGACTTCTCCCACCAATGCTCCATGTGCATCTGTCACAGTCCCTAGGGTGTGCACCCGGCCTATCAGCCAGCACATTATCACATCCCTGGCACCTGGTCCGGCATAACACAGCAGCCAAGCCAACCTTTTGTTACAACATTCTTTCTGTACTAAATTACATGAAATGCGAAAAACATACGTTTGGAATACACATGACTCATGCGGCAATTCTATTTCTTTGTCCCTGCATTCCTACCATTCTGCTGTCTCCTGACGGTAGCCGAGACCGGGCCGGCGAAGATCTACAACGGCGATAGACAAATTGACGGAATGACAAACAACACAAGGCCTGCCTAACTTGCAATGGCAGGATAAAACGCTCCCTTGAGAGGAATACTTCTGGCACACTTATTTCTGATACACTTAACCGTGCGCTCAATAAATAAGACCACAAAGCGTTGGATGATAAAACAATGTGTGAAAAATGAATATGAAATAACGCGGAAAGGTCGTGACCTAATTTTGCCAAATGTCTGGGACAAGTGCAGAAAATTACAACCATATACGGTAGAGGGTCAATCTCCGGTCCTTTAGCCAACGAATCAACGAATAAATACGAAAGTGTATGACTCCTCCCCCACTCCCAAGCCAACATAACAAAAGCCTTCCAGTCTACGAGATCGAGAGACACACGGATTAAAACCCCAAGTGTCCTCACCCACTCCACAAGGCATACTGTTATTAGTAGCAAGTCCTTAGTATGACAACATAAATGCCCTCATATGAGACGTAAAGTCCATTAACATAAGCACAATTCCCGTTCCGTGTTTCCCGTGCCACAGTCCAGCGACGCGTTTCGTACGTAATAACGGCTAATTGGGCCAAAGGACGGAGTCTTGCTAGGCGAAGTCTTCGTCCTTAATTAGCCTTCTGATTGGTCGGTTGGCAGACAGTCGCAGGGACAGTAGTGCAATAAGTGGACAGTATGTCTAAACATCCGCGCCGAGTACCGTAACTAATCTTCAAGATCCGAACCGGGAGGGAAGGAAAAAAAAATTAAATTCGTTATGTAACTTTGTTCGTTTTACTTGGTCCACCAAAGTGCTAAAAATGCTTAACAAAATTTGTTCTTCAGTAAGTCCGTGGCACTGTTCTTACAACTGAAAGCGACAACCATACATCAAATTGTATACTCTCAAGCAAATAAATAAATAATAAAGAAATTAAAAAATCAAACAACTAGATTGAATTCGGGGAATGTTTCACAATACTTCACCTGCCCGCCTTACAGACCTTAAAGAATGAAGTATGATTTCACGTGAGTCTTTAACTGATGTGAAAGCTGGTCTCACACCCTAAGGGTTATAGGTTTGAGGACACAGAGCCGACTAGAATCTGAACCTGAGAACAGCACGATGCATAAAGGCACACGAGGAACATTGTACCGTGTACACTTTACCATTTACTTGGAGCGAACAAATTTATATTATTATTATTATCATCATCATCATCATCGAATTTTTCACTTCTCAGCTTTGGCTGGGTAATATTCACCTATCCTGGGATGTAATAATCAACAGGATTAGGATCGGTGGTCTTACTTGTAGTTTTAAAAGTTTCTTACAATTGAACATGTGCCAAGAATTACAGATTTTTGCAGCTGTATATATGTATTGGGGTGCAGGTTAAGTGTTGATAGACTCTGTGATAGTGACTTTGGAATTACTCCCGTAGATGATATTACTATCGGGATCAATTGTGTTGCCTTTTGCTTCCACATAGCACATATTTCATTCGTAAGTTCTTGGTATTTGTTTTGTTTGTCGGTTATTGTTTTGGCGAGATTATGTGTATCTGGGACAGCTATGTCTATCAAAAAGGTGTTCTTTGTTTTCTTATTCATAAAAGTTAGGTCAGGTCGATCAAAAAAAAAAAGGTATTGTTTTTTCCATAAGTATGCTGCGATTCCAGTACCGGTTGAAATTTTCATTCTCCAGTACAATGGCTGGTGTGTACTTATAATATGGACCTATATCGTCAATCAATTCGGCTGCTTCTACCAGTTTCTGATGGATAATTCTGGCTAGTCCATCATGTCTCTTTACATACTCGGTTGGTGCTAGTTGCTCACATGCTGCAGTAAGGTGTTGGATTGTCTCCGATACTTTTCCACATCTTCTGCATAGCTCTTCAGTGTCTGGCTGCTTCAAAATATATTTCTTGTAGGTATGACTTGGTCCTGTATTGCTGTTAAAAACCCTCTGTTTCGGCGAACAAATCCGCCTTTATTATTATTATTATTGCGGGACACGACACACATGGGATGAGAAATGTATAAAAATGTTTACTCGATAATCTGTCACACAAAACAGAGACTTCAGCGAAGAGAGAAAGATAATATTAAAACTGGGATTTCAAGACGACAGGATGGCAGCATTGAAATGGTTATGGAGAGTCCAGTAGCGAGCTCTTCAGAAAAGGCTGCAATGAAAAGCACTAAAATTTAATGAGCAACTTATGGCTTCTCATAAACTGGACTTCGTTTTACTTATTATGCAACTTACCTGCTTCCTATTTGTAAAATATCCAGGGTCAATACATGTTGCCTTGATTCACCAGATACACAAATATTCTATTCAGCAGGCACGTCTTCACGAGACGAACAACGCCTACCCCATGCCGTCGTAATTGTTCCGTACTAGCCCGTGACAATCGCATATAAGGCACATAAGGCATCAGATTTAAGAAGTCACAACTATACAGGCTCCGTTTGACACTTATATTTCTTTGTAACTTGCATCAGTCTACATGTTTCGGTCGATTTATAGACCACTTTCACGCATGTTACAGCAATACTTTACATTTCATGCTTCAGTCTATCCAGATATTAAAATCTAGCTCTTGAGACAGTCTAGACGGTATAGTACCACACAGACTGTCTCAGTAATTACACGACATGGATTTTCAGTATAAACATTATATTTTAACATATTTTTGAAAGTATTTTACTTATTTGCTACCTGACAAAAATGTTTTTGATACTTTATACCAATGGAATATAATTACTATATGATAAATTACACCGTACATGACTGTAAGATTCAGATCTCAACACCAGGACACCTTCAGGCAAAAGCACGAGTCTCCTACCAGAGGCCCGCCAGCTTGTATTATGTGGCCAGCGGCTACATTTGTAAAACACATATATTATAAAAATTACACAATAATTTAGCCAGTTAGGTATACCACTTATTGCTATTCGTCCACCTTCGGCCCGCGAAACAACTCGCAGAAACCGATGTGGCCCTTTGCCATACGAGGGATGGAGACCTAAAGCATAAAGTATTCCCGTAACAGACCTGATGACCCACAAATGGGCCGAAACATGTACAATGATGTACATTTAACTTTGTAAATAACATGGATATAAACGTGTATCAAATGGAACCTTTCCTGAATGAACACTACACAACGCAAAAGATCCCATTAAAATATGCCAAATTTAGTTCGATATCCGAGAAATAAAAAACCGCCATAGATAACATGAATGAATAAATTTAAAAAAACTCGTTCAACCCTCGAGAAAGAACAGAAAAGAGGGTCTGCCAAGTCCTACAAATGATCCCCCTCCTGTGCCAATAAAACGTCACTGTCTGCACACAAAGATTTATTGCTACCGAGATAATCAATAGTATTAAACTGCAAAAACCGTTCGAATTCCCACATCAGCATCAGTAAGACGTTTGTATTCTCTCTTTTTTTTTAATTTGATTTATTGCATTTGAAGTTCTTACAAGTACATGTAGGGTATACAAATTGTTCCGATAACCAATTTACAACAGTATTTTTTTAATGCTTTTCATGTGGGTGTTGTGTGATACATAAAGGTTACAGCAGTGAAAAAGAAATACAATGTAAAAAACACTGCGGATGTTAGGTGAGATCTACAATAGGAGGTGTTTTGTTCGTTTGTGTGTGTATTTTCT
>Ga0131853_10010884_pt1 | contig 16626 bp, 12 predicted proteins | sample TergutLab28metaG_FD_92764 | JGI IMG/M metagenome (GOLD analysis project Ga0131853, IMG submission 92764) | Labiotermes labralis P1 segment gut microbial communities from Petit-Saut dam, French Guiana - Lab288 P1 (version 2) (version 2) | ecosystem: Host-associated > Arthropoda: Insects >...
AAGAAAGATGGATATCCACATCCAATCATACAATACGGATTTATATAAGAGAAGTGTAATAAATATGGGGACTAAATTATATAACAAACTTCCTGGGTACATCAAAGAAATAGACCTTTAAGAAGGAATTGAAATCACTTTTTCTTCTGCATTCCTTTTACTCAGTGGAAGAATTTGTAGCTTTGTAACTATGTAACTTCATTAGCTCTGTTTCTAATTTAAGCTTTATTATACTGTATATAAGTGGTTCTGAAATAATTTGTAGAATACTATGTTCTTTGCTATTGGACTTATCTCACTTCTTGTATATTGCTAGAAATTGACAAGTTCACAATCATATGTATGATATTTTGGACTAATAAACTAAACTAAACTAAACCAAACTAAGCAGAACTTCAAAGGATAGGCCTAGATTTGTGGTTGGTATAATCTAAAATGAATATCAAGGAAATCAGAAACTTTCTTAATTAGCTGAGATTCTGATAGTTTAACTCCTAGCTAAGTGCCTATATGTGATAGAATTTTACATTCCTTTCCATTGTATGACATGTATTTCTAAAACTTTGACCTTATTGTCAAACCAAGTGTATTCATTTTATGTATTATTATGATAATTATCTGTGTATTCAGGAGGTCTGGCATTAGTTCTCATTCCAGAAGCCAGGTGTCTTAACTTACTCTTTGTGACCTGCCTCACTCCTGGGCAGTACAGACTTAGCATTTGACAAAATGAAGAAGCAGAATAAGTAATAACTTATGCATTTACTTCTTTAATTCAGTGAAATTTTAGGCAAATTAACAAAAATTTCATTTCCAAAACTTCTGTCTTTGGAGCAGTTTTAATTTCAGTTGTAAAAATTGGTGTATTTGCTCCACACACAGCAGAGTGTTTAAATCCCCCTTGATCTCCTGGAGGGTGTATATTCCACCTCATTTCATGTATTTGATTTACAACTGTTTTGACTTATGGCCAGATATTCAAAATTTGTCTTGTTTGTAAATGGAGGAGTACCTGTATAGCACATTTTTAAAACTGGTTTCACCTTCTTATGATGGTGGGACTAAACAGAAAGAATTATTCCTGGCAAAATAATCACCAGAATGTACCTCTGCTCTGCTCTGTCTGTCTGTGGTGGGTCTGGGAGGTTATTTCATGATAGTCACTAATTGAGAGTATGTAGCATCAAATCGTAGGAGAAGAAATTGGAATAGGTTTGGAAGGAAGCAGTCATGGCCACGTCAAAATAATGTCCTGGCATTTACCTGGAGAGGCTGAAGGAAATCACAAAAAACCTCGTTCAGAATAGCCAGTTATTTGACCAAGATTTGAATCTTTCAAATACAAGTCCAGAGTACTACTGCTACTCTAATGCATTTTATTGTGCCATGTTCAAGAGGATGAATAATGTAAACAAGAATCAGTATTTTTGGACTGAATGTTACATTTCCATAATATCTGTTGTTTTTGCCTGCAACAGTATGAGGATGACCCATACATGGGAGAGGAGATAAGAATCTGTTATCTAAATCTTCAGAATAGAAATCTACCCATAAATTCCAAAACATTGGCACTTATTTACTGAAGTACAGAGGCTTACATTCCTGAAGACCATACATAATCTTAATGTGAACACAATATGAGAAAAACTTAAGTGTATATAAGTATTATTTGCATTATACACTTCTGAATTCCTGCCATTAAAGTGGTTTTATATGTCATAATGAATGTTTTCAATTTAGGTTTCTCCAACCAACTCAATTGATTACTTGCCTTACAACTCAATTCAACGTGCTGTGACTGAGGGTATGAACCACATTACCAGCATGACCAAGAGTACCCTCATGCCACATATTGCAAGGTACAGTAATTTTCATATGTATCAAACATAAGCTGCATGTATTTCATCCCAAATGAATTGTTTATATTAAAAAATATAACAATTCTAATTTTATTACTGTATTTTCTTTCATCCTTCATTGCCTGTAACATATTTTCTTTTGTTAAAGCTCAATGTTTGAATTATATGGGAATTTGATTTATGTGAATGAAGCATCATTTTTTGTGTTCTTCACTATATTTTTGTTATAAATGCAATGACGCAGTGTAACTGGCAGAATTAAATATGTTGATTTATCTTTTGCATGACATCTTGCATAATGTAATTTTGTTCCTAAATTTAATTTTGTTCTGACATAAATATTCTAAACTCAATTTAATGTAGCTTGCTTTTATCATGGGCTTTACAGTAATCTCATTGTGTTGTCTTTTACTTTAATAACACTTGGAACTAATTATAGCACATAGGTATTACAATAAATGATTTCTTCATTTAGTAATGTTTCTACTTACCACGTATTTATTTTCTTAATACGTAAAAATTTCCGCACATACCTTTTTCCTCTCTCAACTTGAATTTAAAACATCAGTAAAGAAAGGCAATAAATTACTTGAGGAAGTATGGTATTAAAAATCTCTTTTATTCTTGTATGTGAATGGGATTGCAGTCTTGGCATTTTTGTATTTTGCTTCTGACCACCACTGAACTTCTTTTTCACTTTTTTTTTTAATACTATCCTGTGTCAGAGAGTTCTGTGTACAGCACTTTTGACACAGGATATTTTTTATAAAATGTCCATGATGGTTTTTCTGTGATCCATAGTTTGCATAAGTAATGTAAGTGAACACTGTTCAGTGGAAAAAGCTTCAAACACACACTGAGCTACTGTGCATGAGCTGCAACAGATAAGCCATTCATCACATTCCAAAAATGACATGCTGTTGCAGCAATCACTAGACTGGTCTTGCAAAAGCCAACATGTATTTCCCTACACTCAGTAAAGTAATTACAAGGTACTGTGTACTTGCAAGTGGAGGATTGTGAACTCAGCTGAGGCCAGTTACCCTATTGTAAGTCCCATGACATATTTCAGTTCATCCTGCTAAATGCTGATTTAATACCCCATATTATATACTATTTTTAAAATCAGTGTGCATGGCAAACTATAACAGACAAAACACAAAAAATGTAGAAATAATTCAAATTAATGTAATTAGTATTATTATTCTGCTTCTTGACCAGATACCGTGGCATTAGAGAACCTGAATGTGCATCACAGCAACAATAAAAATCTATCACTGTATCCAATGATGAGTCAGCTTAGTTAAGTTTAGATCATTCCATCTCATTTCCTCTGTGTCCATGTTAATATTAAACTTTTATCTGTACCTACGTAGTAGGTCTGCAAGCAGGTCTTGCACATGAGCCTTCCATTTCTCCTTTTCTTCCTGCGTGTTTTACCCACACTGATTTAGAATAAGTGTCTTCAGGGTCGTTGGTGTAGAAGACAGAGCCTGCAGCCTCCTCAACACATTGGTACCTATCTGCCTGGCTACACAATGTTACATCCCAGTAGACTCTAATCTTGTTATTCACAACACATCTTCATCATTTCTTTAATCTAAAATATTAGATGCATTATTCTGTAATGCTTTAGAATTCTGAACATCATTTAGACTTCAGTAATTGTTCCTAAACTGAAAGTCTGTGTATGCCCTTTACTAAAACAAGTTTATCTTCAAATCCTGCAGCTTCCTAACACATACCAGTTGAACATAATTTACATATTGCAGTGCAACTTCAATGCAAGACCCTGAAGGAGGCTTGCAGGAAGAGGAGGCAATTCCATTACGTCCATTGACTGTTGCAGTTTCCAATGGGGACCCTGAGAGGACGTTTTGCCCCTTCCAATTACTTGAGTAAGCATCCCTACTCTAACAAACTGACATATCCAACTATACAGTAGTTACAGTTTTCCAAACTAAACTTCATATGGTATGAACCATAATATAAAATACCTGGTAATGATTTTTTTGTTTTCATTGTTAGAGATGTCAATATGTCAATATTGGTTCTTGTACCGATTTCAGCCAACACGGAGGGGGCCAGTTTCTACACCCAAATCATTACGGTAAGCGTCACGTCATGTTGCGTGGCTCGCTTAGTCTGCCCCCTCCCCAGCTCACTTGCTAACATTCTTGCTCGCTTGCTTGCTAGTGTGTCTTCCTTACTAACATCATAACCTGGCTTCCAGCCTGCAGGATGAATACAGCCCTGAGCTGACCCCCCCTACGCCCCCTCCCCGGAGAGTCCCACGAGGAGTTGGGGGGGGCTCGTTCCGTCTGGGCTGCATGGGTCGTGAGATGTCATCAAGCTTCAGTCGGATAGCAGATGGCCTGAAGCTTGCTCAGGCCCAAGTGATGGCTGTAGCAGTGGCCGGTTTCCTGCCAAGTGACAACATGACGGTGGTGACAGAATGCCAGGGGCACGGGCGACGCTCCCCCCTCACTCACAGGGCTTCCTTCCATGGCAGAGGTCAGACCCCACTCTGCTCATTAACACCTTCCAGGCCCCATTCACATTTAACTGTTGTGTTGCTTACAGTAGTGTGTGGATGCATGATAAAGAACAATAGTTTGTGATTTATATAGCTCCTCAATTCCCATTAGGTAAACCAGATGTGTGCACCAAATATTTGATTCACAGTGTCCCGAGCTGGAGAGTCCAATGGCAGCCTGGGCACAGAACGCCTCTCACATTCACTTCCTGGCAGTCCAGCTGATCGCCGTCCTACCTTCCCTGAGGTAGTTGGTTCAGCTGAGAGCCTGGTAGGCAGGGTGAGTATCAGATGGCATTACGCTAGATATAGTATGCTTATCATTCTCAAGTACTGAAGGTTGTTTTCTGAGCAAACATTGTTGCTTTCAGGTACTAGTGGAGCAGGGTCTTGGCAAATACTGTGATGCTGATTTTGTTCGTTATACATCTCGTGAGATGCAGGAAGCTTTGGACATGACCCAGGAGGAGATGGATCGAGCAGCACATCAGCTCTTATTGCAGGAACGTCAAGGAAGGCCACTGTCCTTCCAGATGACAGGAGTGAATTCAGGGGTGGGGACCGGGACAGGGGCTGAACCTGGATCAGGTGACGCTGATCCTCACTTATAGCAGCGCGCCCCGCACGGAAGCGGGCATCTCCCGCCGAGTTCCACGATCTCGGTTTCAGTTTGCATTACCAAGTGCCTCATCTGCTTTTCCTACTCCAGAGAAGACTATGCCAAACAAAATACCACCTGTTTCTCAAACTTGCCCCATGTTTATGTTTTGTGGATTGTTTTGCTGGGTGAATGGAAGTCCAATGGATATCAAAAGAATTGTTTAATGAAAAAGTGGGGAGAGATGTTTTTCTGCTAAGTGTAATTTTGTGTTAAAGTGTTAAAGGACTACAAGTTATGGGAAAAAGCAGTATGGTCCTGCGATACATATCGTACATGGAAATGACTGTGGCAGTTCTAACTAATCTGAAAGCTGAAAGGTAATTTGTTTATTAATATAGATTGTTTAGCTAATATGAAATTGGAGTTAATTATTCATTTTAATGACTGTTCTATTCATTTGAAAATACAGCCATCTGCTGGCACATTTTTTATCACTGAAATTTTAATGCATGTTTTCAAACGTTTAAAAGAAATTCATCTCATGAAATTATGTTCTTGTGTACTTTCTTTTATGAAGCTAAAGCTACTCAAACATGAATGTCAAAATATAACAATTTAGAAGCCTGCATTATAGAAATGTGACAGTAGAGCATCCACGATACCAGTTTAATGTACAGGTACAATGAAGTGGTAACTTTCCATAATGACAGTGAAGAATGTTAAATGAAGCTCTCCAAAGTGATACGTAAGAAGAAAGAAGAGATAAGGTGATTGCTATGTAAAAACAAGATCACTGATGTCCTTTTGTGTTTAGCAAATGACAGGTCTCCTGATATTGTTAAATACCACAAACTTAATGCCAATTGACATACCAAATGTGAAACATATTGCATGAGAAAGTGATTGTTTATTTTCAGAGGTATTTGGAATCCTATTGAAGCTAGTTTTGCTATGCTGTGTTATGTACCTGTTGGAACTAGAATGAGCATTACAGTACATGCCTGTGTGCATGTACATGTGTGGCAGCTGCCTGCCCAACCTCCAGTCTGGATGTCAGCTGGCTGATGGACAGTCAAGTAAGTTGCCTGCAAGGTGAGATTCTGATTGTGGTCTCCATCCATGGCCAATCATCAACCTTAATATTGAAAGAAATAATCCCTGGTGATAAATGGATATTTCTTCTACTGTATTACTGATTTGTATAAAACTGTACAGAAATGTTTTTACAGACTTTTTTGTCATGGAATTTGTACAGGAGTGTAAAAACGATTGTTCCCAATAAATTTTGAGCTGAGTGAAAAGATACCTTATGTAAGAATTTACAAGCACTGAAGTGAAATATGAAGTAGCGTAAATTTGAAAGGTAAATCTGACTCTATGCTTAATAAATCAAGATGCCAACAAGGTGTATGGGAGTGTGGTGGTATAGCTTCATGCATTCTTAACCGTGGTGCTATGTGGAGGTGAGTGATTATCTTCATTCATTAACCATCTTATCCCAAGGAAAAAGTCCCCCACTGATACCCATTGGAGAGGAAGCTCTGTTGGCTCCAGTGCCTTTCTGGACTCTTTGGAGATGACAGAAATCTGTTAGCAATCATTCATTGGTTATCCAGCCTATAGCTTAACCACTATACTGCCTGAGCTAGACATCGTAATACAGATTAACATTATGTCCTTCCAGTAACAAATCAGAAATTGGAAACTATTTTGTACACAGACTCAAATTCAGTGTAAGCTTAAAAACAGTGTTCACAGTTTTAAAAAAGAAAACTGTAATGTGTTGAATACCTCGTACATATTTTAAAACCTCATATTCTGGTAATAAATAATTAAAATCTGGAACAACAGTTGTATGTATGTATTGTAGAGATTACATGTTTGTTAAGTTTTAAAGCAAAGGATTTAAAACTGGAAAGCTCAGTAGTGGGAAAAAAACTGTAACTGGTTTAAAATGTATTGCTCAGCTCTCACCAAATGACAGAACTAAGAGACTCTTTTATTTTCTTTCAAAAATCACTGCTGCCATATGTCTGTTTGATCATATCAATGTATAAGGCTGTTGACATTTGATGCTGATAATGCAACCAACAAAGTACACAATTTGTGGATCACAGATACATTTGTTATTTAATTAAAACATGTTTTGACCTCACTGACCATCCTCAGGCAAACCACTTTAAATACTGCACTAGTACTGACAAATAAAAGTGACAAGTGTCTCTCCATTTCTTCATCCATTTAGTTCTCAACTAATTTTTGTATGGCATTTCTGGATGACATCTGAAAATCCATAATATACAAAGAATTGTGGCTCAGTCCACAGAAAAATAAAATCTAGCAGTCTGTAAACAGTTTTCTGGGTGCTGGTCTGTGCCTTAAACAAGTTGGAGAGCAGAATGTTTTTATAAGCAGAATTTAAAAATAAAAGCTACAGATAATTTCAGTTTTGTATATTAGTCACAGAGTGAGCAAAAATATGTGAAATATGTTTAATGTTCTGAACCAGTAAGTACACAGAGAAACACAATAACAGAAGTCATTTGTTTATCCTCATATATTAAAAGAAACTTTAAAATATTTGAAATTAAATACTAGTCTCAAGCACCATTTGTGTGTGAAAAAAAGAAAATATATGAATGATAAGACATATAAAGAGTTGAAAGAGCTTTCATTGGCAGGTTTTTTTTCCCCTTCTATTTGAGAAAGGGTTTGTGGATGTGAAATTTTCCCAAAAGGATAGTAACAAAAACAGAAATGTGATTCTACGTGGTCATAGTGCTGTGTAACCCCCAAGAGCAGGAATACTTAGTATAGTTGTATAAAAATTAATACACAAATGATGACTCTGAGCATGTAAGTCTTCATTGCACAAAACTGGTTATGAAATTAGGCTAGCATAAAGGGGTCATTTTAGTTACAATGATTTGAACGCTGAAAGGGTCTAATATTATGGAACTGACTGTAACTGCTCTCATGCATGCAATGTCACTGTCATGAAGATTTCAAATCTTATAAAATTGTACATCTGAACTGAAACAAGGGATCTGTAAGGCTGAAAAGAATTATATCAATACCAATGGAATTAAAAAATTTGTCCAAGAAAATCAAGGATATTACATTTATCCCCTGAAGTTATATTGTAAGTGGTTCCAACACTGGCAACATTAGTGAATATTATACAACACAAACCAACGAAATGCAGTTTTCTAAAATTAATATTTTAATTTCTAGTTTCTGGTGTTTCCTACGTGTTTCGAACATCATGGGTTCATCCATACTGCATATACAACTGTCTACCTGAGGATGAAACCACGAGGTTTGAAACATGTAGGAGACACCAAAAATTAGAAGTTACATATTAATTTCAGAAAATTGTGCATTTTGTTGGTTTTTGTTGTATAATTATATCACAATGCATAGTACATAAAACATAAAATTAATCAAGATGTAGTTGAGACAGATATTCCCATAAACACAATGTTAAGATGTGGAGGTTGGTTCCAGACCATCTGTTCTACTTAAGAAAGAAGGCATATTTATACTTATGAAAAATTTACATAAAGTATGAAATCTGATAAATAAATGACAATTTAAGGAGGAAGCACTTACTCTTGAACTGTAGGCAGGTCATGTCCAATGTCCAACAATACAGGTGGTGATACACAAGTCCCTGAAGGTGACTTGAAAAACCTGAGCACTGAATTCTGGCAAGACAAAGGCCTCTCTTTCTCCTTCAAGATCTCTTCATAACAAGCAAGCATCTTCATAATTCCAAGTCTACTTGTTGCTCATTGCTCATTTCAATTGACATTCTCCAACATTTTCTTGCCAGTTTCAATGAGTTAAAACTCCTCCATCAACTTCAAAACTGCTATACTCCAGTCTTTGGGCTCATGCTCATCTTCTCAGCTTCTTCAAGGGCATTTTATTACAGAATTTCAACCAGATCGTCAAACACAAGCTACTGATCATGGGAGTTCAATAACTTTTCATCATTGTAAGTGTGGTATGACGTAAGTTGTGGCATTACAGTCCTTCTGTTGGAATAAGAAAATATGAAGAAGTCAGCTTTGTGTTAAACAACCACTCTTGGGAATGCAATTATCAACTAAATCAGTAGATACTTGTATTTTCTGTCACTCAGCACTGTCATGCCATCCCTGTTTTCTGATTGCCTTAAAATTAGTATGTGTCATGCTTTGTTCTTCACTTATATTGTTTTATATTGTGGTCATCTGGGTAATTACAACATGTAGTCTGGTAAGTGTTTAACATTGTTTCAGGGGAAACTGTCAGATCCATGTCCAGGATAAAAATGCAACACTGTTGATAACAAGGGCATTCAATGCCTAAGGCAATACTTGTACTTACCTTTTATTGGATATGGTAGTTGAGGATGTAGACCATGAGATTACACTTCCATACAAACTAAATCAATGTTCTAATATCCCCGAAGGGGAATTGTGTCAGGACCACAATACAAGACGACATAATTAGGCTTGGTGAGGGATTACATTTACAGGGTGGTCTTTGTCAGTAGAAAAACCTGTGCAATGCCTATGTACATTATATTACGTGAATAATTTGTTTGTGATTGGAGGAGACAATATGGGCTCTTTGTGTATGTAGTCTTGGCAACATCTGTGTTTGAAATTTTTCCACACTTTTCTTATAATTTTAATAGTAGAGAAAGAAAATGTAAGATTTACAGCCCTTTTACAATACTGCTAATTTTGGTATGCTTCATGTGGTCAGGACCTATCTGAACAACCGACAAACTGTGGCATGTTAAAATACTTCACAGGGAGAAACCCAGTGTTTCCTACTATCATAACAGGCTGCATACAACAGAGCACTTGTACCATATGAGTACAGAGATATGTGCAGAAGTCAGTCATGCAATCAGTCACAATCTTCTGCTAATGGCATTTACTCAAAGTTCTAACACAAGTGATACATTTCATGTAATCTGCTTTGCAGATACAAGTGTGATGGGATGTAATGCCATATAGACTGTAAACAGTTAGACATTTCAAAGGGTTGTGGCACCTCCTTCTTTAGGGTCAAGCAGTCCAAGAACAGGAACATCGCAGAACATTTGAATGGTCATGAACATAGCTGTATTAACCTCAAATCTCACAAATACAAATTAGCCACAAATTGGATATATACCTGCTTCTATTTTGGTATTTTGCGGATAACGAAATCTTTTGACAGTGATGAATGTGTTGCTACTGCAGAATCTTTACAATAGTTTATCATTTCTTTCCATTTTTCTTCATTTCTGGCAATCAATTCTTATTTTTTGTTCACATGGCTCCATTTTATCAATTCATACTGTCAATGGCACATCATAAAACAGTTTAAAAAAAATTATTTCTTGAAAATGAGTTACAGGATTAATTCAAAGTTCAAGTCAGTGGCATGCCCAAGAGCAGGCTGAAAAACCACAATTTTACTGAACCTCTAAGATCCTTATGACATCTGGCAATTAACCATAAATTTATAATCCCTCCGAACATACCACTGGTTTAGAGTTTATTATCAGCATACAAGTGGTGCAAGCATACCCTGTGTAAAAATATAATTTCAGCATTTATAAGGGAACACTTCACAGTCAATTGATCATGTAATATGATAAGAAAAAAATGAATACGGTCTCCCTAAAGTCACAGAAGTAGCTCTGAATAAAATTTGCAAACAACCACTGAACACTGGCAAGATTTTTAGCTAACACAACCACACAGCAAGCTCATGCATTGGTGGCCAGTCCCTCATGGAACTTAATGCTACAACTTTTACCAGGATGAAATAAGGTACAATATTCCTTCTCTCATACGACATACACTGCACACGGTATGTTACTGTATTCTTCATTTCCTCCCTCTCTACTAAACTACAGGACATTCAGCAAAACACGAAATTGATTTGTGAACAGAGTTTTATTCATTCATTCCCACATAAAATACGAACAATCCTGGGCTATTTTGACTTCTGGATGTTTGGAGCTACAGCAGCTTGGGCAGCCTTTTTGGCTTTCACCATTTCCACTAATTCCTGTAAAGAAAAACAAACCCATGAAATTATTTTAGGCCCCTTCAAAGAGCAATGTCCATAAACTGAACGACACCTTAAATACAAGCAATTTGATTTTTCTGAATATCAAAATACAAACATTTATTAAAGTTTCTCATAGCTTAAAGCACATGAGATACCATGAACTAAACTTACCTTGCAAAACTGCATATATTATGCCATGTAAACACCAATTAAAAAATCAGAGTTTCAAGAGAAGCAGAAGCTAGCATCATACTGAACTGAGGGAAATAATATGATCTTGCCAGTACCTTTCCAATTTAAGCAGCACACAGTTTGCTAACACACACATTTTTGAGAAATGGGTCTTGTCCAGTTGTATTACATGTAATATTACATACCTTATATCTTCTCATACAGTCTTTCTTAGAACGTGTAGGAAGACATTCAGCAATCCTGTCCCATCGCTCAGGTGTTGAAGCAGGATATGTTTTCAGAGCCTGCTCTAATAGCTGCTGTTCCAAAGCAGTCCAAGGAGCAGCTTTCATTCCCTGCTGATCAGCTGGACCTAAATCAATGGTACTGTAGTTACGTGACTTATGATCATATTTTGATATTTTATCACCCAACTGTTTCAGAGGTGAGGGAGCTAAAGTGCCCTAGAACTAAGCAGACTGCCCCTACCCCATATACACCAACTTCCAGCACTTCTCAATAGTTTTCCAGAAACTGAACTGGAATAATACTGAAATATATATTAAAAACACATTTATATATATATATATATATATATATATAGTGTTTTAGTTACTGAAATGCAAATATCTTCTCTCCCTTTTTCAAGGAAACCATGCAGTCTACTCATACAGATAACTTAATAGTAATTTTGCCACTCTGCTAAGAATGTAGCCACACACTATTATTCAAGTCACACATGGTGGTGCATATGTTTTGATAACACAAAAATTCATGTTTGCATGCCTGTTGTTTGTTACCTGCAGGGCATATTATTTGGAGTCCATTATAGACATTGTAACAAAGAGTTATAAAATACCAGACATCTCAAACATCTGGGGTCAAAAAGATTTCTCACGTTACTTACTATCAAACCTCTGGGATGTAGTTGCAGAAACTTCCACAGAATTTTTATGTTCTTTCTCAAAGTTATCATATGCTTTCTCGTTCACAGCAACTTTAAGGATGTTTCTTGAATAGTCACAACTTTGAAGATCTTTAGCCTTGGCGAGCACTTCTTTTGGAGTCCGCGGCACAAACTCACCAATGGTATGTTGATTGATAAAATTGGCAACTACTTCCCACCTGTAATAATAGTATTTATCACATTTCACAAACTTTTATTCATTAAAAAAAAACACCAGTATTCAACTCAGCATAACGTTAAAATACATCAACCCTAAAGCCGTCAAATGCTGATTATTTTGACTGTCTGCACATTCCTGTGGGCCCCAAGCTGAAAATCTAATTTAAAAACTGTACACTGCAATATCAGAATGTGACATCTCAGCATTATATCTGAATTAGTCACAAAACATTTTCAGAAAACATTTCCCCCACTTGTGAAGTTATGTGGGAGTTTGTGTATGTTGTTTAGCCATCAATTTTGCAGCAGTTTGGCTTGGCATTGGGGGAAATGAAGCTGCCATTTCTAGGGTTCGAGTAATTTACAAAAACCAACTATAGTGCTTTGGCTGTGGGTGAATGACTGAGGAAATGGGGTCAAATTCCTGGCAGGGGGAGAAGATTTTTATCTTCTCCACAACATCCAGATCAGTTTTGAGGTTCATCCTGCCTCCTATCCAACAGACACTGGGGGCTCTTCCCTCAGACTACAGTGGTTGTGGCACAAAGATGATCACCCAATTCCATCTAGTTCTGAAATTAAGAACATGTATGTCTACAGTTCCACTTCCCCATATGTCTTCATGGAATGGTGCCTAAACAAACATAGGGACAACTTTAACTTTTCTTATAATTGGGTAAATAGGATACTTTCATACCTCTGATTAGTTCCTGCTGGGAACACATTGACAGCCTTAATGAGCAACTGCAACTGATCATGTGTCCATGGAGCTGACCCCTTTTTACTTCTACCTGCAGCTCCTGAGCCACCTCCACAGGCACGGGTGGCAGACTCCATAAGCTCTTGCCGCTCACGCTCGATGCGACGTTCTGTTTCCTCCATCGCTTGCAGGAAAGCCACACGGCCATCGTGTGCCAACCTAGTAACTAGTTCTTCCAATCTACAGCAGTAAAATGTTTTGATTGTTTTAAAATCACTGTGACAATCAATGGGTCAAGAGCAGGGCAATGATGGAGGTGACATACGGGAATTAATATAATATGGAGATATAGTAATGAAAATCACCCATTATGAAGAATACTACAGAAAAATCACAGGGGGCTGCAGGAAATGTGTGTCAAGTAAATTTCTTCATTACAAAATTAGCTTAAATTTATATTGTGCTTAAGGCAGAAATTGGCTTCAGTGTTTATTACCAGAAGAAATGCTATTCCAATCTGAATCTGAATTACTAATGTAATAAAAATAACATCATCCTACACTGCAGATATTGCACAACTTACTTCCAGACTTCAAATAAAATATGAATAAGGTTGTAGAAGTTACTATCATTTCAGTCCATACATTTCAATGAATTAAAGCTGCACCTGCTCTGACCTCATGTTACTTAAATTAATTCGAACTCCCTGGTACCAACATGTTACATGAGTTGCGGAATAAGACTGAGAATATTGTAATTATTGTCACTTACTCGTCTATTCTCAGGCATTCACAGATCTTCTCTAGGCCAGCCATGTGGTGCACCATTTCAGAAGGATCAACTGAATAATAATTGTTTTCTTTGGCTAGTTTCCGAAGTGTTGCACGCTCCTTTTTAAGAGCGCGTTTCTGTGCTTCACGTTCTGCTTTTATGGCATCCTGTTTTGCCTTCTGTTCTGCCTCAGCTTCTTCCTTTTTTTTTCGCATCTCTTCTTCAACAGCTTGTGCTTTCTAATGTAGGAAACAAAAGTTCTGAAAATGGTACTTTCATTTTTGTGTTTTCTAATACAAGGGGAAAAAAAAGTCATGAGAATGATACTCTCATGTTTGTTGCTTTCAGTGACAGATAACAATGGCAATTAAAAAAGGATAAATCTGTCTGCATATCTAAATAAAATTTGTCACACAAAAGTTAATGTCCACATTATGAAGATGACTGCACCAACAGACCCAACAGATTAAGTTTTGCACCTCACTGTGTGTACCCAGTGAGATATATGTGGTGCAATCAGACAGTTACCAGACTGAATCTATTTCTCTACAATAACACCACTTACCTCCAAATCAATGCTGTCCCCTCCAAAGTAGCCTCTTTGGGACTTCATACAGTAAGCCCAGCCATCACACTACCATTTAAAGTAGTCTGCGAAGTGCACTGTTAGGTACTTGGCAAATGCATCCTGCAAGTTTACTGCAATCATGGTGATATCAAGAGATATCCTTCCCTTTAATGCCATTTGAATTTTAGGAAAAGAAAGAAGTTGTCATAAGATGTCAATTTAGTCTTGCTGGTTTAAATTTTGTCTTTATGGAACAAATTCATAATTCACAACTCCATGAATGTTGAAAAAAACAATGAGCATCCCTCCATATTTCAATGAGTATGTCTTACCCATTTTTGGGTGTGGAGATGACAGACTCTTCTAATGAGACTAATGTTGCTTGGTTTTTGGGTCATACCCATAAAACTCACATATCACCAGTCGTTACCTTCAAAAGGAATTTTTGGTCTCTTTTCAGGCCTCTCTTCAAGGTGCAGGCCCATCCTGGCACAATTTTTCTTTTGCTTCTCACTCAGCAGGCAGGGCATGAATTTGGCAGCAATCTGATTCATGTTCATATTGTCTGTTAAAGTGCTCTAAACTGACACAAATGAAATTCCCAACATATAAACAACTTCACAGATAGTGATTTCTCTGTTTTCAAAGACAGTTTCCTTTAGTCCACATTTTCATCTGTTTTGCTCATCAATGGAGGTCCCCAGCATTCAGCATTCTCAACTGGAGCCACACCACTTCTGGGCTTGGAAAAACCCAAAAACTCCAGCCCTTCCCACTGTTGGCCCTCCAAATCTACTTTTAGCATTTCAACAGTTTCTATAGCATATTTCCCCAGTTTAAAGCAAAAATGATGCAGATCTGCTGTTTATTCAAATACACCACAATCTCAAATGAGCAACGTATTTGTTCTTAAGACATCACTCAAAAATCACTTGGTACAACCTTATTCCAAGCAGGAAATGACTTGGCACTCTATTCTATCTACATCTTGTGGTAGAAGTTCATGCTAACAGGAGTAGTGTCATCTTGTGGTCAGTCCAGAAACTATCTGATCACACCACACATAACCCAGATCCCAAATTTTGTGGTTTTGAAAAATGTGATGATGGATGAACTCAAAAATAACATTTTCAATAAATGCCTTACATCATCATTATCAGAAAACTTTAAACTTAACTTGCAGAAATTAGTGTTAGCAGAATTCTGATAAGAAGTACATTTAGTTAGTTTTCTTACACGATCCTCCTCCTCCTGACGGGCTCTCGCAGCATCCTTTTTTGCTTGCTTTACAGCTAATTTCCGGTCTTTATCTTCCTGCTTAAATTTTTGAATACGAGGATCTAAACTATATGCTGTATCAACAAGATTTCGAATTCTAGCCATTTCTTCTTTCTTCCGCTTTGCACGAGCTGCCTTATTTTGTTTCTCTATCCATTTTCGTTCCTCACGTCTGAAACAAGGTACGATGTATAAAAGGCAAGAAAATATCAGATAGGGAGTAAAATATGTTACACGAGATGTTACTGCAAAATAATCCTGGCCATATACAGAAATCTTACACGTATACATAGAGCATGTGTGTTTGTGTGTGTGATTATAAGTAGTGCCAAGCCTGGTGACTGTGCAGTCTAAGGCATACACCTGCAGCTGCTAGATTGCTGGGATCGCAGGTCTGAATCCTGCTGGGGGCATGGATGTTTGTCTCTTGTATCTTGTGTAGGTTGTGGCCTTTGTAATTAGATGATAACCATTCAGAGGAGTCCTAAGGGGCGTGTGCATCTGTGTGTCATCTAGAAACCCTGAGGCAGCCTAGGCCCAAATTGGGCTGTTGTGCCACAGCAAACAAATGATTAAGTAGTGTTATTACCAATGATAAATAATTTGTTACTGAGTTGTTCACATTTACATTCCATGATTATTCTTCTCCTGCATGAACTACAGGTTACTGCATGAATTGGATCTTTAATAATAATAATAATAATAATAATAATGGCTCAATGGGTATGGGAGAGGTAGTACCTTTGTAAGGGAAACCCAGTATAGTCAAAATAAGATGTTTAAAGAAGACACTAAAAAATTTTACAGAAACTTGGGCATGAAGATTGTAAAGGCCAGAGAACCTCCCTCTATGGCAGAAACAGAGACTTACTGGAAGTCACTATGGGGAGAAGAAGCACAGCATAATGAAACAGCAGAATGGATAAGAAGGGAACAGGAAAGGAAAGTTAGTC
>Ga0131853_10010885_pt1 | contig 16625 bp, 16 predicted proteins | sample TergutLab28metaG_FD_92764 | JGI IMG/M metagenome (GOLD analysis project Ga0131853, IMG submission 92764) | Labiotermes labralis P1 segment gut microbial communities from Petit-Saut dam, French Guiana - Lab288 P1 (version 2) (version 2) | ecosystem: Host-associated > Arthropoda: Insects >...
ATCCAGTGCACAGCCTGGTGACTCTTGGCTCCATGCCCTGGGAGAAGAACCCTCCAATACCCATTGAGTAGGAGGCTGGGGAGTGGGGTTCACATCCAGTCTGGATGTTTGATAGAAAAGTCCGTTGATGTGAAGAGATTCAAATCTTGGATCATCCAGTGCACAGCCTGGTGACTCTTGGCTCCATGCCCTGGGAGAAGAACCCCCCAATACCCATTGAGTAGGAGGCTGGGGAGTGGGGTTCACATCCAGTCTGGATGTTTGATAGAAAAGTCCGTTGATGTGAAGAGATTCAAATCTTGGATCATCCATTGCACAGCCTGGTGACTCTTGGCTCCACACCAATACTCTAATGAAGTTTAATCATCTTTTGCCATCATTTTGAAACGTATTGTCCTAGGAGCCCGTATGGTGGTCTCCAAAATGTACTGGGAAATGGCCTAGCAAACCCCATGCTGGTCTCTGTATGTGTACTCAGTAGCAGTGTAAATTCCCACACTAAACCAGAAAAACACAGACCATCAAGAAAAATGATCAGCATTTAAATGCTAGTCATGACGTTTAAAACGTTTATTTGGTTGACCTTGACAAGACGCAGTCTGTTATATTCATGTGACTTCCAGCATTCAGTTCCTTATGTTTCACTGTAAAAAATCTGTAGCTATATGAATGTCATCATTCTTCATGTAATTTGTTTTGAAGATACTCATGAAGTCTTGTGTCTAAGCATGAGGACCTTCATGATATGCACTGTGTATCAGATATGGTAGGACCTTCCTGATATAAACTCTGCAGCAGATTTTGTTTGAGTGATCATATTGATGAGTGTGAGAGAGGTGGGACATGTTGCATATGGCAGAGACAAAATATGCAGACAGGGTTTTGGTGGGGAAACCTGATGGAAAGAGAACACCGGAAGGACCTAGGCCTGTGTGGTAGGATAATGTGACACCTGTTCTTAAAGTAAAAGGACTAAAGGTGCTGTGGACTGGATGTATCTGGCTCAAGATAGGCACAAGTGGGTGGCTGTTGTGAACAGGGTAATGAACATTTTGGTTGCATAAAATATAGGATATCATGTGACAGATTGAGGTACAATTATCTTCTTTGGATGGACTTTGAATTTGAATAGCCACTACACTAAAGCACAAGAGAGACAAATGGGTGCACTATATTGTGAGCATGAAGCATAAGATAAACAGACAGTGCAGTACATTGTGAGCATGAAGCATAAGATAGACAGACAGTGCAGTACATTGTGTGCATGAATTATCATCTTTTCATTCAGATTTCTGTAAGCAGCTTTCCAAAAAAGAGGCTCTTGGTGAAGCATCCAGTGAATCTGAAGGAGAGGACCATCACAGTAGTGGGAGTGATGCAGAGCGACCGTTTCACCACCCATTTCAGATCAAGGAACGGCCATCCTCAATTGTGATGAACATCCGGGTAAGTCTTCCCCTTCAAAATCCCACCTCAGATGTCCCTGTCATGGATGGGGCTAATGTCTTTAGGTGGCTCACAAGGGCAATGGTCCATGAAGTCAAGGTGTTGGGCATCATGCTGAGGAATGCTTGGCACTGCGATGGTGATGACAGTGCTGCTAATGATCCCCTTCCATCACCAGGCAACTCCCCATTGTATTTATGCCCTTCACCCATAAGTGGCTGTACCTGTTACTTGTGGGACTGTTGTGGAGTTGTGGAGAAAACAAGAAATAACAGACGTATCAAAAGCAGGGACACCGTGGTACTGAAGGACATGCCTAGTTTTGCTCAACAAGGGGCCGGCCAGTCCGACAAACCAACCCAGGGACCTGGTATTTTCAGCACATCTAGGGATGTTGAGCATGTAACAACAGTCAAGGACAGATGGGCACAAGGGGCCTGAAAGTGTAAATTTGTTCAATTTAATCTGCACCATAGCAAGCCTGTGTTGGCACTACTTTGCCAATAACTTGCTACAGGGGAGACAGATATAGCAGTTACTCAGGAACTCTGGGGTTATGTGGACTGAATAACATAACGAGCCACTCACCCAATGACACAGTCACACATCCCAGGGCTGTAAGAACTTAAAAACCAGCAGGTGCAGTGTCGCCACAACACAGCAAATTAAAAGTTGTGTGTACTTCGATACTGCCTGCACCAGACTTCACCTTCCATTCTGTGTGGATGAAAGACATGAACTGACACCATGCACCTTCTTTAGGAGCTGATATTTGCTCACATGGTCTGGAAATGAGGTTCCCTGGCCAAAAAAAATCAAAGGAGAAATCATTACAGCATTAAATGTAGTTGGTTTATTGCAATGCACCATCATCATTTCAAACACAGTGCGTGAGCAGGCTTATGCATTTGTCCCATCTTCACACATTACACAATAATGACGAAGTTGGGGTAGCTGTTTGTGAATGCAAGAGCCCAGTTTCTAACGCAACAGGCTTTTTAAACCCATGCTAAGGTGGGCAAATATGTCAGTGTGCCTGAGGATTGTGCTGAAACATAATGATAAATTCAGCGCAATAAGGCAGGTACACGTAGCTGCGATAACTTCTCACCTTTCCCACTGAATGTACGTTGTATGAATTCTGATGTTTAATTATTTTATTGATACAGAGATGTCACTGCTCCCTTTCAAAAGTCACTTCAGTATTTTCATATCCTAACATGTTTTAGTTTTAATATCCAACTCATTGTTACTCTTCCATCTATGCCTAGGTCTTACAAGTGGTCTCTTACTTTAGAAGGGAGGCATGTTAGTTGGGAAACTGAGGAAATTACAGAATGAACTTCACTAACATTCACTAGTAGAGTTAGAAAATACAAGTTATGTGTAGTCTGTAGATCAAACAGCAGATGGATACAGGATAATATTAGAATGTTTCTGAATTGCATTGTGACAGAACTCAGTGCAACTGCCAGTGAAGACTTTGCAAGAGAAGACAGCTGAGCAGTCCAAGCAGTTGCGCATCCAGTTCCCTGTGTCCAGCGGACAGCAGCACAGGAAGTCGGGTGAGTGCACGCATAATTGTGCTTCAGTCCCTCACAAGGTCACTGAAGGATGAAAGACATCATGTAAGTCACACCAGGTTAGGTTAGGTTAGTTGTGGCTGAAGATTGGTATGAGCAAGCATGTGAGACAGATGGCAATCAGGGCATGCTTACTACCGTGTGGTGCAGACTCGTTTGTTGTTTGATTGGATAGAATCTTAACAGCGTAAAGTTGAAAATAATACAGAACTGTAATTTGGCTGTTGTTTTTTATGGGTGTGAAACTTGGTCTCTGGCACTGAAGGAAGAACAAGCATGGAAGATGAGATGGGTGGGGCATATGGTACATAAGGGGGAGAGGGGAGGTGTATACAGGATTTTGATTGGGAAACTTGAAGGAACAGTACTACTTTGAATAATGGGTATAGATGGTAGGATAATATTAAAATGGACCTGAAGGAAATGGGATGGCAGGGTGTGGACAGAATTAATGTGGCTCAGGATAAGGACAAGTGGTGGGGTCTTTGTATCTCAATAGTGAATGCTTTCTACCATAAAATGTGAGTAATTTCTGGGCCAGCTGAGGAACAGTTAGCTTTTCAAGGACTCCTCCAAGGAGTTAGTTAGTGTGACAGGTATTTCCACAAATGTCCATTATGCTGCACCACTGGCACAGCTGCTCATACTGCTGTTAATATTGCAGAGAATGAGTGGGTGCCGGTGTCACCGAAGAAGGAAGAGCCATCAGCTGCCACGGTGACAGTGACAGTGGCAGAAACCAGGCTACAAACGGAGATGGTGAATCAGGTGTTTCCCAGCACTATGGTCACCGAGGTGAGTGTGATTCCTGCAGGAAACAAACTTACTCGAGTTAAGTCCTGTTCCCATGACTGGTGTATTTCACAAGTGTTGGCACACTTGTGAAATACAGTGTGTAGGGAACCAAGTGAATTGTTGTCATACTGGTTAAGATAAAGATGATACTTGGGGTACACTTGACGAGTATTTGCCTGGTTATTGTGATCACATGTTCCTATTACTGTTACTTTGCTGTGTGACATCTGAATGAAACAGGATTGCACACAGGTTGTGGGAACACGCCACGTTTCAACTTCGTAAGTAAAGAAGATGGTGGTGATTTCTTTGACTTCATTGTATTTAGAGGGTAATGGACAAGTGCACCATTCCCATGTGTGGTGAGTATCCATACCTGACAGATGTTTGTCACGTTTACCAGTGACTGTGGAGAGCTAATGCATCATATTGTTTTGCAGGGACTGGACATTGGGTCAATTGTATCACAACGACTGACAGCAATGCGGAAGTTGCAGGAAAATCCCAATGATGTTCAGGCCCTTTCGGAGATGTATCGTGCTCAGAAGGATGTATGTACCTGTTGTACCTATTGCGCACACTGCAGGCAGTTTCATAAAGTGATGTGCTCTGGTGGCAGTAACAAATACTAAACTTTTATTTGATTTTCTCACAGCCATGTTGCTTAGGATTTGAAGTCTTGAGAGATGTAATGATGTGTAATTCAGTGAGTGGTTCCCAGCATTTTGAGAGATTATGGTACCTTCATCTTCAGGGGTCAGGCAGTCCAAAGAACACCACTTACCCAATGGCATGTTGTCACATCCCTTAAGATTTGAATCCACATAAAGTATCTGCTTATGATTAAAGAGGCTGGGAACTGTTTGTGACAGATGCAGATGTGGGCTGAGTCGAAGCAGCAGCCGGGGCAGTTCACTGGCAGCACAGGTGCTCGGGTGCTTTCAGCTGCAGAACTTGCATCTGGCTACCAAGCATGGGTGAAGAAGGTACTGCAGGTTGTTGGGTCCCTTACTGTCCACATATTTTGGCATTTTGACCATTTTTTAGTAAGAGCCCTGGGCCAGTGGCCAGCCTTTGTGGTACTCTGAACATAGCTGGTCAGGCCAGCCTTCTTGGGAGGGCTAGTGTTTCTAAAGTGGTCTTAAGTGGAATCTGTTACATTTTTATAGCTGGCAGAAGAGAAAGAGTGTGCAGGACTTTGGTGTGAACCTGGGACATTTGGTGCAGAAGTGTAGGGCCTGATGCCTCAAGTAACAGTCTGTACAGATGGAAACCAACATGCAGTGCAAGATTGCAGTGCTGCTGAAGATACTAGTCTTCTGGGATGTGATGTCATGTTGTTGGCCAGTAGTTCTCACCATTGCAAAGGATTGTAATGCCTTGTCTTCCAGGTCAAGCAGTACAAGGAGAATGGCCTGCTTCAGCCTGAACATGAAGGCTCTGTTATCCTTTGAAATGGTAGGACCTTTGTAGCCAGCAGTAGTGTCATATTTCAGCAGAACTCTGTTGTCATTATCACCTTAAGACTGGGGTCTTTCAGTGTGTTAGATAGGTATCTGCTGCCCCGATCTTCAGGGTATAAAGAGTAAGGTGAATGGGATAAAAGTAATGTAAGGAATTGAGTGCATGGCCTTGAGAATGGGCAAACACAAACTTTCAAAGAGGAAATTGCAAGAAACTGGTGGAAGGAGGAGGAAAAATTTAGAAGTGCAAAGAAAGGAGGATGAGATACACAAAGCGGAAGGGAGATACTGTTGTTTGACATAGTTTCCTCCCAGCTCCAGACACTATGACTGTCTCACCTCAGTCTGATGCTCAGTGTCTGCCCCTGCCAAATTGCATTATGTATTCTCATACCGGGGGGGGGGGGGGGGCATAGGGCCTTGGGTTGAGATTTAATCTCTGCACGGATAAGATGTATGTTGTGTGTTGCACTCCACAATGTCATGTAAAGAAGATGGCTGTCAGTGCCTTGTAGGAATGCCAGAATGTAATGTGTGTCATGTGTGCAACAAACACTCGTGGTGAACCAGGCAGTTTGGTACGGCAGTTTATTGAAGTAAGTGTTTTGGGTGTCAGCTGCATAGCGTTTAGTGTAGAGAGTTGTAACGAAATTTAGTGTGTTTATTTGTGTCATTGCTAAGATTAGGTTGTGGCAGTCATGGATGGATGAATATATGAATGTATGAGTGTGTAGCATTGGTTAAATGATGATGGTAGAGGAGGACCGAAGTACTGGGAGACAGGTCTGTCACAGTGCCACTTTGTCCACCACAAATCACACATGGATGGATTTGGGATTGAACCCAAGCTTCCGCAGTGCTGGCAACCAACCACCTGAGCCATGGCACGCTGTTGATATTCTGTACTTGGTGGGCCGTCATTAAATGTTGTCAGGTAAATCTTGCTGCAACTCACCTTACTGTAACATTTAACTGCCTTCTCATTCGTTTGGTCCTGTAGCAACCAAGCCTCTTCCTCTGCCTGAATCTTCCCACCCCCCAGCTCCTCATTTTCCTTCCATCAACTTCCTTCCTTCTGTTTGATATCTTTCCTAATATTTTGTTGCCATCTAGGTCATGGTCTTTCTCTTGAACATCTTACTTGTAGTTGCAGAGTGAAAATTTTGGGGTTCATTATTTGTTTTTCTTAATGTGTTTATGCCCTGATTGTTTAGTTCAGTTCTTCATTCATTTATCTTACAAGTTAAGTAAATGACGGCCTGAAAGTTTGTGAACCTGGATGCAGAATTTTTGACCTTCTGTGTTCACCCATTCTAATGCCAATATTTCCACCTTTCAAGGCATGAGACCACATGTTTGGTGAGTTTCCCTCACCTACAGTACTCTTAGTTCAGTCAAGCTCTGTCTTTAATTAGGTGAGGTTTATTGCTTTCATGCTTTATGGAGTGAGACTCTCCTTCAGTTATTTAATGCATTTTTTGCTTTCTTTGAGATTATTTTTATTTTTTATTAGTAATTCTTTATAAGTTCTTGGTACTAAAATGGATTCAAATGTTCATGGGAGTTTTGTCGGTCCCAATTACATCTGTAAATTGAGACTCAGATGTATCTTTAAATTCTGAAATTGTTTTGTACCACATTCAAGCTCTTCTGCTCTTTATTTGTGCATTGTAAATAATCCCATGTCACATAAATACAGATCACATTAAGATTTACAGTTTTATAGACTGTGTCATGGCTCAGGCAGTTAGTCATTAGACTGTCACTGTGGAGGCCTGGGTTTGATCCAGCACCAGGCTGTGTGGCATTAGTGGTGAACAGACTAATTATGGGACACATTTCTCTCCAAGTCCTTTTGTTTCCCTCTGTCTCTATCATTCCACCATTGCTCCATACCCAGTTTCCCACTGTCAGTATCATTCCACCATAATTCCATATCCAGTTTCCCACTGTCAGTATCATTCCATCATTGCTGCATACCCAGTTTCTCTCCGTCAGTATTATTCCACCATTGCTCCATACCCAGTTTCCCTCCATCAGTATCATTCCACCATTGTTTCATACCCAGTTTCCCCCTGTCAGTATCATTCCACCATTGCTCCATACCCAGTTTCCCTCCATCAGTATCATTCCACCATTGCTTCATACCCAGTTTCCCCCTGTCAGTATCATTCCACCAGTGCTCCGTACTCGGTTTCCCCCTGTCATTGTCATTCCAACATTGTTCCTTATTCAGGTTTTCCTTGTCAGTATCATTCCACCATTGCTCTATACTCATGTGAATAGTCTTAGCAATTTACACCAGCATTAAGTAGCAGACTTTATAGTAAAAATATTTAAAAAAAACAGAACAGTTTTAAAATATCTTCTTCTTCCATGAAATATAAAATAATTAGTAGTTAGTACACACAAAATGTTGCTACTCCAAACTGACAGTGGCCTTCACTGTGAGTGCTCACAAATCTTATCACATTGGCCTGTAACAAATTTTCAGGTGCATATAGAGGGAGATTTGTAATGCAGGCACAGACCATCCCCTGCAAGGGGGGTGGAGTCTGTGCCTGTAGGGGGAGTAGCCCCATGCAGCTGGCAACACCTGCAGGCAGGTAGAAGTGTTGCCAGCTGCCAGCCACCTGAAGATTTGTTACAGACCTCTAGCATGATGAAGTCGTCAGGGGAATACCGTGCTGCAGCCTGCAAGTGTTCTTGAAGTGACAAGGCCATCAAATGGTGAGTAGACACTTCAGCATGGGTCAGAACTTTCCTTAGTATGAACACAGTCTTGTCACACAACATGCTTTACTGGGGCCGACTGTTAGGTTAGTTCTGGTTCAAATGATATTTGTTTGCTGGGTGTTTACACTGTGTAGTGTGCCTTGTTCTGACATTTTGGGGGAGTGTACTGCCTTCTTGTGTAGAGTGACTGAATTTGTGCAGGTGGCTGGTGAAGTTATGTGGTGGAAGATGATGATCTGGTTATATAGTAAGGTTTGAGGGAGTTCAGCAGATGAAACCTATGCACAGTGCTCTTCAGAGATCATAATGTCTTCACATATTTCACTGTTTGAGGCTCTGAAAGGGGCACTTTTGGGATTGTTAACTCCCATTGGCCCAGGACAATCCTATCCCCTGTTCCCACTTCTGTAACTGTCATTGGCCAAAATCCCACAAACTTTCTCATATAATTGACACATCTTCTTCCAGCACATCCCTTAAGCATCCACCTCTGCCAGTCCAGTCAATGTCAAGATGTCAGCATCCAAACACAGCTCACTCACTGCATGGTCTAAACACCCAACAGATGATAAGTATTTGAACAACAGCTGCCAAGCAAATGTGAAAACTTACAGTTCCCAGTTGTGGCTGTTGCTCCCACTCAGGTCTCTGAATGCCCTGCTTTTGATCAGGGGATGGTACTCGCTGATGCCAGTGTCTGGCACAAGGGGCCTGCATCATCATGTGGGCTCAGAACCACACATAAGATGCTGGATCCAGTCAGTCCCACACACTGCTTGAGTCCCTGTTGCGCAAGTTAGGAAATGTCTACAGGGTTTGCTGATAAGCTATATTTGTGTCTGCTCATGCTGAGAGTTGTGAGATCTGAGGGTCTCACAGTGCTGACAGTGGCATTGCTGAAGGTGTTGGGCGAGTGGTTCATGACATGTGGAGGGATTGCAGTGCCTTTGTGGTCAGGGTCATACAGTGCAGCGTGTGTGTTCTGTGGGTATCGTGGTGGGTGGCAAGCCTGTAGCAGGAAGTAGTAGGAGGGGCTTTTAGTGTATACTGTTGTTAGATGGTGTATGATGAAGGAGCTGATGATCATTTGGTAACCAACGGGAGTGAAGGGTGTTACGGATCATGTGCAGTTGGAGTTGGGAATGTGAAGTGGTGATAATGAAAGTGATTAAAAGTAAATAAGTTAATGACCCTGAAGCTGAAGGAACTGTGATACTTTGAGATGTTTGGACTGCTTGCCTAGCAGCACAGTGTCACATCCATAAGGCCCAGCTCTTCATATTCATAGTCAGACATGCTTGCATAATGTTTAGATGTCACCTGTATCGCTGGCCTCAGCGTGTACCTCTCAAAGAACACAGTGTGTCGCTGTTACAGAGACCTACAACATAAATGTATGTAGGTCTCTTCATGTTTTTGTTTGATTTTAACCAGAGCTGTCTTTGTTGAACAGATTTGTAGTGAAAATTTCCAGTATAAAGTTCTGTCAAAATCTGTCCAGCAGGAGCCATGTCCTTTTAAGACATTTTGGCAGGGGGTTTCACTGAAATTTGTCAGTACATTGCAGTTTTGGTTAAAAGGTGACAAAAACAAAGGCATTTTAGACATCTTGAATTTGAAGTGCTTAATGTTTATTGGAGAGAAAAATGTTTTGCAGTGCCAGAATTTTTACAGTGTGTGTACATTTCATGACTTGTTCACTTGGATAATTTATGAGTTATTGCATCACATCAAATTTACATGTGTCTGATCCCATATAACACTGGGTTTTTACAGAGCTCTGAGTTTTTTCTTCCATACATTTTGTTTCTGATGATGATGATGATGATGATTAATGATATCTGTAGAAAATGCCGAGAGAAATTAGAAACTATTGAACGTATCACTGGTGTATGATGTCGTGTGCTAGCTCAAGGCAGTTATACCCATTGTCACAGTCAGTAGCCAGCATTATCCTTCAATAATTGGTTAACAGCTGTGGACTTTCAAAGGGACCACCATTTCAATTTTATAAGTATGAGCCACAGTCCATGTTGGGGAACTCCCATTATAAACTCCATAATGACAGGTCTGTGGAAACTAATATAATGTCCATGACAATAGACTGGACATAGACATACTTGACCAAACCATCAAAGAAACGCGTTCAATTGATGTAGCAATTCCTAACAGTCACAACCTTCACAGCACAATCACCGAGAAGTTCCATAAATATACAGACTTGAAAGAATATCTTATAAGAAATTGGAAACTGCAGATGGTCCGTATAATACCACTGGTCCTGTCCAGAGAAGGTATTATTGGATACAAATTACATTGTAGTTTGAAACTGTTTGAGTTTCGTCCTGGTATATATATTCTGTTGCAGAAAGCAGCAGTAATTAGTACATGCCACATATGAGGAAGGTTTGTGGCAGAGCAATTAATATGAAGTGCCTGGTCAGTGAGACCCGTACTGTTATGAGAAAACGTTACTGCTGTGAAGTAAGGAAGGTGGTAGAGATACATTCCACTTCTTTTAAAAAATGTCTGGGTTCTCTGTTCTGTTCACCTGTAACCTCATACTTGGACATGGCCATGCTTACTTTACTTCCCCATTTACATCTAATTTGAAATAAGTGTTTTACAGTTTTTTGTCAGTCACATTTGTACAGGTTAATTCTTTACCATAGTCTGTATCTTTGTTCGTATTTAGCGTTGTTATATAGAAATTATTTTCCCCACTTTTTTTGTTTCTCAGTATTTTTGTAACATGTTTGATGTTACGTAGCATGTTTACATTTGTTTTCATTGATAATTAAGTCTCCTCTGTACAACAGTTTTGGTATGTGTGACAGCAACTATAACATTTGTCTACGTATGGACACAAGCACATATTTTCATACTCTTTACTGCCTATTTGCATGCAGTTTTCCAGTTCTGTATGTTTGGAGCATGGCCCTGCTTTTTGTAGTATTGCAACATCCATGGGACATGAATTGTATGTCCATGGTATTTGCTACTGCTGAACAAACCAAACCAACTCCATGCAGCGGAGTCCTTGACAAGTTGTTTGTTTCTCAGCTAGTCAAGAAATTCCCCACATTTTATTGGACCTTGCATTTCATTATGGAGTTCACAAGAGCCTGCCAGTAGTCCATATTGTGGTCCAGATTAATCCACTATGTGGCCCCTCAGCATATTCCTGTAAGATCCATATTAATATTATCCCTAAATTGGTGCATGTGCATTCAGACCAGTATCACACCAGCAACCTGTTAGCAGGATGTATGACATCCTGTCCATAACAAACTGTACTCTCTTAATGGCTGATAATATTCTCTGAGGTACATAAAATCCTGTCCATAATTAATGATTTTCTTTGCCTTTTCCACATACAGAAGTATAATCCTCTGCTCATTCAGTGCCTTCCTTGTCTCACCTCACCTGTGCCTCACTATATCTAACCTATATTTTTTGATACTTCCCATTCTGTGCATTATAGTCCAATTTCTGTCCTTTTAACCAATAAACATGTATGTGTTGGTTAAAATGACAGAAATCTAACCTATACTTGCAAGCAGTAGGGTTCTCACAGCAGTGATGCTAAGGATTTGAGTCTTCTGTAATGTGATGCTCTGCTGTTTGGTTAGTAGTTACCAATGTAGACTCATCTTCAGGATCACATCACGGAAGACTACAGCTGTTTTCAGTGACACATCCTTGAAGTCTCACATTCCATATCTAATGTTCCTCAAGAGAGCAGAGTTATGCTGGAAACAGAAATATTATTACACTCATGTATAGGAACACAGTGATGATGGTTTGTAATTATGACTTAGAATTCAGTTTATGGTGTGGTAAATGGAGTTGGCAGTAGTGCGGAACATTCATATACGTTGTTATTTGTTGTTACATGTGTTACAGTAATTGTGCCGCCAATTCCACTATATAGACTGCCCATGGCTCAGTCATGGAAGCAAGGGGTACTTTGAAAAGCACATCCCTGTGTGTGATGAGATACCTTCATATAAGTATTGTTCCATCAGAGTTCTCCAAAATTTTTGCTTTTGTAACTTCCAGTTGCTGTGAGGGACATCTGCCATTATAAACAGGCAGGTTGTCCCTCTGCATGCCATGAAGGCATCCCTGCATACAACACACATCACATGGCACATCCTGAGTGCCAAATTCCTGCATGCATCAGCGCATGGCACAACCTGAATGACACGTCCGTGCATGCACGTGGCAAAACTCGGAGTGTCACATGCCTGCATGCTACACACAGCACATGCCAATCTGAGTGGTGCGTTCCTGCATATAACAAATGGCACATGGTACAGCATGAGTGCTACATTTCTACTCACAACAAACAGCACTTGGCACAGTTTGAATTCTGCATTTGCATGTGGCTACACATGACACATGACATGCTACCTTCCTGTATACAGTATATAGCACTTGGTACAGGTGGTGTGCCACATGCTTGCATACAAGTAGCAAATGGCATGATCTGAGCCTCCAGCTCTGCATAGAACAAACAGCACGTGGCACAATCTGGGTGACGCATGCCTGCATACAACAGAGAGCATGTGACACTATCTGACTGCTGTGCTTGTATACTGCAGATGGCATGTGACACAATCTGAGTGCTGTGTGCCTGCATACAAGAGACAGCATGTGACACAATCTGAGTGCTGTGTGCCTGCATACAAGAGACAGCATGTGACACAATCTGAGTGCTATGTGCCTGCATACAAGAGACAGCATGTGACACAATCTGAGTGTCATGTGCCTGTATAAAGAAGACAGCATGTGACACAATCTGAGTGCTGTGTGCCTCCATACCAGAAACAGCATGTGACACACTCTGAGTGCTGTGTGCCTGCATACAAGAGACGGCATATGACACACTCTGAGTGGCGAGTGCCTGCATACAACAGACAGCATGTGACACAATCTCATATCTGCATAAAAGCATGAGACAATTGTGAGGTTTGAGATTGGGGTCTTTTCGACTCTGAGAGCGTGTAGTCTGGTAGATGGGTACAGAAGTTCTGTAGCTGGCACATTCCCTTGAAATGCCAGTAACAGTCTACAAAATTTAGAAGTCTGCAGTCTGAATGTTAACTGTGCATGCCACAGGACGTTGTGATTGGTGTGAGTTGCAATGACACTGTCATCTGTTTGTTTAGGACCTGCTTACCACAGCCTCACCGGTAAGTGGTGGCATGGGCATGGCACTCCTGCAGAAGATGGGTTGGCGGCCTGGAGAGGGTCTAGGGAAGAATAAGGAGGGCACGTTGGAACCACTGCAGCTGGAGATCAAAATGGACAAGAAGGGTGAGAAATTGTGTCGCAACTACCGAGTGGTGTTGTGTTTCCACAGACTGCCTGCTGCTGAGCAGGTAGTCAGCAGTCAGCAACGTCCATATTTATTGAAGTGTTCATACAAATGCATGTGTTAATGAATATATATCACCACTTGACAGTGTGATGGGAGATGACTGTTTTGACAGGCTTGGTGTCACAGGAGGAGCTGGGACGCAGACTGGCGCTACAGGCACCACCAAATCCAACCAAGACGCTTGTTGGTGAGTGTAGATGTTGGTCATACTGGCCCATTGAATGTGGGGTAAGGCCTAATGAACAAGTATGAATAGTGGAAATGTTGAAGACTGAGCAGAAGGTCTATTAAAAAAACTTGAATGTTGAAACTACTGACTCACTGAGTGTGAAGCAAGGACTAATGAACAAGTTTTGTTGCAGGTAAGCATCCTGTTTCACTGCTAGTAGAGTTGTGCTCCAAGCGCCGGTGGGGTGCACCCCAGTTTGAGCTCTGCTTTGAATGTGGCCCTGACCACATGAAGAACTTCCTCTTCAAGGTGACTTTTTTTTTGTACATATGCTGTTTGAGAGTTTAGGTACAGCAGAGTCTCACTGTTTGTGAACCTTATTATTTGGGATTCTAGTAGTTTATGAATGGTTGTGACTAGTCAAGATGAGATCACATGGCTCGCCAGTTGGCTTCAGTTACTGTGCCATGATTGTGTGGATGACTGTTAGCTTAGTGAATCTCTGTTCTGCATTAACCCTCAAACATAGGAGGGGCTTTAAAATCCATTGTGCAATGCAGGAGCAGTATTTAATGGTATTTAAATTTTACTCGGATGATTTGCAAATGGCTTGCATTTTCATTTGAAATAGCTTCCATATTTTTGTCTTATATACATGAAACTTGGAGTGTTAGTATTGTGCCAACTGTAGATAATAATCATGCACCTCGCATTACAGCTGTAAGTCCTTGTATGTTTGGCTGCAAAACATGTCATGATTGTGACCGTAATATTACCGCTTTGTTCTCTTGTCATGCATGCTGCAGACTGCACAACATACTATTGGCTAACATTTCCTTTCTGTGAGAGGTATTCTTCTTGGGACAAGGCATTCTGTCAGCCTCCTTATGGTGTTGTCGCCACCATGGTGACCTGATACTTTACACTGCCCTGAGTATTGTACTGATAAACCCTCTACCAACTGTATCCTGAATTTTAGGTGGGCGTGTTTCCATCCTATCCAATATGTAACCAGGGAACTGAGAATTGCAGCACTAAGTAGCCTTCTGAACAATTTCATGTACCACTTATTCATTCCTTTCCTCACTGCAACAGCTGGTCTTTCTAATCAACACCACCCAGTTTTCATGGTCCCTCAGATGTGTGTCCTTGGAGATGTTGTCTTTAAAATGCATAAATTTGCAGATGCTTCAGATCTGTCCAAGGAAAGAACAGAACCAAAAGGTCGGATAGCTGCCACCTGGTTTTGTGACAAATGCAATCACACACTGAGCTTCTGTACAATACCAGGTAGCATGAAAGGTGCCAATACAGTATGTTTGTTTTGCTGTCATGGGCTGCCACTCATTTTCCCTTGAGACTACTTGACAAAAAAAAAATTGCCCATAGAATTTTTGAATTTCTGTGCATAGTGTTTTGTCCCATTCACGTTTTATATAAAACATACCATTCAACAGTTTGTTCAAATATATCTGCAATGTTGGTCAGATCCTTGTTGCTGCTCTGAGGTCTGCTTATTCCAGTATACATTTCGCTATGTCTGACATAATTGTCCGTGTTCTTCCTCACAAAATCAGTGACAGCGCATCTTCAGTTGGCTGTCTGGGGTGCAATTTTATGGACTTCAGAAAAAACTAACAATGCAAAAAGCATGGTTCCAGTACTGGTTTCAGAACAAACTTTGTCACATGCACTTGCAGGCAATTCCAGTACCTACACAGTGTTGTGAAAATGACACTGGTATCTCCAGAACTCTTCATTTTATAAAACAATAAAGATAATGCAGCACACTGTAAGTACATGTGATGCTGTGCACAGAGGGGCTATGTGATGCTGACTGCTTTATTGCATTATGGAATGAGACTCCCACAGTATTTTAATGTATTTTATGCTTCCAAAAATTATTTGTTTTAAATGCTTTTTTGAGGTTATTCATTTTGTAAGTTCTGGAAAACAAATAAGTACTTTCCACTGGAAATGGATTTCAAGGTTTATGGATTTGATTGGTCCCACCTGATCACTAACATTGAGAGTCTGCTGTGCTTGCATTACAGTTTTCTAGGGTATGATGCCATCTTCAGAGCAATCAGTCTTTTAACCCTGATGATGGGAGGTGGCACATTCCTCCAGAATGTTGGTACTATCTGAATTACACTGTGCCGTTCTGGAAGAGTATTCAGAACGTAGGATGTGTTTGTCTGTTGCAGGTCCGTGTCAATGGCAATGAGTACAAACCCAGCGTAGCAAGTCCCAATAAGAAGCAGGCCAAAGCAGAGGCTGCAACCATTTGCCTCCAAGCTCTAGGTGTACTGCCTTCCTGAATCAAGTTCCTTATGAATCATTAAATGTGTTCTTACCGTGAAGCAGCTGTATCTTTGTAAGTGTATAACAGGGGTCTCCAGCCTTTGTGTGGCAAAGGGCCACACCCGTTATTTGGGTTGGTTTGCGAGCCATATGTGGACCAATAACAATGAAGTGATATATCTGACTGCCTACATTATTGTGTATTTTTATGGTATGGACCAATAACAGTGAAGTGATATATCTGACCGCCTAAATTATTGTGTATTTGTATGGTATATGGCTGTGAGCTGTGTGTTGGAGACCCATGCTGTACAGTTTCTGTCCTTCCATCCTGTTTCCTAACCACAAACATCACTTGGAAATGTGTTAAGATTCATTCTCAAGTTAAGAGATATTACGCATTCTCCAGCATGGAGGATGGCAACAAATATATTGAATGAGATACTGCGGACAAACAAAAGTGGGTGAGCTGCAATGGGGTTTGGCATTAGGGTTAGAAACTAAGTTTTTTTTTTTTTTGGGGGGGGGGGGGGGGGGGGGGACTTCGCCAGTTTTTGCGTTATTACGCGAGATTGCGGGGGACAAAATTTTTTTAAGAGAAATTTGTAAAAAATTTCCCCCCACTGTCTACCTGCAGAAGAATAAAATGTAGTTATGTGCTCTCCCCCCCCCCCCCCCCCAAAAAAAAAAAAACTTAGTTTCTAACCCTAATGCCAAACCCCATTGCAGCTCACCCACTTTTG
>Ga0131853_10010886_pt1 | contig 16623 bp, 13 predicted proteins | sample TergutLab28metaG_FD_92764 | JGI IMG/M metagenome (GOLD analysis project Ga0131853, IMG submission 92764) | Labiotermes labralis P1 segment gut microbial communities from Petit-Saut dam, French Guiana - Lab288 P1 (version 2) (version 2) | ecosystem: Host-associated > Arthropoda: Insects >...
CCTTAAGGACAGTAGAGGATACTGTGAATTGAAGGAGGAAGCTCTAGATCGCACTGTGTGGAGGAATCGTTTTGGAAGAGGCTTTGGACCTGTCGTTTGACAGATTACTGATGATGATGATGACTCTGTATTGCATACACAATATTACTTGTTGCTAAGACAAAGGATACCAGTCAATGACAATTATGACAGTGCAATATGTTGTCCAATAAGAACATCTACACTGAGAATATAATGTGTGACATACTTTGTTTATATTACAAACTTTCTCAAAGTCCATGAACATATGAACCTAAATGCCATCCAGAGACAACAGCATGCACACTAACTTGTGCTGTCCTGTGTTTTTAACCTCTCACAATTCACAGCACAATCGTCAATCAGCAACCAGCAAAAATATTCCTGCACTTTTCTTTGCACATAAGGAAAGGAAACAAACCAACAGATTCCAGCAGCTCTAGGTTACATATAACACTACAAGTTTATCATCTCTTTAACTGATATTACTTATTTTTTCCCAAAACATTTACTTATGCATGCACAAGGACAGTATTACAGATGTAATTCTATGTTAGTATGCACAGAATTGTGGCTTATTTAAACTGCACCCAAAAAACAGGTGCAATATAACCTTCAGACAAAGCACTCTGACACACAAATATAACTTCAGAAACGTGACAGGGTACTTAAGATTATGGTGTTCTGGAATGTGTGGTGCACCTGTCCACCAGAACACACAGTGTCACTTCTCAGCACACCAAAATGCTTGGTGTACCTACCTACAAGACTGCAAGGTGTCACATCTCAGCAGGACATAATGTGCAGTGTACCTACCTACCAGACCACACAGTGTCATGTTTCAACACCATAAGGCATGGTGTGCCTACCTACCAGACCACATGGTGTCATGTTTCAACACCATAATGCTTGGTGTGCCTACCTATCAGACTGACTGCAAGGTGTCACATCTCAGCACACCACAGTATTAACATTCACAGCCATGAGAACCTAAATTCTTACACAACTGACAAGAAACGATGATTTCTTTTCTAACATCAAGCAATATTCTAATTTGGAAAATAAGTTTTTTTAAAAAGAAATATAATTGTTTAGTTTTTTCCTGCTATCTAGTTCACAAAACAAATACGGTTTGCAAAAAAAAAAAGGTTCCACAGAGTTAAGGGCACAGGATTTGATGCAATTGACACACTGAAATTACTTCCAAAATTATGAAATGCTGTCAGCTAGCAAATTAAAGTCTTTCCATCAGTGATCAATTTCCTGGACTAATTCATACTTCTGGAATGCAAACAGCAGGATAATATGAATAAGCAAAACAATAAGCAAATTATAAATGTCCGTGATGATAGGTTTGTGCAGTATGTCCACTGGTATTCTGAACAGAACACACTACAGAAACTAGATCTGTTTCTGAACTCATATAACACATTCCACAGCAGCCTAATGAGTCAGGTCATTAGAAAGAGTTCTCAGTCAGTGGATAAGCTACAGGTATGAGGTTAAGACAGAACTGTTTTACTCTTATTACACTCCATGTGATGTGACATAAAGTTGCAGTGTTGTATGACAACGAACAACATCAGTGTGACATAAACACTGAGAACAAACAGAGTCTTTGTAGAAATGGTTATTGACATTTCGTTGTGTTGAAAACAAAATATGCGTGTGAATATATGTGATGTTAATGAAAATGAAATGCAAAGCACACATTTCCTATTAGCAATTAACGCCACACACCAACCACTCGCTTTCAGTTCTGCAGACAGGCCAATATCGAGCATTATTCCCAAATGCAGACCACTTTCATAAATCATAAACAAATGGATAAACGTCTGTGAAATACAGAATGTAACTGCAGAAGTGCTTACCTTGTGGTTCAGAACTGCTGCCGATCAACTGCACATTATTTGGTGGTACCCCGGTCTGTAACAAAAACAACACTCATGATTAAGAACTGAATATAGCCATTCACTGATGATACAAATAGAACAGAGTTATATCACACACTATTTTGCACCCCAAAATGCTACCTTTTGAATTCCCACATACTGGGGATGACTAATAATAATACATTATAGAGGAAATATTCACAAACATTCTGCTTTCAACCCTCCAAAATAATCCTCTAAGCATTTCTTTTCTATTGAATAATTTACCCTATGCTGCCAATCTTTCTGTATTCATTCTGTAATACCACTGGATATACCTGTAACCTACAGATGTGCAAGACAGCTGTAGACCAGAAGGGTTCTGAGAACAGCAACTGAGGTATAAAAAGTATGGACCATTATATGTTCTGTGAGGCATACAGCTTAGACATAGGCATAAATTTATAGTTAAAATGCAGTGACTACAGTTAATAATGTGAACTTGTAATGCTATTTCCTGCAAGTTGGCTGAGTTGCACTGTAAGTGTCAATGCGTACAAATGATATGGTGTAATGTTGCTCAAATACATGATCAAACTAGCAGGAGGAGGCAAGTATCATACAGAAATGAGAACTACCAACATACGATGAGTAAACTGAGTAACAGCACAAATGCTGCACAGTAAGACACAACAGATTCTCTCTAATGTTATGTAGTGTTGATCAGGATGTCAAAATAATCCCAAATTTACTAAACCCCAAAGTTCATACCCACACACCAAACGACACCTGGTAGAGAATAAGATCAAATTCTTCTCCTAAAAAAACCCTTCTCTCAGATATGTGCCACATGCACCTGACCACTGGATTACACATGAGCTGTGTAAGAGATTTATTTTGTTATAAAAGCAAGGAGGGACTACATAATTTATTAATCCACATGTGTGTAAGAATGAGCAAGTGTGCACATGTGCACACTCTCACACATAAAACTGGAAAATGTGCCTTGTATTCGCAGCACAGGAGAGGAATTACTTCTGAGCCATCAGGGCAGGGATAAAGCAAGTGACAAGGTAAAGCATTTAGCTGCCAGCATTCCAATTATCCTTATTAACATAACTTTTAAAACTCATGCCAGATGTACCAGGGCAGGCTGACATTCTACATTCAGATGGTCTTCTGGCAGGCCATAAATAAAAGGATCTGATAATACTACATGCTTGGATGTATGTAAATACTTAGAATGCAAAAGAGAGAATAGTTAGAATTATGATGAGTTTTAAAAATAGGGTTCTATGTAGGAATCTGTTTAGAAGGTTGGAAATTCTACCTTTTGTATCTCAATATATCATCTTACTGATGCTTTTTATAGCTAAAAACAAAAATCTGTTTATTTTGAATTCAAAGATTCACACTAAAAGCACAAGACAAGTCAGAAATTTTTATCAGCCTATAACTAGTTTTACTATATACCAAAGGGGCAGTTGTGATGAAACACGGTGTGGACAGGGAATATGAAAGTGTTCTGAGGCTTGGAATTTGCCAAAACTGAGTCAATTGTGACGGTGCAACAGAGGTTTTGGACCATGTACCACACAGAACCACCTACAGACAAAACAATTCGTGAGTGGTACATGAAATTCCAGCAGAGTGGCCGCCTGCGCGCTGCGAAACGAACAGGCCAGCCAGGGCCATTGGCCAAGACTGTCCAGCGTGTGCAAGAAACGTTTGTCAGGAGCCCTCAGAAGCCAACACATCGCGCAAGCCAGGAATTGCAGATGCCTCAGTCAAGTGTTTGGCGCATTCTGCACAAATGTCTTCGCATTAGAGGATACCGGCTGCAGCTGTTACAGGTGCTGAATCCCCAGGATCATAATCTTCATTTTCACTTCTGCATGGATATTCAACAGTGGCTAGAGGAAGACAGGTTTGCTGAGAAGCTGGTTTTCAGTGATGAGGTGACGTTTCATGTGTGTGGTAAGGTGAACCATCACAACGTACGCATTTGGGGCATGGAAAATCCTCATGCAACGATGGAACACATCTGTGATAAGCCAAAAGTGAATGTGTTTTGCACTATTTCCTCTTGCAAAGTCTATGGACCATTTTTCTTTGCAGAGGCAACTGTTACCAATATCAACTACCTCAACATGCTGCAATTGTGGCTAATGCCACAGTTACAGGAAGATAGAGAGGACTTCATTTTCCAACAAGACGGAGCCCCGCCACACTTCCATTTTGACATCTGTGCTCACCTCAATGCTAATCTTCCTGGTCGTTGGATTGGGCGTGCTTCTCACAATGACTCTCCTCTTCTTACCTGGCCTCCACAGTCACCTGACCTAACCCCTTGCGATTTTTTTTTATGGGGTTACATCAAGGATCGTATGTACATATCCCCATATGCCCTGTGATTTACCACAGCTGTGACAAAGGATCGTAGAGGCAGTCGCTGCTATCGACCGCCAGATGTTGCAACGTGTGTGGCAGGAACTTGATTACAGGATTGACATCTGCCACGTCACCAAGGGTGGACATATTGAGCACCTGTAAGTTAGGACAGAAACTTGCAGTGTCTCTCCCTCTGTTGACATGCTACCCTTCGGCGTGACCATCCCGGCTACTGTACTGCAGAGGTCAGAAATCCCGGAAGGACTTATGAATTACCCTGTACATTCTTTTTACTCCATAGAAGAATATTTCCAATATAAATCTATCATAAGCTGACAATGTGCCATTAAATGTCTTTCATAAGGCAAATATACTTAATCTAGTCCTAATAATCTGTGTTTTGTCACTAAGTCTCACAAAAAAAATTAACATTGTTATGTTAATGTTATTCATATGCGTAAATTTGCTGTCTGTATTCACTTGCTACAATTGCTCATTGTCTGTATTTGACTTGTTTCTCTGTTTGTTAACTATAGCCATATCTTTCTATGCTTTTGTCGTTACACAGTGGTTTTTGTCCCGTCTGTATTAAACATCATTCATGTACTTGACTTGGAATCAGTTTGTTTGAATCCAAACATTCATACAATTATAATTTTACATAATGTATTACTCTTGACATGTTCTGTATCCTGCTTATTGTTACTGTGGATTTATGGAAATTAAATAAAATATCATACCATATGCAACACTTACCTTGAGTGTCTTCACTTCCCTTTTCAGCTTCTCATCCTCTTGCATAAGATTTGTGTTCCATTTCTTCAATTTGTCATATACAACGTAAGAAAAGATATAAGCCACAGGTTATTAAAACATGCAAAAATCAAACACAAATGTGAAACACACAGCTGCAGTATCAAACTGCACACACAAGTTCCCAACTGTACAACAAGTGAAACAAGAAAATGCAACATTTTAGCCCAAACATTCTACTCATTACAGAAAGGCCACAGAGTCAACACTTACTGAGGATCCGTTCAAGAGAGGGTGAGATATTTTTCACTTCTCCACATCAAGTTTAGTTTCTGGACTTACACAGCCTAATACCAATGGGCTGCTGTGGCAGATTCCTGGTAGTCGAAGCTGAATACTCACATGCATCTAGTGCCCAGTATAAAGCCTGTTTTCCAAGCATGTTTCTTAGCAGTGGCAGTGTACAGCAGCTTATGCCACCAAAGGCACTGCTATTTGCTGTTACTGCTTCCTTAACGCCCACTCTCTTTAAATTTTGATTCCAACTTTGTTAGGCATGGAAGCATAATGAGTAAGTCCAAAATCCTCACTGATAAATGGAGAATTATCTGCTTGCCTTTGAATGTTACAATTGATTTCACAGAGAGTACTATCAAAGCATGCATAATTCTGTGCATCAAAGAGATGAATATAATTTTTATCACATTTTCTGAGTGGGTGGCCTACACAACATATCTGTTTCTGTGGTGGTATGTCACGGAAAATATATATTTGTGATCATTCTTCTAGTTATTTTTACAGCAGTGTTTGGGATGCTCCATGGCAGTACTGTAAATATCAGCATCCTACCTGAACCCACACCCTACATGTGGTGCTCATTTCATTATGGTAAAAAATAAAACTATTCAAGATCACAGTTTCCATTACAACAAACAACTCAGCATACAGGAGTGCTGTAGTATCAGTCACACTAATAATTATGAATGTGTTCTACAAACTTTTGGACTGTCCCATGTATACAGTGAAACTTAAAAATGAGGCCGAAGGATCTGCGTTTTTATAATCTGAATGTCAACATGACAGTAAAGATGCTTCTTGGAAGTGCACAGTGTATTGCTGTACTTCAGGACAGGTATTATTTCTGAGCCATTAAGTTACAGATACAGCCACTTGTAAGGTGAGTGCAGTTAGCTGCTAGTGATTAAACTATTCTTGCTACAACCACTTTAAAATTTATCCCAGAATAACTGGCCAGGCTTACCATTTTCATCCATATGGTCCTTGGATGTGTCACAAATAAGGAGTCCCAACAATATTGCACAGTCACATGCATGTATGCAACACTCACCATGACAGCTTCCAGCTCTTTCTTCAATTCCCCCTTTTCCTTCAGATAAAATCTTAAATTTTCACAGTTCTTCTTTCTTCAGTCTTTTTCTGTCCTTCCAAGCTCTCCTTCAATGAAGAGAAAGATTATACACAGAGCATTAATACATCCAAAAACTAAACATAAATGTGTGACACAGCTTCAATATCAATCTAGCCAAGCAGTTCCCAAACATGAAGGTAGTAAAAGAGCATTCAGCATTTCAGTCCACATTTGATAATAATTGTTGATTTATGTATGGGCTGGATGGTGATGATTTCAGGATCCATTCACAACACAAATATTTGTCACTTCTCATAAGGTTCGTCATCCCAGTTGTGTTTATAATAAACTAGATTGGAATGTATATACTTGTCTAACACAACTATATGATGGTAGAGATATGTATATAATTTATTACATAAAGAACTACATGTTTCGGCCTTTTTCACTGGCCATCTTCAGGTTGATAAATTAAAAAACTTAGTAAGCTGCTATACTCGACTTGTGTGGGTTGTATAGAGTGGGGAGGTATGAGGTGAAGTGGGTACGAGATCTCGCATGTGTTGTGTGGGATGGGTGGTGTAGGTACATGGGTGCTGCTATTTTTGCTATTCTAGGTAAATATAGTTGGATCTGTGGTATCATCTTATGTTTGTAGAGATTATATGTACATGTACACTTAGCTTATAAATGTATAGTGTGCAACTTTATATAAGATGGGAGCAGAACACAAACACACATCTGATATGCCTGATAACCTTTTTTTTATTATTATTCTGTTCCGTTTATGGTAGGTGTATGCAAAAATACGTGGCTAACCTTAAGTTCATTAATTATGTACCGTTGTAATATAAGTGGGAAGTCGATATGAAGGTCAGAATTCAACGACGGTTGCTTAGCAACAAACATCACCCTCCCCCCCGCAGACACAACTTCAAGGAAATATTTCGGACGGGTATTAGACTGTGGTCACCACCACGGTGCCCACCATTTGGTAACACCCCACACCGATGCCGGCACGAACACTAGTCATCTCTAATCCATGCGCAGATCATCTCAGGAGTAATCTGTGATGTAGTGGATCCATGTTTGTGTTTGTGTGTGTGTGTGTGTATTGGTGGAACGAAAGGGAGGGGGAGTGAAAGTAATAAGTTTGAAGTGTAGTTCGGTATTGTAGTTTAATTAATACATGGAAGATAAAAGAGAATTTGATAATCCGTACGACGATTTTGTTCCTCATAGAGAGAACAGTACTGTTAATTTTCAAGATGGAAAGGTTCGTGTGTAAACTTAACGAAGGTTCAATTTATAGTCAAGAATGGGAAGTGCAACTAAAGAAAGATAGGCCGTACTGTGCTGTATTGAATGACTTTTTGTTGTATTAGTCCTGCATGTGCTCACGATTGCTAGATTAGTTAATGACTTTATTTCCAAACCGGAAGTCACAAGACAGTTGCTTTTGCAGTGCCTTTAGTAATATTATTAATTAAAATGGAAATTAATTTAGGGTATTAGAGGGAAGTGTACTGTTTGATTTGTGCTACAGACTCCAGAGAATTCCTTATGATCTACGGCAGTGCTTCACAATGTCTGACACACATTCCTCATGTAGTTTAATCTGAAATATATCACATAAGAGTTTCTTCGAATTAAAATACAAGTGTCACTCATGTACATGATACTTCTCACATTATTTTGTATAGTGATTGCCTGTATATGCATCATTACTGCTGATGTGATTGTTGTAAAATTCAGGGTTTTTTTTATATTGGGGATATATGCCTTGAGATTAACAAGAATCGTACACACTGTGTCAAGAGATGCATGCACATGAAATCCTTACAGAATGTGTCCAGAGAAATGTTATGTATTTATAATACCATCCCAGTATGTGTAAGAAGTCTCAGTGGCATTTTGTGTTAAATGCAAATTGAAGGTTAATAAAAATCCAACCAGATGCAACAGTATGCAGATGTTTATTTACTGCAAAGTCACTCTACATGTTTCGGGTGTCACAGCACCCATCATCAGGAGTACTTTCCATGAAAACTGTGGCGAACAAAACCCACTATTTCTGTTAGCTACCGACTACAGCCTTACGTAACCACCTGTCCACAACCGCACTTACCACACGATCCGCACTAACCAGTCCTGACCTAACCGCGTTGGAACCTTATGTAACTGCCTGTGCTCAACCGATCAATACCTACCACAGGACTCGCACAAACCAATCCCGATCAGGCCACGTTGGAGGGAAGTAGCTGTACCAGTATGTGAGTACTTTATTAACTAACTCCATCGATTACATCTTCCTATTACGCTTTTAACTATTCATATTTATTATCCAAAGAGTTTTTAACTTATAAATTTCTACAATATTGTATACCCAGACTTTTGTAAATATGTTAATGTACTGCCACCCATTACTATCAGAAGTTAACAAGCCAACACACACTGTTAGTTCATTCCAATTAATCCTTGTATGTTACAGTTTGACCTGTACCGGAGTCTGCAGTTACAGTTTTTAGTACTCCTGATGATGGGTGCTGTGACACATGAAACATGTAGAGTGACTTTGCAGTAAATAAATACCTGCATACTGTTATATCTGGTTGGATTTTTATTAACATTGAATTATGATGCACGGAACCATGAGCTTAAAAAATGCAAATTGAAGTTGCTATTATATTTACAGACTCTGTTAATATTATGTGTAAATGTGTTGTTACCACAACATTCTTGGGTGTCACCACTTGCAGAAAACATGAAATTGAATGTTATAAAGAATTTTATGAAGTGAATATTGTTATTCAGGTTCCCTGAGGGTGGTCTGACTAAGAGCATGTGCTTGTGTGGGATCAGAAAACACCCTGGAATATGTGGTGATGGGACGTGAAGAATCATATTGCACATCATGACTCAGTATAAAAGAATGATAACACCTAAACAGCTTGTTACAAAACAAGGATGCATATCCATATGAAGTAGGTGTTAGGTTGTGTATTCACATATATGGTTTTTCCACAGATACATCCAGAGTTTCAAGAGAGATTGCAGTCTGCTGCAAATAAACTGTGTTCAGAACTTGATAAGAGACTACATGAAAGTGACAGTCATGATTATTCAGTCTATACTGGAACATCTGGAATAGCGTTGCTGTACTTTCTGATGAGCAGAAAATTGAACAGCACCTCATATGCAGAAGTAAGATCATAATATATATAGTAATATAAAATTGGCAATAATGGGTGTGGAAGTAGTGGTTACATGAACTCTTGTATTGCAGAGGGCATTGAAAATGACAGAGAAAGCACTTTCGAAGCTCAAGAATCATCGTGTAAGTTACCTGAATGGAGATGCAGGTCCTCTGGCCATTGGTGCTATGCTGTATTATGCACAGGGTGCAGAGGCCAAGTCAAAGGATTGCATTGACAGGTACACTGCATGCTGTTGCATGTTGTTTGACCGTAAGGTGGCCTATACCATACATTTCTTGATTGAAATTAAGCATATTTAAGAAGTAATTTTTAAAATGTTTAATTCATATTTGAGTGATTTTTTTAAGAAACTTGGAAGCTCTTTGTCCAAGATATTTTTCTCATTTTTTGTGGTTTTTCCCCAATCAGCTGTTGGTAGAATTACAATATTCTGAGATTATGATCATACAGACTGTAATGCCATTAAAGTATGTACCAACTTTTCAGAGGAACTTCTGGCCTCCATCTTCAGTGTACGAGACTCCTTCTATTTTGGAAATGAAGGCACAGTTTTTCTAAAAAAACTAGTGTCTGTCTACAAAACTATGTGATGTCTTATCCCACATGAGCTTCTCCTGTCTCATACAGCACGATTTTGTCTGATGTTGAGTGCCATGCTGAAGAAATTGCCTCCTTGTTTTGATAGCCCTTTGAATGTACAGTTATAGAATCAGCCACTCGTTATATGTTCAGTGTACTGCAGATTACTCAAGAAAACCCTGTCACCATCTCATGGTATCAAGGTCCGTATCAAAATGGCAAACATTTAGGCTTTTATGTTGGTGCGTATCATGATTATGGTCCTACTGGATGTGATACTGTGTAGTTACATAAATAGGTATCGATGTTCCCAAGGAAAATGGTACTTCTTTTACACTGATGATGGAAAAGGCTGGTGTATCTGAAATACTTCTACACGTCAACCAAACGTGATGATATCACATCCCAGAAAATATAATCTTGGGTAGCAGGTGTTTATCTAGACAAGTCCAACACTGGATATGATGTCTCATCTTCTGCTTTAGAAGTACTCACTGTTTTAAAGGCAGAGCTCAAACAGAGATGCACTGTTGACATAAGTTTTCATGCTGTTATAATACGAGTTACTCAAATCATAGTCTTATGGGTCATAACACCATGCAAGCTTATAATTGTGTTCCAGCATCCTTCAGGAACTGTGCTGTCTCCTTCAAGGTGACTGATTTAGGTTCAGGTGGCTGCCAAAGAGGTGGAAGGATTATGTTGATATTACACATGTATACAGACACAAAAAACATACACTCTAGTGTGTGTATGTGTGATGGATGGGTGGGTGGTTGATTGATGGATGGAGACCAGATAGATTAGAATAGACAGATTAAATCACAAGTAGTTTTCGGCCCATGGCACCTCTTGCTTATGTCGCTAAGGACCTGGGAAGGCTTGGTAATGACCTTACCAAGCAAGATCATATTATGGTAGTGGGAGGGCCAGGAAACAGTCTGGATAGAAATTACCATTACTCAGTCAAAATGGACATCAGCTTCATTGCAGATAGGTGAAATAACAGGAATTTGTAAACCACTTCTGGAGGTATGACAAACCTTGGATAGACAGATAAGTGAGGAGTGTGAATCTAAGGATTGATCGGGTTTTATTGGGGTGTGACAAGTCCCACATTCATGTTATTGAAACCACATCATTTCAGAGGGAATACTGCCATCTAAATTCACGTGGCAAAAAGAGGCTTACACTTCTTACTGCTAAGAGTTTAGGTGATAAAAATGTGTCAGGTACAAGCAGCATTCCTGTTATCACCAGTGCAAGAGCCTCCTCTTTTTTTAGCTTAAAAGCAAAAACACAGTCATGCTTAAGATATATTAAATGTAAATTACCTAGAGTCTAGAGACCGAGATAGAACTGTAGTCATCTAATTCACTACAAGTGTTTCATCAAAATTTTAGGGGACTAAGAAGCAAAACTGATCAATTAATAAATCCTTTAGAGGCAGTTAACATTAATCCCCATGTACTATGTTTAAGTGAACATGACATGGAGGAACAGGACTTGCTACACCTCACATTGCCAGGCCGTATATTACAATCAAGTTTCTGCTGTCAAAATGTACAGAAGGGAGGTGTGTGTATTTGTGTTTGTAAAGGCCATTTCAGCAAAATTATTATGTCACATGACAGTAAAGAAAAGGATTTGTAATTTTGTACCATTGAACGAGACTCTAAATCATCAACATTAATTATATTAAGCATACACAGAATGCCTACAAGAGATTATAATCAATTTAGAAAAAGTTTAGATGGTGCTTTGAAATGTCTGTATAAATCTAAAGCAGAACCTTTAATTTGTGGAGACATAAACACACATTGTCTCAATGAAAGCACCTGAAAAAAAAAAAAGGAGCCTCATTATTAACATAATACAATCTGTCACACACAGTATATTTTGCAACAAGAATTCAAAATAATTCAGTATTGCCATTGGTAATATATTGGTGGATAACAGTAGACTAAAATTGTCCTCTATATCTCCCATAATGCATGGTCTATCAGACCACTATGCTCAGATTCTCAGGATTAAAAATATATATGCAACAATAAACAAATTTCCTTTGAAGCAGAGAACCATATTAGTAAACAAGGAAATAATCATGAACTTTCAGACTCTACTGAAAAAAGAAACATGGGAATCTGTTTATGAAGATAAAGATCCTACCCATATGTTTAATTCATTTCTATTCACTTTCTTAAAAATTTTCCAATCTAGTTTTCCAGTTGAATATAAAAGTATGAAAGAAAAAAATGACTGTATTACACAAGGAATAAAAATATCTTGCAAACACACAAGAAGTCTATATGAGTTCACTAAGAACAGCAATGATCCAAAAGCAAAAGTGCATTATATTAAATATTGTAAAATCCTAAGAAAAGTTATAAAAGAAGCAGCACTACAATAGACTTGTAGCAAGATCTAATAACAAAATAAAAACAGCATGGAACATTATAAACAAAGAGACAGGAAAAGTATATTCAGTGTAACAGGTTCCCAACTACTTGGGACTGATGGAAAATTAAAGGATCCAGCAGACATGACCTTCAATAGGACAATTACTGAAAAATTAAACACTTAACAAGTAGCAAAAGGAGGTACTATATCAGTTCTAAAAGATTCATTTCCTGGAAACATGCCAGCATAAAAATAATCCCAATCGCTGATGCTGAGATAAAAGTATAAAATGTTCTGTAAAACCAAAGAGATCGTCAGGTGATGATGATATAACAAGTATAATATTAAAAACTTGTGCACCTCTCATTAATCACCCATTAAGCTTCATTTACAATCACTCACTATATATGGGTGTTTTTCCTGATCATCTTAAAATTGCAGTAGTTAAACCACTTTACAAGAAAGGAGACAAAATTAGGATGACAAATTACAGGCCTATTTCCTTATTAACTGTTTTTACTAAGGTATTCAAGAAAGCTATGCACAGTAAATTAAGCCATCATCTGCATGCTAACAACATACTGGTCACAGAACAGTATGGTTTTAGAAAGGAATATCAACAGAAAATGCTGCCTTCAGACTAACAGACAGTGTACCTAAATTTATTAATCAAAAATGTTGGAGGAATTTTCTGTGATTTGCAAATGCTTTTGATTGTGTGAATCATGAAATGTTGATAGCTGAATTGCATTTATATGGAATTAAAGGAGTATCTGGAGATTGGTTCAGGTCCTTTTGCACTAATAGAAGACAGAAAGTTGAAGTAAATTCACCTAACACAACTCAAAATTTTTTTTTCTGACTGGGGTACACTGAAACATGGATTTCCCCAAGGATCAATTCTAGGGCCTCTGTTGTTTATGGGATGCATAAACAATTTTTCCCTGAGAATAAATTCTGTATCATAACCAATATTATTTGCCAATGACACTAGTAAATTTCAAAGATTTCTGTTCAGCGCCAAATCCAGTTCTCCCTCATATTATTGAATGGTTTGCTGCTAATAAATTAGTTTTAAATTTAGATAAAATGATAGAATTAGATTCATAACAAAGAATTCATCACATTCTACATTACATATCAGTTATAAAGATAGATGTATAGAAGAGACAGTAAATACAAAATTTTTTGGTTTACAAATTGATAAGCACCTAAAAATTGGAAGAACCGTATTGAACAAATGGTTCCCAAGTTAAGAGGTGCATGTTACGCCATGACATCAGTGGTTTATATCAGTAACATTAACACACTCCAAGCAATTTACTATGAACACTTTCATTCCATTATATAATGTGGAAAAATTTTATGGGGTAGCTCTTCCAACAGTGGGAAGATTTTCACTGTACAAAAGAAAATTGACCTCATGGAGAAGTCTATTAAACAATTAGAAACTTCACCTGCTCCATGGCAATGTATAAGATTCATTAATAAACTTAAATGTCAATAATCAAGTAATTTTTCCAACAAATTCACCCAAACACAACAACAATACAAGGAATAGCTCCATCTTCACACACCAAATGCCAACCTATCTTGTGCTCATAGAAGTACATTTTATGGGCATCAAAATTGTCAACTGTTTGCCACCCAGTGTGACAATCCTCAAGAATGACCAGGCAAAATTTAGAATAGCATTAAGAAAATACTTAAATAGACACTCCTTTTACTCTGTGGATGATGTATCCAGTCAGAACTGCGTCAGGTTCAAAGGGTTTACGTTTTGTTCCAAGCTGATGGGAATTGATCAGTCCCCTTTTCTGCTTGTGCTGTGCAGGTTGGCCACAGTCCTTGTAGCCTTCCTAACCAAATCAAGAGATTCTGTAGCCACCTTAACCAAATTCAGTCATCCTGAAGCAGGGGGCAGCATATTCCTCCAGAACGGGGGAACAGACCTATCCTTAACTATTTGAGGGATACACCATAGAATAGAAGACATCTATTTCATGTGCTTCTCTTTACTGCTGCACCACCATTCCTTGTGTGCGTTAGGTCCATTTATAGGGTTTGATGTGAAGTTTTCAATCTGTGCTGTATTTCCACAGTCATTCTTTTCTTTTTAATATATATCCAGTACCTGGCAGGCCTCTTTCCTCTAAATTTAAATTATAATGCCTTTCTTGGCATTCTTGCTGTATTAGTTCTCTTTTTCTTAGCCAAATAACTGTAGTGTTTTTGTAATGTATTAAAGCATTTTGAACTCCAACTTCATAAATTCATTTCTTATTTTTTCCCTCAGTACTTCTCAGACTTTTTATATCTATTTTACATTTTGCTTTTGTTTTGTCTAAAATATACTTTATAAATTACTGTTTGCATTATTCTGAGTTGTTTGTGTCACATAGTATTCCTTTTACCTTTGGATGGAATTTGGAACACAATTTTTTTATTTTCCATTTCATTTCAGTATTATATTTTTTTAGGCTAAAGAAGATGTTACCACAGGTGTTAGATCGGAGATCAGATCTTCCCGATGAGATATTATATGGACGAACGGGGTATTTGTTTGCTCTTTTGTACTTAAACAAATGCCTTGGACAAAACACCATGGATTCCAAAACTGTGCAGCAGGTGAGAGACACTTCAAAATTTTATTTGAAACTGACTGGGACACATTAGCTTCTTATCTATGCTAATGATAATTATTTATTGGATAGAAATGTAAATACCATCAAGAAAAGCACAAAAGCTTCATTAGTCACTAGTTAGGTTTCTCTTCTAGAAGAAAATGCTTAAATCTGTTTGTGCAAAACATCATTATCAGAATGCAGGAAAAAATAAAAATATAAAGACAGATAATAAATCTTTTGACAGTGTGTTCAATTTCAGATGAATTTAAGAGCAAGTTAAATTTGTGGCACGGATTCTTTTGTCTTCCCATTGGCTATTAAGAGTAAAAAGGTAAAAATATACAGAACTCTAATCATGCTGTGTCATATACATGGGGAACTTGATCTGCCACATTAAGCAAAAAACCTGGTCTTAGGGTGTTCCTGAACAGGGTGCTGAAGAAGCTACTTGGACTTAAGAAGGAGAAAGTAAAGGTAGGCCAGAGAAAATTGCATAAGAAAGAGCTGTGTAATTTATATTCCTTGCCACATATTATTCTGGTGACCAATCAAGGAGGATGAGCTGGGTGGGGTGTATGGTACACAAGGGACAGAAAAATGTATAAGTGCTTACAGTTGGGAAACCTGTAGGAAAGTGACCACTTGGAAGACCTGGGCACTGATGGGAAGATGATAGTACAATGAATCTTCAAGAAGTAAATGGGAGGATGTGGACTGAATTCACGTGGTTCAGGACAGGGACAAGTTGTGGGCTCTTGTGAAAAGTGTAATGAAATGTCAAATTCAGTAAGGTGAGGGGAATTTCTTGCCTCTGGTAACAGAACAACTTTTATCTTGTTAAGTAGGACTCTGCTGTCTGGAGTTGGTTGGTTGGTTTGTTGGTTAGATTGTGTGTTAGTTGGGTAGGTAGGTAGGTAGATAATTTCATGGGTTACCAGCTAGGTGAGCTTCAGGAGCCACACTTTAGGAGGAAGTTTGGACAAGAGGCATGCATTAGTAAAACAAAATATTTTTTCCTCGTGTGGTGGATTCGTGATTCAGTTAGGAGGGAGGTCTTATACAAGATTCTCATTGAGTTTGGTATCCCTAGGAAACTTGTAAGGTTATAAAGATGAGTCTGACTGAAACATATAGCAGAGTCCGGGTAGGCAAGAATGTGTCTGACAGGTTCCCTATTAGGAATGGTTTGAAACAAGGAGACGCTCGATCACCACTGCTTTTCAACTTTGCTTTAGAGTACGCCATTAGGAGGGTTCAGGTAAACCAGGATGGCCTGAAACTAAATGGTACACATCAGCTTCTGGCTTATGCCGATGATGTTAATATACTGGGAGGAGGTATACATACTTTAAAGGAAAACGCAGAAGCTTTAGTAGCTGCTACTAGGGAGATTGGAC
>Ga0131853_10010887_pt1 | contig 16622 bp, 10 predicted proteins | sample TergutLab28metaG_FD_92764 | JGI IMG/M metagenome (GOLD analysis project Ga0131853, IMG submission 92764) | Labiotermes labralis P1 segment gut microbial communities from Petit-Saut dam, French Guiana - Lab288 P1 (version 2) (version 2) | ecosystem: Host-associated > Arthropoda: Insects >...
CAACAACAACAACAACAACAACAAAAGTAGTAACAAGAACAACATGTTGCTACTACCCACTACTACTACTACTAAGAATACTACTATCAACACTACTAGTACTACTACTAATACTACTGTTAATAATTATAATAATATAATAATAAAAATAGTTGAACATAATGATCATTTGAGGGTAATTAAGCGTGGTATTTCGGAAAACTACTATTCTGGCAGCACCACGCATATGGACGTACATAGCTTACGATTATTTTTTATTTCTGGAGTAAAACACTAGTGCGAGCCATAAAATTGTGATTTTAAAACATATCGAAGATAAACTACCAACAAATAAATAATATTTATTGTGAAAAATATACAGCATTCCAATCCCGGTGGTTGTGCGGTGTATGGTGTAGGTCTGTGCCCTCTTGATTGCTGGGATCACGGGTTAGAATCCCGCTGATGGCATGGATATTCGTTGCTTGTGTTGGTTGTGTGTTGTATAGTTAGCGGCCTCTGTGACGTACTGATTGACCGGTTGTTCAAATGAGTCCTACTGAGCGTTTGTGTGACAGATTGTGTGGGTAACCTAGAAACCTCAAAGTGATGCAACTTAGGCCCTAGTTGTTCTGTTGCCTCACAAAAAAATAATATACAGTTTGGAAATACATGTCGAAAGTACAACGTACCTGTTCACGTAACTGTACTTGCTTGAAATCAATGTACCTAGTTACTGTCGCACTCTGATATTTTTAGCATTTGGTTCCGAGGCTGTGACAACATGAACAAAACTGTCTCTTGAATAATGGCGAGAGGCGGATAATTTCGAAAGTTTTTACAAGTTTTTGGAAGGCTATTCTAGGTTGTGTTTGAAGAAAAATTCATTCCTGGCGTCGAAATGGACTAGTGCCTGACATTGAAAGTTTTAAGTGCCAAGGGAACAAAGGAAAGAATGTAGTAAATTTGCATCCTCAGGAAATAGAAGTGTCTAGAAAAATCTATGATAGGAAATTGCGAGGATTGTAAAAGATGTAAGGTGCATACAACCATTTTCAAAAATGAATCCCCAACGTTGAACTCAGCCCGTCTCTGTCAAAGTGGAATATAATTTGCCAACTATTAAAGAACGAGGCTTAGTACACTGTAATAGAAATTGAGCAACATTCGGCAGGGTAGGGATGAGGAATCTACATTTTGTATGAGACACGGCTAAGTGAGGGGACATCATATATAAGTAGAGACGCACAGGAAATTTCAGACAAAATTTGGCTGTCTCTTTTGTTCTCTCCACGAATAAAACCTCCTTAAACAGCTTATTTAAATTATTTGTGTCATTATAAATGGCAGTGATTTCTTGAATGAGAGTTGCTTACCTTTGCATAAAGCCAAGTACCATAATAAAGAAATAAGTGATAAAGTTTTCTAAGAGTGACTGTATTTTTTTTTAGGTGTGGAACGAGGAACTAAAATTGTTTTGGACATCAGATCGCCAAACTGCCGGGGCGACATTACATGCCATGCGGCAAGCAGACCTTGTTAACTGGACAAAACTAGAAACCCCGAATTTCGAAGAAAGTAGGTTTAAAGTTGATCTTCCTAGGTTAAGAGAAGACTATGAGTACAGCAACTAAGACAAACACGACAAATTCTGTACGGACAATTCGCCACGAATGTCTGGGAAGTATTTAACTGTTGACAGGCTGTCTCTGTAACATAGCATATTGAACCCCACACAGCTGATGTTGGGTAAAGTAGGGGGTTAAGTGCAAGGCAGTAAAACTTTCAACTGGATTTCAAGGGCGTGACCTAGTTCGCACAATCTCCTTTACGGACTGGAAAAATGCAGACACACAATAAGTGAAGAAATGAGGATATTGTCTTTGACCGATTAAAATCATCGCCAGTGGGAAGGGAATTTACAAGAAAAAACTGCCCTTCTGAAGCACTGATTCCTGCGTCCAATGATCACTTCGGCAGTTTAGCAGCCCTCAGAATAACGTAAGTATATGTATTATTTCTAATTTTGCCTGGTAGTGTATACAATGTGTCTGTAAACAGGGAGATAATATGTTGATATACAACATTACACTGCAGAAACGACAGTATAAATTGACATTTCGATTTACAAGACTTTGATTTTTGCGAAATAATATAGCTTTTGTTATACATTATACAATATCAATTGACGACATGCACATTTACTAAATTAATGTTATAATTTCTAATATTTTCTATGTCTTCTACATGTTTCGAATATGGGAGTTCATCTTCGGGAAAACGGTGTGTATGCAGTTGTGGTACAGTACTTTTACATGCATCAGTATAAACAGTGCTAATACTGATGCATGTAAACCTACCACAACGTAACTGTATACACAGCTATCTTCCTGAAGATAAACCCTCTGGCTCGAAACATGTAGATGACTTCAAAAAATTAAAAATTAAAATATTAATTCAGGAAATGTGCCTTTCTTTGTTTTGAATTATGTAATTTTATTACAATGCGCGGCGCAAAATCATTTAAACAATGGCTATTTGTGTTACTTTGTTTAAGTCGATTTTTATTCTTCAGATGAGAAATAATAAAATTTTTTTCAGTTATACTACTAGAGAGAGTGGCTCACGATATTCATGCCATTATATTTTCCACGAAGATCTTAAATGACAAGAAGTAGGAACAAATTTTGATTCCGGATTGTGACGTGTGCGCTTATACCAGATTATTCCCATTATTCCCCACTGTATTAGACAATGCTCACGACACGCCTAACTTGAGGGGGGGGGGGCAAGGGGAACAAATGCCAGTCCAGTATTTTTTTTTTGTCTAAGATTAGTTTCCTTGACCACTGATTTAAAGAGGGGCAAATAAGGAAAGAGAAATATTTTCTAAGCGATTATTTGGGTAGTGTAAAGACAGCCAACGCCGGTCCCAGTGGCCGCGCGGTCTAAGGCGTAGGTCTACGGCCGCTCGCCTACTGAGATTGTGGGATCGAATCCCACCGGAGGCAGGGATGTCTCTCTGTTGTGAGTGTTGTGTTTTGTCAGGTAGAGGTATCTGCGACGCGCCGATCGCGCGTCCAGAGGAGTCCTACCGACAGTTCTGCGTCGTTGTGTGTGATCTAGAAACGTCAAGAATGAGGAGGCCATGGCCTGCGTTGGACCGCAGCGCCACTGGGGAAAAAAAAAGACAGCAAAGAGAAAGAAAGCCCTGCGTTTCACGCTACGCAGAATAGAGACATCCGAGTTACCCGTTTACAGAGGAAGGGGCACTCTAAATTCTCTGTACTCTTTGCCTGCTGTCCATTTAGACCAGGGGCTGGTTCAAGCGGATCTTCCCCTTCTTTCTATTTTGACTTTTTCTAAACTGAATTTCCTAATACAAATGGTTGATTCCCCCCCCCATTGTTAATATCCAAGTTACGCGTATATTTCTCAGTGGCTGGCATGTAGTCAGTTACAGATATTTCTTTGTTTCTCCCATTTTAATGCTATAAAATCGTCAAGAATATGGCGAAAAAAAGGAAAGGTTTGCTCTAAACTGAAATGTAAGGAAACGCACTGTACGTATTTCTAGCCCGCCTAATGATTTATTCCGAAATCCATTTATGTTGAATAATTTAACAATATCCGATGGTGCGGCCGGTTTCAATTGTGATCTCGACCCTGAAAACAAGGGCTACGGACTCTTGTAGTTCCGACGGCAAAGTTGAATAATGCATGTAGAATTTAGATGGGATAGCTACTTTAACAGCGGCTATTAGAGGGGATAATGAGGTGCAGGAAAGATAATATTAAATCACTTAGTAAGGTACGTTGTGAGGTTTTATACATGGACGTAACTGGTTCAAGTTTGTGCTAGTGATGGTATTTGTTAATAGCGGAGAGAGAGTTGTAGACCATAAAGCTGGAGATAGCATTTTACCACAAAACTTGGTGCAAACCTGACACAACACAGGAATTAGTAACCCTAAGGTGCACAGTAAGATTTAATAGACTCTGATAAATATTTCATACTGTCTACAGTTCCTAAGCGAGAATTAGAAGGAATTTAAATACTTACGACATTAACATCTTCTTCTTCTTATCCCTCAATCTTATGATTGGTTGGCAGCTTTTCACCTGGATTTGTTGCAAGCCATTTTCCATTGCTGTATAACTGCCAGCTCGTTTGTTTCTGGCGACTTGCTTTAAGTATTGTAGTCGAGGTCTTCCCTCGGCCTTTTTTTCCCGAATATTGCACCTTCAAGGATGTTTACTACAAACTCGTTATGCCTAATTGTATGCCGTATGCATGAGCGACGTCTATTTTTAAAACTTTTAAAAGTAACCTTCACTTATATGTTAGTAGCTGTATATTTGTTGAAATTTGGTGGTTTTTAATGGTCGTTGCACATGGAACATGCTACTGTATCACACACAAGCTGATGTGTAGACCCGTCCATGGCCAAAGAATTTGACCCACGAAACCTGACGTACATATTCTGTAAACTATAAAATGTCATGAAAAATTGATGGATTAAAGGAAAAAGGATGGCCTTTGCCGATACCATTAATCCACATCTTGCTAGGACGAACAGCGACAAAGACACCCTTTCAGTCACTCGCGTTCGACGCAAACACACCAGTGATTACTTTCGTTGAAAGGAACTGCCAAAATGTCAGATATAGAAACTAACCTTATTCTTCTAATTTGGGGTCTTCTAATTCGTATCTTTTCGAAAACGTAACACTTATATTTTCCGTCGTTACTCACTAAATAATTTTAAAAACGTTGAAAACTCAGAGCTGCAAACGTGTAGGAAACCATAAATTAACGTGTCTTGAATCCGTAATATTTTTTGAGCGTTAGATGATTACAGAAATTTTAAGGTAATTACGGAACTTTTTAAAATATCAGAAACTGTATTTGCATGTTAAAAATGATTTTTTCTGAACTTATCTCGGGCATATGAATTGAGTCCGTGCCCTACAAACTAGACAAAACAGTAAAATTGAGCCAGAGAGAGTGAACACCTTTAGATCCTCTTTATTATATGTTTTGAACTTTGCCCCTCTCTGTCCACATGCCTGTCACGTCACGTTTTCCGACCCCAATTTCTTAAACAGCTCGCGGCTTTACACCAGATTTGGTCCCTCATCTTCACCCAGTGAAATTAATATATTTTGACAATGAGTGAATATGTTTTTTTTTATGTTTCTGCATCGTTTGGACTTCATGCTTTTTGTGGCCCATGTATTCTCTTCAACTACACTTATTCACGGACAATCATTTGTTTTCTTAGGGTGAGCGCCAACTATCAGCTTATTACATGAATATGGTTCCCATTAAGAAGCTCGAAATCAGATAAACAAGAATTTTCCCGTTAGCAAAGAAACTATACGGACAGCTAGAACATGCTCAGTCATGTGTTCAGGAGACATTACCAGAAATTTTATCGAATATATTTTCTAATACTTTATGCGAAATCAGAAGCCCCATTTTTAAATTCTAAGAAAGTATCACGGAAGAATAAATTGTTATGAAGGACAAGGAGTAATTGGAGGAATAAAAGCCTCATTTTCACTCCGATTTTTTCCATGTTTCTTTTAACTTTAAGGCAGGTGTAGTAAAGAACTCAAAATTATAATTAAAATCTAGGAGTGACGAGAGAATACGGCTTAATTATTTCAGTTTTGAAAAGTTCTTTTCATTTCCTGTGGGAATAGAGGAAAAATTAACCTAACAACGAACCTCTGATATTCAACATTTTGTTGAGTAAAAGTGAAAAAGAATATCTGGGTTCATTCACAGTCCCTAAAGGATGGAAACACGCGAACTTAGAAGTTCGTCCTGAAGTATTCAATTTCAGTTGAGAGAAGTGAGTTGTTAATGCTGAGCAGAAACCAGCAAAGTGACAGTTATCCAGCGTTCAGCTGTAGCCTGCCTTTGTACTGGGCTGTAAAACGTGCATAGAAATTTAGACACCAGTGCGGAACAAAATTGATATCTTGAATAAGAAGTGCTTTAATATCATGTGGGCCGTGTAACTTTGAAGTAAATGGTATATAGGATCATAGTTCACAAAATGCACAATAGTTCTTTTTCCATACACATTTTAACTTACCACACATCGTTATACATTAATCTGCAAATAAAAAACATGCACACACAATCACACGCATTTATATATGTATATATATATATATATATATGACGCATACATGAAACGATAGTCAGAAAATCTGAAGGTAAAGGACTACTTGGAAGACACACAGGTAGGTGGGAGGATAATATTAAAATGGATATTAAGAAGGTAGTATGTTGAATAAAGAGAGACCAACTTGATGTCACTTGCTTTTTTATTGAAATATTTAATGCTCAACATGTTTCGAATGTTAATACATCCATCCTCAGGAGCTTGCGACTTATTTGTTGAGTTATTTCATGGGTTTTATTGCTCTGGTTCGATGCGTGTTGGTGTTACGTTGTGGTTTGGCTGGGGTGGTGTGGTATCCGTATGCAGGCTGAAGCACTGCTTGCAAATTATTTGTTGAGTTATTTCATGGGTTGTATTGCAGGCTTCAGCCTCCATCCGGATGCCACACCACCCCAGTCAAACCACAACGTAACACCAACACGCATCGAGCCAGAGCAATAAAACCCATGAAATAACTCAACAAATAAGTCGCAAGCTCCTGAAGATGGATGTACTAACATGTTGAGCATTAAATAATGCAATAAAGAAGCAAGTGACATCAAGTTGGTATCTCTTTATTCAACTATCAAGATGATGCACGTTCCAATAAACTTAAGTTAGTGTGTGTGGGTGAATTTCTTTGAGTCAGTATATTGTAAAGCATGGAGAATTTGTTGACTAGTAAAATAACAAAAGGGATTCTTGTGTATTAGCGAATTCCTTTTCCGGATTCGGTCCCCTACAAAACATTATCACGAACTTCCTTTGAAATGCTGCTCGCGGTGCATTTTCTTGAACACAAAGCTTACCCGCATGTGACCTTACGAATTGCTCAAAGCACTCCTCACTTTGTACCAACAAGGTTTGTTTGAGCTTAGAATTTATTTTTTGTATTCTGCTCATTCACTTTTCAAAAGAGAGTTAGGCCAGATGTAAGCTTGAAGGCTCATACTGCGGATGTTACTCACATAAGCCTATTCTGGAGTTTTACGTCAAGTAGATTTAAGGGCTGACGCCGTGATGTCGAAGGATTATGCTGCTCAGTCTTCAGGACTGAAGGTACAGGTTAAGTTTAGCACGTTCTTAGAGACCTCGGTGCCCGTCTACAAACCTACATTCCGCCAGAATATTACGGGCGTTTGCAATGTAAAAGTTTACAAAGTGTGTGGAGACAGTCAGCAGCATTGCATAACTCATGAAAAAAACACAAAACTTAGAGACAGAGCCTAACCTGTGCATTATGGTGCGTCATGTTTTTGACGACCACAGAAAAGAATATACAAGAAAGCAAATACCCAATTATGGCAGAAGAAGACTTTCAAGAGGATTCTGCTACATGAATTAGCACGTATCACTTTTCCTATTTCCTTTGCAAAACCTGTTTCTGTAATTAAAGTAGCTCCATAAACCTAATGGCGCAGACATTGCATTTATTTGAAACAAACGGTAACAACGAACACCTCCAAGGAGTTTTTAGACAACTCGTATAAAGTGTGTGGACTGTAGCTGAGTACGTATAGCGACTGTCGATCGCAGTGGCCACGTGGTCTAAGGCGTGGGTCTGCGGCCGTTCGCTTGCTGGAATTGTGGGCTCGAATCCCGCCGGGGCATGGATGTCTGTCTCTTGTGAATGTTGTTTTTGTCAGGTAGAGTTCCCTGTGACGAGCTGATCACTCGACCAGAGTAGTCCTTCTGAGTGTGGTGTGTCTGATGTGAGTGTGAAGCCTCGACGTTGGGGTTGTGCTGGCACACTAGAAGCTGTTTCGTCATTGTAAAATGTGAACTGACGTTCAGCCAGAGACGCTAGTCAAAGGCCGTACTTCTATTTTCCGTCTATCAGGTACAAAGAATATGATGGACGTTTGAAAATGTACAGCGGCTACATTAGCTTAAAATTTTACAGCCTGAAATGGTGTAAGGCGATAGGTCGTGTAATAATATACAAATATTATGGGATGATATTCTCGTGGAATCGTATGTGACAGTATGACATCCATGCACGTATCTTCAATAGCCGTTAGCTTAATATTTATGACTAACTAACCGACGGACAAAAGTGTGAAATTTGAAACTAAGAGATGTCACAAACGTATGTAGGGCTTTCCATATTATGAATCCATTACTCTATTGCCGTAAGAGAGGGGCTTAATTTTTATGTTACGGTTGTCTCTCTGTCTCTGTCGTGCGGATTTCCGTCCCTCCTAACAACAGGGACTTAGACTTCAGGCTAGACTCTCTCTCTGTTATAACATTCCACTTTTTAAGCAAAACAGGAGCGGTGAAATATCCCACATCTGTATATGACATGTGAAATATCATATGCCACACAACAATTACAAATATTGCGAGATGGGGAATTTTCACGTTATAAAAATATAATTTATTTTCTTCGCAAATTACACACAAAGACACAAACACACACACACATGCCATATATATATATATATAGCCCAAGGTTTTTACTAGCTGGAACTTTCCCGCTATAACGGAGCTGCAAAACCCCCTTGTTTGTGCTCAACTTTGTCTCAAGGAAGCCCAGTACATAGCCGTAAACAGTTGCTATTACTTTTATATCTTACTGTCTTTGAACCTACGGCAAGAGAATTATTCTTCTGCCCTCATGCCAACTTCTATAATGGTCCCCGTTTTTATTCCCCGTCCTCATTTCTCTCTCTTTAAACTACAGATATATGTGTGTTGTTCATCTACCAGGCCATACGATGGGAAAGTTTTGTCGTGGTGCCTCTTCCCACACTCCCATTCGATTCTACGTGCAGTGTTTCGCTGTGTCCGCCTGCATAAACATTACTTCGGGAGCAATATTTCTATAGCGCTTAGACAAGCGAAAGAGTCAGACCACTAAACTTTTTGTTTTGGCTGATGCTTGGGGCCGTCTGTTTTAGAAAACTGATGATGAAGTGCTGTCGTAGCTTTGCCCACAATCCAGCAGAGTTTCTCTTTCGCTCACAGTCCAGCAAGCTTTTGTCTTAAAATGTGGGCTTTCAGGACTCTACGCCACTGGAATAGCCGGCGATAAACCCGTTGTGGATTGAGACTGGCTAGAAAGAATGATAAAATGTTACAGCATTATGCTTCAGGGTAACCGCTCTAATGAAAAATTTTAGCACAAAACCGTTGCTAATGAACATGCCTGCGTGTCTTTCGAAAGACGCCTTTAAAAATTATTCACGGTGGTTCCATGGCGGATTTTGGGTAGGTTGATGTCGGATGTTTAATGACACTTAATCAATTGCAGTCTTTTTCAGTGTCGAATTATACGTGAGGATGTTAGAGTGCGCGGAACTCTAAAGTAACGGAGTAGTGTCCGGGTTGCAGGCTATAGCCTGCAGCTCGGACAGTACTCCAGCCTTACCGCACCTAACTTCCAACCTACATCAACTCAAGAATTAGAAGACCAATTCGGTAATCAACATTATAGTCGCAAGCTCTTGACGATGGGCATAGTAGTGCCCGAAATATGTCGAGCCTATAAGAAGTACAATAAAATAATAAATAGCTTCTTCACTTATCAAATTGGGTTTCGTTTCCTGGCAGTAGCGAATTTATTTCTCTCTCCTAAGCCTGCAGATTAGCTGTGTAACCTATACAGATTTAGATTTATTGGTCAGCAGAACCTCTTTATTCGCAGATAAAGCGGCTGAAGAGTAAAGCAAAACAATTAATAACAATGTTAAAATGTCGTGTGGCTATAGCGCCTCTGACGCTATGCCTTCATGTTGTGTGTAAAGTTTATGTTCCATTTGTTTCCCTAACACTTTCGTACTCTGTCAGATTTGGAGTTCTCATAGCAAAGACTAGGAGGAGTACCAGTTTCTACAATACGACACTGTAAGACATGGAATTGGTTTACAGGAATTTCGGAAGAACATACTGCTTGCTTTGAGGTAGAAAAACAGCAGTAAATTATTTTACAGGATGGTGTACTTGAGCGTCCTGTTCTACGTCAGAAACTACTGACCTCGAAAAGACTAAATTTCATTTAGAAAAATTTTCATTATGGTCAGTTTTTATCGATATGCATTATACAAGCATAAAATGACAATGTTAAGATATACACATATGTAGCGTATCAGCAGGTAGTTTGCTGCAATAAAAGGTTTCTATCGCCATTAACTTTTTACCAAAATTTGTAAGGTAAGTAACATTGCACTTGTATGTAATAAGAAACACCAAAATGAACACTTTTTTCATGAATGTTTTAATTCAATTATAGTGTCTTCGACATGTTTCGAACAACCAAGTGTTCTTCCTCAGGAAGACTTTTACTTGCAGGTTTATGTCATGTTTTCGTAACATAAAATATCTGAGTATGAACTCTTGGGAAACCTGTTGAAGACACTATGATTGAATTAAATCATTAATGAAAAAATATTCATTTTGTTGTTTCTTATTGCATATGTATATCACAATGCACGATTAAAAAACCTAAAGTTAACATTTGAACTGCTGTTAATATTATGCTTTGTAGTGCAGTACAATTTAATACGCTTTTCACAGCACGAAGTGCCACTGATCAAAGTTCCACCCGTTGTTGTGTTTTAATCTCGTAAATTATTATTTTCCTTGGATCTTTATTATTCTGAGGGGCTCGAGAGGAGTCTGCAGGTTGGAACGTCTTTCCGTAACTTACAACTCTAACCGTGTGATGGCACAACACTGAGACTTTAATGTGGCGCAAAGACGTTGCGAAGCATTACCAAGCTTTCTGAACTTATTTACATATTTCAACATATGAGACTCGAGCGGAGAGAAGTGCTTTAACTAAGAACAGATGAAGTTTGTCGACATGAGGAAATAGCTTTATGAAACTTTTGGGCATCGATTTTTTTTTCAGGTTTAAAGGTTCATGTTTCCTATTCGTCGTCTCCGTAAGGCAATATGTAACTTAATTAATTAGTGCGGTACGCATGTAATGTTGCACTTAGCTGATGAGATTAAGCATCAAGTGAAGACATACCAAACCTCAGGTTCCGTTTTCACAACTTTCAAACATTTAGACCAGAGAAGTTTATTTTTTGTTGTACAGTAACCTGCCTTTCAAGGCGGTAGATCGTTGGTGTAAAAGGAAATTCTCCTTGTTTAGAAGAAATATTACCCTCTAGGATTCATTACAGTAAATTCACTAAATGTAATTCATATTCCGTAGGGGTATTTCAAGATGTAGAAGTCGCACGTCTAATTGAAGGTTCCAAAGTATTTTTAAAGAATGTGATGTAATCTTGGACCTAACAGAAGGCACTGGCACGCTTTTAAAAATGATTGTGAAGTTAGAGGAATGCAATGTATAGTCGTCTTCAGCATTAGTAGGCTGACAAGTTTGTGAAAGACAATTTGGGTGAGAGGTGTGTCACACATAGGCGAAATGGAAACCACGTATTTGTTGGGGTATTTAAAGAGGAGAGGAGATCTTGGAGACATTTACGTGCATAAACAACACAAAATTTTGTTTAAAGATTTCTTAAAATTAAAAATGTATTGTGAATATATGTACCGGTTTCTCATAACTGTGGACTGACTTCGTTTTTGGACTGTTAAGGACTTTCCACAAGTGGCGAAAAATTTCTTGTAAGTGTTTTAGTATTTTATCAAAAGTTGCTTTCAATATTCAAGACTTCATTATGTCGATGGTGGTTTTTATGAATGTGCATTGAGCGTTGAAGAGTGGCACTGGCAAGAGAAACTGAAGTACTCGGAGAAAACCAGTCGATCACAAATTCCACATGGACGGAATTATTCTTGACTACTTCAGTAAATATTAGATTCTAAAGACATCTTTTCCTTGAAGATAGTTATGGAAGATTATGTGTGTAAAATACAAGGTGTTTTATGTTTTGAATAAAGTTCTATAAATGTATAGAGGACATGTTACAGAGTCGATATCAGGAGTAGTCGTGATGTGAGGGTTTTACTAGAAACGTGCCCGGAATGTTGGGTTTTTAAACTGAATGACGCTAATGGAAAGATATCATTTTGGATTACTCCATTTCAGCATGATCACTGCTTTACAAGAATACTGACACAAAACTTTATTCATGAGGATATCTGGCATCATAAAAATATATTTTTATAAAGATAATGCTACTGTTTTTAATTTGAAATATGCTCTTTATAATTTCTAAAGGAAACAAAAATAAAACAGGACTTAATTACAGTTATGAACTGTGTGAAATTAGCATGGCATCAACTGTTGTTTCTGAACACAATGAGTAAGAAGCACGTTCTATTATATGCAAAATAAGAAGAAAAAAACTGTATCGTTATAAAAGTTTAAAACTGGAGCTAATTTTGAGCGCTTATCACTCATGAATTGAACTCGAAAGTTTCCCAGTTCACTTTTTTTGATTGATGATTAATTATTTTTGTGAGATTATTCTGATTTGAATTATTTAGTCCAGGAAAATTTCTGTCGACCGCAAAATATCTGACGGTCTCCTGGTCTGATATTCTTTAAAACGTCAAGTGATAATTATCATTTTGTTTGTCATCTAATGTAAATTAGTCTATTCAGCTAAAACAGACTCATCAAATTGATCAAGGAAAATCACAACCTGTCCCTCGGAATATTTATTTTTCCCTAAAATAATTATGAAGTTGGCCAAAAAATCCAACTCTTTATCTTGCTACTCATTTTGTATGTTACAGCTATTGAAACGAATGAAGACCAGAAGTAAATAAGATACAAATGCACATATTATACTGAAGTATGAGACCAAAACTGTGAGGGTTTTGTGATGTGAAACAATATGTCTACTGACATAGTTACGCGCTGAGAGTCAAAATTATTTTGAATATTTTCATAAATTTCAGATATATTCAATAAATTGTGGGACCTTTCCTCTCATAAATAAAACAAATGCTCTGTGCTTAGCGGGTTATCACAATTTTACGTTTTTTCGAAGCACATCATACTTATCATAAACAAGGGAAAGAATTCTTCATAGCGAAATTTTCACATTAACCATGATATAAAAAAAATAATGGGTTTCTCTAACATACAATGGTGGTAAAAAAGAGCTGTAGATGTATACGACGAGAGTGGAGCCAGAATCAGAGCAGACTGAATAATTGAAGGATCCAAAATGGGTTCAGAATTTTTTAGTTACCACCCCTCAGATTTTACCATTAATGGCAAGTAGAAACTGAGTTAGAGATGCGTTCGTAGGTGCTCTGGGGCTCACAGACCATCGACACGCTGCTGAAAACCCCTGCAGTTCTCAGGCGCACTGAGATTCAATATAATTTGTTCTCGCTCTGACGTCTTTCCTTTCCGTCCAGTAGTCTGTCACCTTTTTCCAGTGCAGTAAAGTGGAGAGAGTAAAAAAGAAAGCAAGGAATTTGTATTCCTGTAGAATGTAACTCCACGTGAGGGCTGTAAATATATCGCTTTTTGGTCCCCCAGTGACCAGCATGTTAGTAGCTTAGAGATCCTATACAACTGAAGCGCTTGGCTTCATCTCTAGATTAGGTCACTGAAATGGCCAGCCAGTAAAGAAGTCACCAAGACTGTGGCACTATGAAGAAGAAATATAGCGACGTTGTCAGCATATTATCTCATATTATGAATGTCGCGTTATATGCATATCGCCTATTATTTGGACACTTCATTGGAACTATTGTGTACCTTTAAATTTATTTAGGATGATGTAATTTTGATATATGGATTCTGACATTTTGGTAACTGTTTCTTGTGCAAGTAAGTTATGTTGCCAAAGTTTCGGAACAACATGGTGCTTCCATCTTCAAGACTGATTTCGTTTTATTGGTAATAGTTACGATTAGGTTGCAAATATGTCTGTCTGCAGCTTTGGCAACAGCACATTTTAACATTGCACCGTAACATAAAAAAGGGGATTAATGTTACCAGTTAGAAAAATGTAAAGCAGTCCCGTTGCAGGCCCGGAGGGGCTCAGACGGTTCCAGGAAGTTAAGCTTCCCAGATTTCGTGACAACGGCACAGGATAGTGGTAGGTTGTCAGCCTTACGCACCGGCCGCTTTTACCCCCAGGGAATACTCCTGGTACTCATTTCTGTTAGAGGCTGAGTCGACCCCAGGGTCATAGTGCGATCGGAAGGATTTAATGTCAATGAAGAATCCATTGACACTGGGATCGAACCAGGGACCTTCCGACTTGTAGCACAACACCTTAACCACTGTGCTACCGCGGTCCATGTTACCAGTTAATGTCCGTCAAAACCTGAAGTCAGTGATTGTTAATACTCCCTGTGTTCCCTCGCCTCACTGCGAAGCGTTTCGGCACCACCTTAACCTTAAGGTGGATTATTCCGTGTTGTATAACTTGCGAACATGCTGCAGAGCTGTAATATTCTTGAAATGTGATGTTCTGTCGGTTTCGCCTCTACAGAAATCTAGTGCAGGTACAGAAATGGTTTGTTATCCATTGGAGAGATGTTAATTTTGAAATAGGAAATAGGACTCATTATGCACATTATACATCTATGTTATTGTGTCATATTCATTGACGATTTTTTTAGAGTATACCATAAGCCCAACGTGTAATAAATCCTTTTTTATATTGAATTAAGTCTTCATTAGAAAAAGCCGATAAGGCTTCAAAATCTGAAGGCATTGACAACCTTTTCACTTTAAAGTAGCACAACTATAATCCTCCCGTTTTCCACCAAATCTCTGAAAAGCTCTTTCATTCAGGTGTTTTGAGGGAAGCTGTTAAACAGATACCTTAATTTCTGAATTGAAGTTGCATGCACTTGTTACATTACGACGTCAGATACGAAGAGAATTTTGGATCTACTTTGTGAAGCATGTATAATATTTTAAAGTGACAAAATAACCTACAATTATCTCCTGTAATTTCCCGATCCCAAATTTTAAAGTTTAAATATCATTCTGTTTCTCTTTTATTGAGTAACTTCACTAGTTTAAACACGTAGCACTTCGATAAACAATCTGACAGAGTGCGTGATTATGTCGCGTGTTCGCACACACATAGAATGGAACAGAATAACATTTACACGCTTTCAGGGATGCTAGCAGAGACCAACAGTATTAAAGACTTTGAAACCCATTTCCAGAAACATCTTGCCTCAATGCAGCGTAGCATTAATGTCAAGCCAAGGGTGACTACAACAACCGACGAATGTCTAGCGCTACTTCAACATTGCACTGGATCGAACCAACGCATTTCCAAATCCACATTCCTATCTGGAAATTTCGAATTAGTTCCTTGAACAATCCCTGAATGTTTTTTATGTGTTATTCTATTCCTCCCTGTGTATTAGTGTTGGCAATTACACACGCGGCCGATTCCAGTGGCCGCGCGGTCTAAGTCGTAGGTCTGCGGCCGCTCGCCTGCTGAGATTGTGGGTTCGAATCCCACCGGGGTTATGGATGTCTGTCTGTTGTGTGTGTTGTATGTAGTCAGGTAGAGGTCTTTGCGAAGGGCTGATCACTTGTGCAGAGGATTCCTACCGACTGTGGTGTGTCGGTGAATGTGATCTAGAAACCTCATAAAGGAGGAGGCCCTGGCCCTATGGGGGGCTGTTGTGAAAAATAAAAGAAATAGTTCAGTGGAATGATGTGCATAGAAGATAGAGTTGGTGAATTATGATTCAGACTGGCGAACGATGATGTCGTGTGCACAGCGCCGACTTTTCCTATATCATCGCTGACATTATATTTGTTTTTCATTCTTGTAGTCATCACCCTGAATACGGCCAAATGGATGGCTGAAACTTGCCTGTGATTATTTAGTAGTATAACTATATTCATAAACAGGAGTTTATATATATATATATATATATATATATATGAGGGTCGTACCGAAAGTCATGAGCAACAATTTTTTGTAAAGTAACATACTTTATTATTGACAAACCAAATACACCACCTTAATCTACAGACCTTTCTTTATTTTTCCACATAATTGCCACTTCTTTATACACATTCCTCCCAGCGTTCTGGGTGTTTGAAAATTCCCCTTTTGTAAAATTCCGTTCCAGCCATCCGAAGACACTGACTCACTGCTTTCTGAATTGCCTCCGTTGTCTCATAACGTTGTCCGCGCAGCTGACCCTTCACAAATTCGAAAAGATGGTAGTCTGTGTCCACAGTCACAAGCCTGTCGTCTTGAATGATCTCATCCACTCTCTCCTTGTTGCGTTCAGTTGAGGCTGTTCGAGGGCGACGGCTACGAGGCTGATCTTGGATGCTTGTGTTCCCATCTTTAAAATGTTTCACCCATCTTCGAACACTGCTCGCACCCATGCACACACTTCCATAAACAAGCTGAAGTCTCTGGTGAATTTCTGCAGCAGGGATTTCCTCTTTAACGAGAAATTTGGTGACAGCACGCTGGCGAAACGACATATCGTTGTCGGCCATTTTGTTAGGAGTGATACTGGTCACGTGATGCAAGCTATTGATGTCACGAGACACTCAAGGATAACACAACAGCTGGTTCCATC
>Ga0131853_10010890_pt1 | contig 16621 bp, 13 predicted proteins | sample TergutLab28metaG_FD_92764 | JGI IMG/M metagenome (GOLD analysis project Ga0131853, IMG submission 92764) | Labiotermes labralis P1 segment gut microbial communities from Petit-Saut dam, French Guiana - Lab288 P1 (version 2) (version 2) | ecosystem: Host-associated > Arthropoda: Insects >...
CAAATTATGAAGAATTTAAACTGCACACAAAAGAATATCTCCTGCGCGCACATCTTTGTCACAGTGAGGTCATCAGAAATGGACGCAAGAGATCTCTATGCCTCTATTTACTGATGTTCTGCACTTACAGCTCTGGCTCTGATGTCGCAGCACTAATAAAGTACGGAGAATTTTGTTCACTTCTAAAAGGTAAAGCAGTCCCGTTACAGGCCTGGAGTGGCCCAAAGGGATCCAGGAAGTTAAGGTTCCCAGATTTCGTGACAACGGCGCAGGATGGTGGTAAGGTTGTCAGCCTTACGTACCGGCCGCCTTTACCACCAGGAAATGCTCCTGGTACTCATTTCTGTTAGAGGCTGAGTCGACCCCAGGACCATAGTTCGATCGGAAGGATTATATCAATGAAAAATTCCAGTGACACCATCTGGAATCGAACCAGCGACCTTCCGATTTATAGCACAGCACCTTAACCACTGTGCTACCGCGGTCACTTTTATTTACTTCTAACATGCTCAATATACGATCTTCTACATCGCTTGCAATCTGAAAATGTGCATGTTGCCAGACCCTGACACTTTGCCACAGTGGATCTGATTTGTGCTCTCAGTTCTTCACTGTGCCAGGGAGAATCACTAACCCATAACAAGGTGCCAACTATGATGTGCTCTGTGACGTCACAACACTGAAAACTGGCCAAATGTAACTTAATACCTTTCTTCAAAAATATGGCAGCAGTCACAAGAAGTACCATCGTTTCCAAGGGACATACGTCATGATAGCTGTTACAAACAATAAAATTTGTTCCATAGCAATATTTTTCTCCTTCCCCCCACCCCCGCTGAAAAGAGAAATATAAGTGGATGAACGCCTCTTGTTTACTTCCGGAGAGACTTTTCTGTCTATATATAGTGCCTGTTGGCGCCATAACAAATTTTCCCAGCAATGGTAGTATAGAAGAAGGAACGCATTCCTGATCTTTCTTTGTGTTGTGTGTCGGTAGCTCCCCTGGGGTTTCCCCTTAATATTATGTGGTTGCCTATTTCTGAAAAGCCATTTATATCCAACGAGAGAAACAATTTGTTATGCAAAATAAACCAACAAAACGCACTTTGTCTAAAGTAATATTTTAATTAATGATATCTTCTACATGTTTTGAACGCCGGGGTCCATCGTCAGTAAGACGGTTGTGCATACAGGTGTGGGATAGTGTGTTTTACATGTTGAAGTTACAGTAAAAGGCTTTTAAGAGGTTATCTATGTATAAGCTTTTAATGCAACATCGTACGGTTTTATATTCTCGTGTTTTTAAGTTTTTTTTTATTATTATAAGATTTAACCACTATGTTCTATGTCCATATCGATTTATTTAGAAAGTTCAAATATTTTATACTTACATATCGTATAAATGCATTTTATTGTCATTTCACCATGTGCAACACACTATACCATACCTCTACGTACAACCGTCTTCCTGAGGATGAACCCTAGGTGTCGAAACATGTAGAAGACATCATAAATTAAAATATTACTTTAGACAACGTGCATTTTGTTGGTTTATATTGTACAATTATATCACAATTCACGACTAAAAAAAACATTTTAAAAATTTGTTGTATGAGCCGCCATTTTATTTAGCGATGGCGCTGATGTTCTGAATAGCACAGAAGGGACTGGTTACCAGACGTCAAACACGGTAACCTATAACTAAATTGAATATAACAAAGCGCTAGTTGGTATGTAACAATATAAAATATAACATATATAAATATAATCTATACAAACAATTCTAAGGACCAGGCTTCTAATACTTATATCGATACCTACAATTAAAAATGTCCATCGGCATTTCACGTGATCTGCGAAGAAGATATGATTTTTTTTCTTCTGTGTAAATGTAGGCCGCTTAGTTTTATTAAACCTGCCAAGTGAATGGTAGACAGAATCTTGGCATTGTGGTTCATAGTTAATGACTGGCTTACCAGTGGGTTTGGCAGAGACTACCTTAACAGCCACAGCCCCCTTACACCACACATGCAGCATCAGTTTCAGTATGTCCTCGAGTGCCTGTCGCAGGGAACCACGGAAATGTGTATCTGCTGACAGAGGCAAACACTTACGTCATCATTAACTCGTCACTTGCCCAAGTTTAACTGCATGCAGCCTCGAGAAATCGAGCATGACACACATTGCTGAGACTGGGGGGTTTGTGCAAGATAAGATCTTCGTAATCAGTGTAAGGTAATTTAGAAGCTAACTGTCATTAATGCTAATAGTTGCAATAGGTTCTGAAGCAAGGAATATTACTAAAATTTTATATGTATAAAATCTGAAAATTGTATGCGTTCATAAACCATTATATCACGGAAGGTTGTTAAATTTCGCAACAAAATTGCGGAATATTTTTTTTGAGACTTGACAAATTTTCATGCAATGCTTTCGTTGTATTTGAACTACTATGAATAGCAGGCAGTGTAGATTAATGGTGTTAGTATTTTAGTCGCTTCGGTGAGTCCATCCACTGCACAAAACCAAAGCATTCTGTTAAAGATGGGAACTTGAAATGTTACAGATAGAAAGATGGTACATACCACAAACCATACTGCTGGACTGTGACACGGTAAGAATGACCTACGGCTCCCACAGCCAGTCTCCAAGCTCACGGCCCGAGGTTCGACGTCCGACTGCCTATCTTTTTCCCACTGCAGTATGAAGTGCTGCGGTAGTGCAGGGGAAGTGGGGGGAGGGGAAGGCGACCTTGCTCAATATTCCTGTGAAGCTATTTTTACATTATTTTGCCTTGACGTAATGTTGTAGCTAAGCCAAAACTTTCTCGCACGCTCAACACTGCGACGCCCAAGAACTAAACATCTCAGAATAATTCTACTATTTTTCTGAAACATTCGCATGCAGTTCTTACAGCTTTGGCACGCACACAAGGATAAATTCTTAAGAAATGTTTCACGTACTTCTATGGGCAGCTTGTTTAAATCGCTAAGTCATATGAAAATTATGATTTTAAATTGAGTACGTTTGGCAATGACGATCTAGTATTTGGGTTTCAATCGTGGCCTCTTAACACGCATGGACGCAACCGGAAACGGGTATTTCCATAATACTTGATTGATTATTAGTAGACTAGCTAAAATAATAATCCTGGCGGTCAGACAGCTTAACATCTCTAATACCAAAGCCCATGATTGGACACGATCCTGCTCCAGTTCCACCCATCTCCCATACACACAACCTACATTAACTGACACTCTGGTAGCACAACTAGACGGTCCAGCATCGCTAATACTAAAGTCCGCGATTGGACACGATCCTGAGCCAGCTCCATCTACCTCCCACTCTCACAACGTAATTTCCCCAGGCCCATCTTACTAATTACACTTGAGGTTTCATTAAGTGCTGATCAAAGTTTTAATCCAGTTCAAAGAAAGATAGGAGGAAAAGATTAAATTTAAATCAAACAGACAAGAATTATTCCAACTTTTTGCACCGCTACATATCAGTACAAAAGGTACTCCAACATGTTTCGGCTGACACGTGTTACCATCAGTGGGGAATGCACAAGAGGGTCATGCTTGATTAAGAATATATGACACTGTCTGAGATAAGGGTAAAATGTACGTTCTAGAATAATTTGCAATATATTTGTATATAGATATTGACATATAGACACATACCAATGCAGTAATTTGGAATATATTATTGTTTGCATATAGACAGTTTCATGGAAGGAGTGTAACATTTCATGAAACACTTTAAATGCTGTAATTTCCCAAGTGCCTTGGAGGTGGTGTACCCAAAGTTATTGTACTTGAGATGTGAGAAATATTTAGGCTTAAGTCCAAGTCAGGCTACGTCATAGGAACCGGCAGTATCTGGTCAAGTATCCACATGGAGGCTGCAACTGCTTATGACAAATGGGCTTGTCCAGATGTATGCCTGTGAGAATGTTCAGAAAGAACCTCAACAAACACTTTTTTTAGCTGGTCGCATCAGCCAGTTACATGTCAGTAGGAACAAGTGATGGAGGGCCCCCTGTCTTCACCATAGTCTGAAGAAAGAGGCAAGGAAGTTCCTCAAAACTTTGGCATCTTTTTACCAGATTACTTAGCATCACACCTCAAAACAACTTTGCCTGGGTTCTTGCCTCCATAAAAAATTCAAATCTCATCACCTTTACTAGTTTTTCACTCTCAGTCAATCAAACACCAAATATACATTTGTTAATACCTGCAGGTAATGTGCAGCTTACCCCATCAGTTCCTAAGGATCCTACATGGATTGTATCTCCACATATGAACATTTTGGTTCTCCGTGTATTTGATAAATCATTTAACACAGGATCTTGGAAAGCTGGGTCATGTCAGATTCAGCTAAAATCTAGAGAAAAACTGATTTGTATATCCTTCACTGGCTTTCATTTTTCTCAATTTCAGTGTGACACAGTTGTTTCCATGACCATCATACCGAATTCAGAGAATATGGCACAGACAGACAGACAGACAGACAATTTATAATTGTATAAACATTTGTTCTGATAACACTACAGATTAACAAAAACACACCTACTTAACACGTATCCCTATGATACTGACTGATGAATAGTTAGTCTATATGGTGTAACAAGAAGTTCTGAGCAGAAATCATGAAGTTGAGTTTCCTGTTGCATAGAATTCCCTTCTTACATTATCTATCAGCATTATGCTGCTGTTGTTGTATTGTACTTCTGTGAAGGCTTTAGTACATATAGACAGATTTCAGTACCTAGCAGTATGTATTGTTGTGTAGCTCTTGCTTCACAAGTTTGTATGTCTGCCATTGAAACACAATATGTATACCACACTTCATAAAACAGTCAGCTGGTTCCAAGGTTTACACGAACACACACACACACACACACACACACACACACACATGCACACAAAGAGCATGGTAACCCCAAAATCCTATTTTTCCCCCTTTCATTTAGGAAGGAAAGCAGCTTAAAATGTCTTGAATGTAACAGAGAAGCAAACATATGTTTGTAAAATCTGCTTGGATGACAGTGCATGCACAAGTCATTTTAACAGTGTTCTTTGCTCCCATATCTGATGTATCTATGAGGGCTGCAGACTGCAAAAGTCATTACTAATGGAAGTGTTAAAATGTATGTAGTTGTATGCAAAATCACACATTCCCATGCCAAAAGCAGCAGGCCATGCAGAGAATTCCATGCATGTAACTCACCAAACGACTTCGATGCTAGACGCTTGTACATTTCAACACTGGATTTCCGGTGAACCATGCGATGAGTGATGGCCTGATACTTCCGTCGGAAGTCCTTTTCTGAGCCTGTTGATTCAGCAGAGTCTCTTCTTGCACCCCCAGCTTGAGGGTCATCCTCCTCTCCCCAATCCCCACTTTTATCCTCTGTTAAACATGAAAAATGTACACTAATCATTATGTTCAGAAAAGCACACAGAGGAAATAAGTGATTTAAAATTTTTTTAAATATTGTACTACTGGAATGACACATGATCACGTGTCTGAGTGTTTAATGTTCTCAGCACCAACAAAATGAAGCTTTGGAATCTATAGTACCACATTATGACAAGCTCAAGCAATGGTAGGTAAAAAAACATCAAGCAGACAAGAGGATGACAGACAGAAAACAAGCTTAAATTTGTGAATTATATGGCAAGAATGCTTACTAGCAAGGGAATGCAGGTTTCATTGTTGTTTGATTACTTACTTGTCAAGGTTGTACTAATTTTTAAATCTCTTGACTTCTTAATTTTAGGCATTGTATGTATTACCCTAATATACACTGTACATACATTACAATACCTTCCACCTAAACACAGATTGTAGGTGCATATTCAACAGTACATAGGAGATATCAGTTGCCCTGTGTTGAAGAAAAGCTCTTTCTGAAAGACCCAACTTGGAAGGAACCTCTCTATCCTTTCCTGTGAGGGTGGAAAAACTTCCACTGTCTGAAATGGCATGTTCTTTTTTGGATGTGACAGGCCAAATGAAATTGACACACCTAGTAATCTCAAGTGTCATATACTGTTGTCACAACTATAAAAATGACTTGGGATTTTCACAATCTATACTCCTCTAACATATACAACAATGCTTTTTTACCTGAATGGAGTAAACTGCAATGAATGGGAGGTGGGATAGCACAGTTAATGTAGTTTCTAGGCTATGTGGCAATCTGGGCTTAGTTTCCCAGCAGGGCAAGAGATTTTGTTCTTCCCCAAAGGACCCAGAAGTTCTCTGGGGCCCACCTAACCTCCTATTCAATGGGCACCATGGCCTATTTTCCCAGAAATAAAACAGCTGAGGAAGGAAGCCAATGACTCAACTACATCTAGTGCTGTGGTTAAGGAAGGGAAGCTACAGTTCCACTAATACCATATCACTTCATGGCATGCATAATGTAAAATAATATCCTTTATAATATCGTAGCTGTATTGAAGAACTGGGTAGAATAAGCATGGAATCAGTTGCAGCTTATTTTAAAATATCCTCCCAGAAATTGTCGCCAAGTTCTGGATCAAACTAAAGAACTTCTCAGTCATGGAGCAAGTTTGACCCAGGCACTTCTGAATACAAGTTTGACACACTGCTGTTGAACCAAATGTTAATTGTAAGATTCAGAATGCAGGCATTCATACCCTTATCTTCTCCTTTGGTCTCTGGTTTCTGCCAGACATGCATCTCTTCAGAATCACCAATGTAGATCCAGGTGGCATTCTTGTAGGATTCTGCATACACCCCAGTATCCTCCTCTTCACCATCTGCTGCAGCCAGGTCTGGCACGCTAGTGTCATGAACCATCACACTGGGGCTTGAGTCTGCAGCTCGCAACATCTCCATACTTGCATCTGTTGACCGTGCCAATGGCCTGAAGATATTTAAAAGAAACTGTAACTTCTAAACTCATAATTTGCAATACAATTACATTTCACTTGTTGACTAGGTCTGATCCACTGAATGTGCTAATGCCCCACATGGGCCCATGTAAGATAAAATTCTGCATCAAGGAAAAATGTTAAGTTTTTACTGAAACACAACATATATTTTGGTCAGAGATACAGGCTACATGTTTCATATTAATTAATCTGAAATCCTTCACCTGTACCTTAAATGAAATGTACCCTGTGTTTGACTAAATCTTAGCATTTCTCCTCCATTTAGCTGTACACAAATGGACATATTCCATTAAATGAAATTCTGCAACTTGCAGTGCAACTTTTAACAGACTGCTGGTAACCATTGTAATATTGGATGGTACCTGGGCTTGATTCGATCTTCACGGCCCCTTTCCTCTGATTTGGCACGTGCACCATCACACCGGTAGCGGGTGTGGTGTCGCCTTTCACCATGACATCCTCTTTCCTCGGACCTATATCGTTTTTCTAGCTTCTTGTACAGGCGCCCACTGGAGACTGCTTTGTGGCGCGGTCCCTCAGGGGAGTCAGCAAAACCTGCAGGGGGTTGTACTATGTCAGGTGGCTCGGGTTCTATTGTCTCACGCCCTCCAGGTTCTCCATCCTGTGTCATGACAAATATATTTTAGAATTATGTGTCTGCAGTTAGTCAAAATAAGGTCACCATGGATCAAAATCTACAAACTAATTCATGCTGCATATGCGTGTGCTGTTAGTAATGTGGAAGTATGTTGCACTGTGAGCCTTTTGTACTTCTTCCTTCAGAGGATTTATTGTGCTCATCCTTACTCAGTCCAGAAAATCTGGTTTTTCAGCAAAATGATTTGAGAATGGATATCCTTGAGATCTGATGTTCTTACAGTGGCATTAATGTTTGAGTCTTGTGGGATGTGAAACTCTACAATTTAATGTTTGGGTACCAACATCTTTAAAGAAAGATGCAACCTTTATTTACATCCTGAAGATGCAGGTGGAAGAATTTCATCCTAATATTAATTGCCATGAGAACTTCAAATCTGGCAATATTCTGTCTGTTTTGAAAGTACACCACCAAAAAATACTCAGTTATTTTCCAATGTGTATACCTACACCACATTGCACTGGACAGATAGGATGATTTTAAACAAATATTTTACTACTTCTTTTTCCAGAAAGCAGATTGGAAGGTACAAAACATGACAATGGCTGGTGCAGCATTGAACCACCCACCTCAAGACCTGAAAGAGTTGCATTCTTGTCCACCTCACGTCCGCAGTGGTGGCACAAAGTTGTGGTGTTGCTGCTGTGGTCTGCCCCCTCACTGTAGAAAACACTGTCACTCCCTGGACTAACGGAGCGCAGTGACTCAGCACTCAGTGCCTTTAGACGACTGGACTCAGGACTCATTGCACCCTGAGCCTGTGACATATACACTATCAGACATTTTCACAGCAGATGTGAGCCTCACAACACTTTGTTGTTTTCAGGCCTACTGGATACGTTTTCTCCCATAACTGAACCAAGCACATGTGTAAAATGAATGTGTAAAGAAGAAGAATTTCTATAAAAAGTTTTCTGTTATTGTTTAATCATGTCACAACACTCCTTTTACTTATCCAGTTTCAAAAATGTTCTAGCTGACACTTATTATCATAATAATATTAATAATAATAATCGTCATCGTCGTCGTCGTTGCTGCTGCTACTGCTGCTGCTGCTGTTGTTGTTGTTACCACCAAATTCAACAATCCAATTAAATCAAATCAAATACACATCTTTGGATGTAATGTGTAGTACCAAATTTTTACAGGATACATCCATTTTTTATCACTACTCGTAATGAGTAAAGTTTGTCTATTCTGTTTATCATGCCCTGAAATATCTTGATCTCATATAATTTATATACATAATAAAACGGGGGCAAGATTTTAATTTGTTCTGTACCAAGTAAAAAGCTGTAGTTCAGTCCCTGCCAGCTGGCCATTTTACCCAGAAGTTCATGCTAAAAATGTTTTACACTTTATACGACGTTTACTTGCATTTTAATTCACCTACCTACTCTTTGACACATGCAAGACAAGGTCAGACAGCCATCAACACAGCATATTGTCAGAGATACCACAGAAACAATAATGAAGGCTGGGGGTATATAAATAATGTAAATATCAGGATGCCTATGAAGAGAATAAAATGTTAAAATTGGAGATATCTTGCATTGGCAGGAAATGCCCTAATCTGAGGGCAGTGATATTAGTAATTTATTTGGCTGGCTACAGTACTCACATTCATTGTTTCAACAGGGAAATACACAGCCAGTAACAGTTAACTCATTTTCTCTCTTGACTTCACCTTATTGATTGTTGTGTCACTGGAAGCTGCCATCTGTTTTGGTGAGCCCCGTGAACGGTGCTTGTTACGACTGGGGGAGCTGCCTGGACTTCTGGAGTAGCGATGTGGACTGAGGTGGCTATTGCGTATTGCATCATCACTGCTCAGTCCACCTGTGGGTGCCTGTTGTGTTAGTGGAGACTTGGCTGGGATGGAGGAACGGCGTCGTGACAGCGTGGCAGCTGAACTCGGGACCTTCTCCTCTCCACTGCCACTCCGACGGCGTAATCTGATTGTGCATGAAGGCCCACAGTCAAACAGCCAACCAATATGTACCATAACTAATTCATTCAGCACATAGTATGTTCTAAGTAACTGACATGCACATGCATGCATATAGTATGTGCACAGTGAGGAGACCAAGGCCCACCCAGGGCTGTAGAGCCGATTATGATGATGATGATGTATGTGCATGGTAAATTTATGTGGTATATTTATAATAGTGCAGCTAAACACTAGAAGACAAGAAGAAAAAAGTGAAAACTTGACAACAAACTGAATAGGAAAACTGTAAGAAGGTGGAAGAGACCAGATACTTCTTATTCACTGACTTACATAAAAGTGCTCTAGAAGAAGGTGAAATGTAAAATCAGTAAAAGATACTGGACATCATGACTGAATGGCTAACACTTCTCTGCTTCTTATTCTAAAGGCCCCATTTTCAAGTCTCAGATTTAAAGTCGACAACTTGTATATTAAATACATATACCCTCCAGAATATTTCTGGTATAACACTTTACAATAGGCAATGTAGCTGAACTTTCCCCAGCAAGTTTGGTTCGAAACCAGGAAAGCTACTTCTCTACACATAGGCAACTCAGATTAAGAATGTGTGCATTACAACTGTGTTACAAAACCATCTGAAAGTTGTGAGGTGGTGAAGTAGACTATTCTCAAAAGACAAAAGACGTGCCATAGCTGGATGTTATGTCCTTTTTTTCAGTTTCAGGGGGTTTGACACTCAACACCATAATGTTGTGGTAACTTGTTACACTTTACAAACATCAATAGAATTAAGCACCCGCATATTTTAAAATGGTAGATTCGATTCCCTGCCTTAAGTTGATTTTTTTTTTGTGCTAAGATGTAGAACTGCTGGTAAACATGAAGCCTCAAACTCAGGGTTAGACAGGTTTCCAATGAAAGACATTAAGTATCTTCATCCTTAAATTTTTTGCCAACAATGGCTTGTTCCAGAAATTTTGGGCAAGCGCTCACAATTATTTGAAGGTGCAGCATGTACAAATCACTTTTCTTTACTAATCACTCTTTCCAAATTAAACTAAGGAACAGCAAGTGAAAGACATTGACCTGGGTCTGTAATAAAGTTTACACTGAATTTAACAGACTAATTTATATTGGACGTAGAAGTGATTATTAACACACTGATTTAGACAAAAATCTCTCTGAAGTCTAATAATTACTAATTCAAAAACACTACTAAATTACTTTTAATGCCACAAATGCAAATAATTGGAGAGAAAGTGTGATGTGAACGTGTGTACCCTGATCAAATTATTCCATATGGAGTTTCTCACTCACAGCAGGTGAAAGAGAATTTTCACCTTCTTTATAGAATCCGGATCCAACTGTGGCCCACCCAGCCACCTATCTAGTTGGTGTATGGGCTCCTAATGCATATCGTGACTAGGGAATGAAACTGATTACTAATTTCTATCAAGTGTCAAGGTGTCAGGGTATCTCTTACACTCATACATATTCATGATTTGATTCCTAAATTAACAAAGGGGCGGCTTTAAATAAATTTAGCTTTATACAATTAACAGTGGTGAAAAATCATGTCCAGAAATGGCAGGGGGATTATCTTACAAAGTGGCAGACGAATTCAGAACAATGATTCTAAACATTATATCTCATGTAGAACGTGGAAAGTTTTAATTGTTTTTCACTAAATGTGTGAGTTAATGGGACCTGTCTTTGCTTCAGCAGAACCTAAAAATGTACTCACCTCTGTTGGGTAGTAGTGGGGCTACGTCCACCCCCTGGAGCAGCTTTCCTGCGTGGGGACTCTCTCACACGTCTGTGTCTGCGAGGTGATTGTTGCTGCTGTGTAGGAGTGGTGTTGCCTGTTTCTGATGTATGTCTGCCACTACCAGCACCACAACTTGAGTCATCTGATGTGCCTCCTCCACCATTGCCAGCTGCTGCTGGTGTTCCAGTTGCACTTCCCAAGAGGGTGCCATCCTCTGGGGTGTGTGATGGGGTGGTAGTCCTCTGAAGTGTGCCCCAGTCTTCAGCCTGGAACCCCTCATGCATTGCTGGGCTCCGCACCATCCCCGGTGTAATAGCCTCCTTGTCCGCTTTGTCCCGATGTGTCTTTTTGGTGCTGGGCTGTGAAATGCAGCAGGAATTACATGAAGTTTGGTGTATTCTGGGATGTGATATCATGCACTCTGGCCTGATGGTAGAAGCAGCATTTACCTCTAAAATGTGCTTCTATTTCTATAAGAATGCATAATGTTACAACCTCTATAATAACCTTCACAGTCACTATTTTGAGAACCTGAAATCTGACAAGAAGTTACTGACACTATCCAGCAGAAGGGCCAGTTTAAGGTTGTCACACACTATAAGGATGCATGGGAGCCCACCATCTGACAATGCTGGTTGTATTTCAGATTTTGTACATCTAATTTCTTTCTCCTAGTACCTAATTTAATATATATGTTAGTTCTCCTGTGAGTTATTCCATGCATTACTACATACATTTTACCTATATCTTGTTCTCTATCTGCATTGTCATTTCAGGACAACTAGCAGGTAAGAGGTCAAAATTTATTTTTGCGTTAGGCATAGAAATGCCTTAAACTGGCCCTGTTCAGCAATTTTCTATCTAAAAACATAAACCTTTAAGTATAGAGGACTATAATTTTGCCCATTACGTTTTAGAGGAGTGAAAATGATTTCTTATATTATGGAAAGAATATAAAGTAATGATGTCACAAGCTGGGTACTGAGGGAAATATTTGGTTGTAAGAGGAAGGGAGTATCAAGCCAGAGGAAACTGTGTAATGAGGAGTTTCATAATTTTTTCCTAGCTCACAAAATATTATTATTGTAATCAAATAAAAAATATTTGATGGGTTGGAAATGTAGCATTCATGGGGGAAAAGAGAAGTGCATAGAAGGGTTTTGTGGGGAATCCTGAAGGCAAGAGGCCATTTGGAAACCCTAGACACAGATTGGTGGATTATATAAATGTAAATATAAATATCAATGTAAAGCAAATGAACATGGTAATGAACCTTTGGGTTTTCTAAGATACAGGAAATTTCTTGACAAGTTGACGAACTACTAGCCTTTCCAGCAGAAGGCTGCTGGATGGAGTTAGTTTGTTATCAGTAAGACTGTCCTTTCTTAACAACCTTACACTAATTCTTTCTGTCTTCAGGTAGCACCAGCTAAGATCACAGAACTGAAATGGGCAGTATTATTGTTCCTAAACCTGGAAGTCAATGAGATGCAGAAACACATGGATGGATAGAAATGAAGTGTGCAGTGGGAGGCTGATACATTGTATGCTGATGGCATTGTGAGGCTGATTAAATAATTGAAAAAGTGTTTGAAATCCATGACTATGGCCATACTGCTTGTTTAGTAATTGGAGGTATTGCACTTGGATGTTTTGAGAACAAGTTTCTAATGTTTAATGGAAACATCTGCTTTTTTCTTCAACGTAGAGATGAAGATTACTGTTCAGATAATGGGAGAAGTATGTTGAGAGTATTATAAAAATATGTGATTAGTAACTAACTCCAAGCATCAAATTCCTTCTAGAGAAGCCAGTAGTTGCTCAGCTAATGAAGAAGTTACATGAATTTTTAAACCCTTAAGGTTCAATACCATTATCAAAACAGCCCAAAATTAGTTCTTCCATCTTATTTCTTTAAGTTGCCTTTTAATATGTTCTTCTCATCCATGCCTAGTTATTCCAAGTCGCTTTTTCCACCAGTTTTGTAAGCAAATTTTGTACATATAAATCGTAGTACAGAAGAGTGCTACATGCTAAGCCCATCTCATCCTCCTTGATTTTTTCTTCCATAAGACATGATTTTACAACCAAAAACATATATATAAGGTAAAGTGATCCCGTTACAGGCCCGGTGTGGCCCAGAGGGTGGGTAGAGGTATAGCTCTACTCTTCCATGACCGCGGCACTAGAAGGGGGTGAGTGGTTAGCAGCACGCCTCGGCTGCTTTACCCCTGGAAAAGACCCGGTACCCTTTTTACAGGAGGCTGGGTGGGCCACAGGGCCGGTTTGGACGGGCAGAAAATCTCGTCCCCACCGGGATTCGATCCCGGACCGTCCAGGCCGTAGTCAGTCGCTATACCGACTGAGCTACCCGGCCCACAAAAACACAAATATAGGTTACAATATCCTACATGAAAACCATTCTTCTATTTGCTGAATTAATGTCTGAAATCTTATTTGTAGAACAATTATTTAGTTTTTAATTTTATTTATATTCAACACTGGAATACATAATGTCCATGGAATTTTGTAAAAGAATGTACATATATCAATGCAAACACAATCTAATGCGATCTTTGTTTTAAGTATTCATTGTAGATTACAATTCAGTATACGGCATTTAGGTCTCAATTATGTGAGAACTTTGTCCTTGTATGTTACATATCAGTAAAAGAATTAGATTTGCATTTTGGCAGACCTGGACGGTTCCTGGTGTCGTTGCAACAGTAGATGAAGGGGTGCGCCTGTGATGCTGGACAGGGCTACGGCTTCTGGACTTGGTCCTTTTACCAGAGGTAGATCGCTCCTTGTCCTTGCACTCATTTCCTGGTGATGTTGCTTTCTTTTCACCCCACCTCTTCAGTTCCTCCTTGCCAGGGCGTTCGCTCTTCCCTGATGGTAGCCTGCTCCATGTTTCGACTTCTTTGTGTTTTCCTGCTGTACAGAATAATGTAACTTTTACAATCATTTCTTGAACACAGTCAGTGCATACACAATTTATAAAATCTCACAGGCTCTTAAAAGTAACATTATTAATGTTGTTAATTATTTTATAATTTAGAGGCGATTCAGTTGTGATATGGATCATTTTTTCAGTTGAAGAGTCAAGGATTGAATCCCTTGCAGGGGTAGAAATTTTCATTCTATTCACAGTACTCAAACCCAGCCTCCCATCTAGTGGTTAATAGAATTGTTTCCTAGGGTATAAACAGATCAAGACACGAAGCTGATGGACTAATTACCTCTATCTGGTGTAAGAAAGCATGAGGCTTTATCTCCACCCTCTCACAGACATTTACGGCATGGTGCTAGCACAGGAACAGCTTAATGTTGCTTGAGCTGACCCTGCTACCAAGGTTTTGGAGGAATAGTTGCAAGTATTTAGAATTCCTTTGTATGATTATATCATTCTCAAAAGGCTGATTTAATTGAATCTTAAATAATATCCTGAATGTGTGAGTGTGCTACACCAGAGTTCTGCTAACATAGGATGGCACTTATGCCAGATGTCAGTGATTTAAGTCATTATGAAGCAGTCAGTGGTTACCTATCCTGCAGTCAGCATTGTAGAGAAGCAGCCGAAAGGTAACTATGCTTTGGTCAGCACTGTAACAGTGTACTAACATCTATCAATCTCTATCTCAAAACTTTTGAAATTACCAGTGTAAATATTCTGTCATATGATGATTTTATATTATCACTCTAGGACTATGGTACATATAAGGGATGAACTAAAGTGTAATCTGTGGAAATCATGGTGAGTTATTAAGTCACTAAGTTTATGTGTATTAAGATGCTGTGGATTAGCATGTACATATGATGTACCTGATATGATGGGGCCAATTCTAGCTATGTTGTAAGTACATGTAAATGGTCTAATTTGGAGTTGTGAAATTTAACCTTCATCAATACTACCACCAGCATCCCAAATGTTACAGTTATGAACTCATTACCTCTGAGAGGCAGAACTACATTATTGTGTACAGTGTGGTGATACATGGTGGTGTCTTTCCTTATTAAAAAATCAGCTCCTTCATATCTTATACTGTAACCGGAGTAATGTCTCCCTACCAGCAGGAGATGGGGACTCTGCCCTTTCTCGATCCATCACTGGTGGGAAGTCTAATTTGAAGCCTTTCTTGCGGCGCCACTTCTCCTCTTCTGTCCACTCTCGTCTCTCTCCAGTAGGCACCTTGCCCCCAGCTGATCCATAGCCTTCCTCTTCATCGGGTGGTGACTCATAGTATCCGGAGCTGGAATAGTGGGCACTACGTTCCTCATCGTCTGAACCAGAGGGTGCTGCTTTAACTGGCTTCTGGACTGGTGAATGGGGAGGTGGTGTCACTTCTTTGCCTTCGACTTCATCACCACTCCCTTCCACACTGTAACTGAAGGAACAACATTCCAGCTATTTATTATAAACTAACTCCACTGTGCTCTTGAAGATACCTTCCAAAAACTAAAGAAATATCATTACTGGTTGGGTTGACCATAAACGGACACAAAACGAAATACCTAAGATGTACAAAGAAGCAGCATAAGATGGATGGAATTGACATCACCCAAATCCACCTAGAACAGGTTAAATCATTCAAATATCTGGGATCAATTGTGAACAGAAATAACCCAATTGAGGAAGAAATAAAGGGAAGAATTTCCCTAGGAAACAAGGCATTTTATGCAAATCAAGACCTATTTAAAAGTAAATTATTGACTAGGAATTCCAAGCTACGGATGTAGAAAACATTGGTGAGACCAGCGGTAACATGTGCCTGTGAAACGTGGGTATTAAAAGAAAACATAAAAACCAAACTAAGGATATTTGAGAGGAAGGTTCTAAGAAGAATCTATGGACCCAATAAAGAAAAGGATGGCACATGGCGGATTAAATCGAATGAAGAACTAAACAGACTGACTGGTAATAAAAACATCATAAACTGTATCAAAGCACAAAGATTAGCTTGGTTTGGACACGTACATCGTATGCCAGATAACAGCATGGTAAAAAAGTATGAGTGGTCACCTGCACTAACAAGATTGCTAGGAAGACCAAAAAACGGATGGGAGGATGATGTAAAGAGCGACATAACAAGGATGAAAATAACAAATTGGAAGGACTGCATCAGAGACTGGACCGAATGGAAGACACTCATTGAGAAGGCCAAAACTTCTGTGAAGTTGTAGCACAAGAAGAAGAAGAAGAAGAAGAAGAAGAAGAAGAAGAAGAAGAAGAAGAAGAAGAAGGAGGAGGAGGAGGAGGAGGAGGAGGAGAAGAAGAAGAAGAAGAAGAAGAAGAAGAAGAAGAAGAAGAAGAA
>Ga0131853_10010892_pt1 | contig 16617 bp, 10 predicted proteins | sample TergutLab28metaG_FD_92764 | JGI IMG/M metagenome (GOLD analysis project Ga0131853, IMG submission 92764) | Labiotermes labralis P1 segment gut microbial communities from Petit-Saut dam, French Guiana - Lab288 P1 (version 2) (version 2) | ecosystem: Host-associated > Arthropoda: Insects >...
CACAATTTTTTCATGGCTAATTCATCTGTTAAAATCTGATGGACCGTAGTGTGGTTCAAATTTAACTCACTAGCGATCATTCGCACTGTGAGTCGACAGTCTGACCGCACAAGGGCTCCCACTGTCTCCACATTGTTATCAGTTTTTGAAGTTGAAGGTCTTCCAGAGCGGGGTTCATCTTCAATGGATTTACGGCCCTCTGAAAATGCCTTAAACCACTTGAACACTTGTGATCTCGACAAAGCATGCTCCCCATAGGCCTGTTTCAGTTTATTGAAAGTTTCAGTGCCAGTTTCCCCAAATTTGACACAAAACTTTATTGCACATCATTGCTCGAAATTGTGCTCTTCCATTTCCGTGACACACACACAAGAACTGCTTCACAAGAAACTGCACTAAAATTAGCGTGTTGATGCTAGCAAGTTGAAACTCATACTAGAAGTCTATGAGTCTCTTATCTAACCTTCATGTGAAGGGCAAGCCCGCAGTATTGCCAGATCGTGCGATACACAGGCAGTCTCATTACTTTATTTACAGACCTCGTACATAACAAACCAACAAATGCACATCAATAAACTATGTTTATTATATATTATTATTTACCATCATGTTTTGGTTGCTTCTACAACCGTCACTCGGGTGTCATACAAGAATACAAACAGTGAGCAGATAAATGCACAGAGTGTCTAATTAAAACCACATAATATTGTAGCACTTATTAAGTATAGCATTTGGTGGTTTTAATTAGACATGTTGTACATTGTTTGTATATTGTTTTTATTGTTGTATGACACCCTCTAAACATGTTGGTAAATAATACTGTATGATAAAACATATTGTATCAATGTGCATTTGTTGGTTTGTTACATAGTAATGTGATTTGGTGCATGGATATGGAATGCACAAAGTTCGCGTGGATCATGTTTGATAGGTGTATATTGTTACATTAAGGATTGTAATAATTTACAGATATATGAAGGAGATGGTCTTCCGACATTGATTTGCCAGCAGTGCTGCCATGAAGTTGATAGATCTTACAAGTTTAAGATGAAGTGTGAAACTTCTGATGCCACATTGAAGCAGTACACTAGAAAATCCCCTGTGAACTCAGAAGATGAAGTTGTAGCTCAGGTAACACAGTATCTGCATTGTTATTTTTCTTTTGTGGTAAATAAAGTGCATTTCATATTCGTGTGAATAATACAGTTTTCGAACCAGTTGAGAAGACACATATACGCTTGTATTTCATGTGTTTAGCAAAACTGTTAGTGTAATTCTTCACACAAGCATGTAAAAATTACATAGATCTTCAAAATAAAGTGCACAGTTTTGGGACACACTGTAGACAGTTTGCATTAAGGACGGTGACCGTAATTAAACAGATGTCATGACATGTTATAAGGTTTGGGTAGGTAGGATGGTTTATTGTACGTTCAGTGAATAGGTCATGGGGTGTTGGATGACCAGGGCATTAGGGCTCAATTTATAGCAAATAATGACTTTCTTGTCTTCCCTAATTTGTTTGGATTGACTGGAGTGCACACACAGCCTCCAAGTTAATGGGTATGGGCATTGCTTTTCCCAGGCATAAAAATGTGAGGCTGACTACTGACATCAGTCTTAGTGTCAAGATCATGAATCTGTGCTTTTACACCCACCTGCAAAGTTCTTCATGGCTTTACTTTTCAATTTACCTGGATTGTAGATCCAGTAACTGTAAGGAAGTTTAATTGCCACGCCATCACGGTGTTGTTAATTTTTGCTAATGAATAAATTTATGGGAAACTGGCATAATGTTAGATTGATTTTACACAAACGGTTATCCATTCAACCTTGGGTTAACCTTTAGAAGTTAGACTTCAATGCCAAATGTTTCTCTTGACAGCGTGAGTTTTTCTGGCTTAGCACAGATATTTAATTTGCTAGTACATTTTACAGACCAGCATGTGGTATCTTAGGGTTATGAATGTTACACTTAGTCTTCCTGCTTTATGTGAAAAATGTGCCATTGACTAGAACAGCTGAAGTGTTTTTGTGTTGGTTAGTGTAAGGTGAGACGTATTGGCTGTTTTCAGTAGCTTAGTGGAAAAGGCACTTCCCTGTACAGTGAGAAGTCTGAGTTCAGCGCCCAGGCATGGTAATAGTGTTTTTAAGAGACTCTTCATAGAGCAGACTCCTTTACTTCTCAACAGTTGATGAAGCAGTAATGTTCGAAGCCTATACAAAATTATTTTTTTAATCTGGGACTGAGCCCTGTAGAACAGTTGCCATTTTAAGCCACTGTACAGCAACATTATCATCTGCTTGATGGTATACAATCCTGCATTAAAAAGAATGTCCTATATGTGGGAGGTACTCAGTTAAACTCTTGGGACAGATTAGAAATTGTTCTGACTGTTGGTTTTGTTATTTTCCTTGCTCGTTGTGAGAATAATCTTGTGCAGTTTGCTGTCAGCCATCATCTTTAAAATTCCTATTCACATTTGCAATCATCATCCCATCTCAGGCATTTCTGTAACCTCTGTAGTGTTTTATTTTGTGTGTGTGTGTGTGTCATTTACTGACACATTACTGAAGGGCATATACCATTGAATGATGGGGTGAATGATGGAGTGGAAGGGATGTAGAAGGAAGCGCCCATAGTCTAATTAGAATTGGTCTTAAGGGACTGAGGAAGGGCATGAAAGTCTTCAGTTGTGATAACCAGCGTCTCCAATGATATTCAAATTAGGCATCTCCAAATACAGGTTGAGTTTCATGTTTTCACATACCTGTTGAATCCCTCTGCAATTGAAATGACATTGTTAAATAATGTAAAATTTAAGACATTTATAGTTATGTTCAGGGGTACACAAATCTTGGTTTCCAGGCCACCCATGTGACTGCATTTCACATAGTGGCACCTAATGTTTGTGGGTCCTCAGCAAGGAACTTGCTTTATGTTTTCATCCTGGCAGCTAGAATTTTGTGGTGGCTCATGGACTTTTGGAAAATCTGCGGACGCAAGAATATGTTCATGAAACATATAAATTTTGTTTTTCAGCAGAACGCCGGTGTAAAGGCCGAGAGTCCAGATGAGGATAGCTGTGACACAGTAATGAAGGAAGACAGTCACGATGAAGATAGCGGAGACAAAGTGGAAAGTTCAGGCAGCTGCTCCAAGTTCAGAGACATTCTTCCACCTGGAGAACAAGAAAATACATCACAGTCTGAAAAAATTGTTATATTATGCAATGTAGATGCTTTTGGAAATGGCCTAGCGGCATTGAAATCTCCATTTTCAAAGGATGCCTCTCGGAAAGAAGATAAGAAACGAAGAAGGGGACAAATTCGAAAAGCAACCAGAAAAGCACATTTGCGAAGGCTAGTTAGAAACAGAAAGAATATTTCTCCTGCAGCTCCCACACCCACACCCAAACCCCAGCCCCCACCACCAGTATCATCTTTGTTGAAGGATGAAGAAGAAAAGGACGAGGACGATGATGATGATGATGATGATGATGATGACAGTCTTGCCGAAGACAAGCCACCATTTATTTGTAAGATCTGTTCAAAGTCATTTTCAAAACGTGACAATTTGAAGAAGCATGAAATTATCCATCGAGGGGAGAAACCATATTTGTGTGAGGAGTGTGGGAAGTCGTTTGCTCGAAAACAGGACCTAAATGTGCATCGGCGCTACCATTCGGGAATACGTCCGTATGCGTGTAGCCTCTGCGATAAGACATTCCACAGTTACTCTGGCCTTAAGAGCCATGAGAACAGACATAATGGTATCAAACCGTTTCTTTGTAATGCTTGTGGCAAGACGTTTGTTCAGAAAAGCCAGCTCACAAATCATGAAAGAGTGCATACACAGGTAAGCATACTTGCATGTGCTGTGTGGGAGCAGGGATAAATGTTTCCACTTCTTGTGTGATTGCAAAATGAAGTTTAAAATGTGCACCTGTTTGCTTCTTCATGTGTCTATGTATGTAGGTAGATATGTATGCATGTTTGTGCATACTTGTAAGCATGTACGTTTGTACATATGCGACAATTTGAGAAGGAGCTGAACGGATTGAAATCAGATGAGGGTCACAGACACATTACATGAAGACCTGCATGTGTTTGTGCTTAAATTTCTTAGCACAACTCATACATAACTCATTAAAGTTTTATTGAAGTAAATAAGTAATTAAAGAAAAAATATGGAGAGTAATTAAACACACATTTTATGCTCGGTACTCTTAGTGTAGTCAGTGTAATGCCTTGCTCTAGGCTGGACAGTCTGGGGATTGATTCCTGGTGGGGAAGGGATTTTCTGCACATTTTCCAGGCCAGCCCTGGGGCCCACCCAGTCTGCTGTACATTGGGTACCAGGTCTCTATCCTGGAGGTAAAGCAGCCTGCGCATGTCATTACCACTCACCCCCATCTAGCACCAAGGTCAAAGAAAGAGTGGAGCTGTACTTCTACTCCACCTCTGGGCCTTTGTGGCCTGTTCTAGGGTGAACTTTACCTTTACCTTTATACTTTTTCTGTGTTTTTTGTGAGAGAATTAAAAAGAGGGAACAAACTCGTCAGAATCCTTATGCTATGTATGCATTTCCTAACTTTTTATTTTTTTCTACACTGAATTTTTAACAAAACATGTTGTCGGGTATTTGTGTTAGATAATTTGTATGTTGGTACCTTGCATTTGTGTGTGCATGACAGTGTATAAATCCTGTTATTGGAAAGTGAGACATTGACAATCAGGAGAGATTAAAAGGGGTTGCCTCTGTAGTGGCTAGCATGAATCTGGTGACTACATGTAGTTGAGTGTCGAAATGAATGCTGTGCTAATGTTCAGTTACTACCAGACTTGTATGTTCAAGTTGAAAGCCTGCTTTTTGAACAGAAGTAAATGATAATGTGTCTAGCCACATGTTTTCAGTTTGACTTCTTCTGAAGTGACATGCACTGACTGTTAGGTTCACAGATTTGCATTAGCTTCTGTATTGATCTTGTCACATTTTACATTGAAACCAGAAGGGATTCTAACTTTCAGCATGACTGCTTCTACACTTTGTAGGCAGGGTGCCTGTTTCTTTATCTAATACATATAAAAAGTAACCTCATCTCAGTGTTGTGTCTCCTGCCAGTTTCCTCTACTGTACCACAGACCTGACAGGCAACTTCCAAAGATTTTAAACTCTCTTTCTGTGGTTGTCAGCATGTATGCTAGTGATGTGAGTTAGAGCAACATGCTGTACATTGTAGTAGAATTGTTGAAGGTGATCCATATCCTCATGTTTCAGCCTTCTTTTGAATGAAGTGTTATTCCTTTAGTTGAGGTATCCCCGTTGTGTCGGTAACAATGAAGTAAAAGGCAAAGTAAGTCAAAACGCAACTAGTTTTATTGGTGTTAATGAAATGACATGTTTTGGCCTACTCGGAGGCCATCATCAGGTTTGCTAAGTTCTAAGAGATTAAATATTGCTTGTGTGTGGCGGATGTTGAGATCTCATCATCTGGCCTATAAATTATATTTGAAACATAAACTGTATGTGAGTAGGTAAGGCAGTGTATCCAGCGCCGAAGTGACAAACACTAGAACCAACAAACAAGACGTCTATTCTACGGATTTCCAGCGCCACACATGTGACACGTATAGACTTGCTAATCGGCATCTGGAACCCTCCCCGCAACTCCAACAACGACAGAGCCCAAGGGGGATAACCCCCACCTAGGATACCACATACCACACACGTCCACCACCTTACCTGCTCACATGCAGTTTATGTCTCATATATAATTTATAGGCCAGATGATGATATCTCAACATCTGCTACACATAAACAATATTTAGTCTCTTTGAACTTTGTAAACCTGATTATGGCCTCTGAGTAGGCCCAAACGTGTCGTTTCATTAACACCAATAAAACTAATTGTGTTTTGACTTACTTTGCCTTTTACTTTGAAGTGTTATTCCTTATTTCCAATTTTAGGTGCCACAGCATATGTTACAGTACTGGCAAGGAAAGCAGCCATTTCTCAGAAGAAGAATTGGTACTTCCTCTTGTTTTAAATCAAACGCAATCATCTCATGGTGTTCATCACACTATTCTGAACAGCCGAGCATTTCACAAGTTTTGTTTGTTTTTCCAGTGTTTCTTTGCTCTGGCATGACTGCGTCCAGTGTTGAGGCCCACTCTATTTTATTTATCTTGTAACTTAAACATGTATTATATAGAATTTTAAATTAGTTTCACCAAGCAGCGAGAAGTCGTGGCATCTGATGAATTTCCCAGAATACAGCAAATGTAATACTAACCGAAGTGAAGTTGGAGAACACAGTTGTGGCCTACTTGTGTACCGTGTTCAGTACTGTTTCTTATGCCTGTAAATGTGTGTGCATACTGTATTCACTACTGTTCCATGTGCCTGTATATGTATGTGCATACTGTGTTCAGTACTGTTCCATGTACCTGTACAAGTATGGGCATAATGTATTCAGTTCTGTTTTGTTTGTTTGTAAATGTACACCTATACCCATCAGATGTGATGTCATGATGCATTAGTGCTCCCAAAGGTTCAAGTCTGCTGGGGTGTGATGCTGTATTACTGATGTATTGGAGGAGATTGCTCGCACCATCTTCAAGGCTAATGGAGGGGTTCAGAATTTTAAATATTTAGGTGCCGTAATATTGAAAAAATGTAATAGGAGGGTTAACATGCAGTTTATGGTTTTTCTTCCCGTATTTTTTACCAAATCGCTAGTCACAATTATTCTTTCATCACTGTTTTTATATAACATAAGGCATGTAATTAGCACAGTATTATTAAATAAACCAAAAATAGTAATCACCAAAGGATATATGTTTTGTTTGTCACAGGAGAAGCCTTATGCGTGTACACTATGTGAGAAGACATTCACAACACTCACAAACCTCAAGACTCACCAGAAACGACATTCAGGCATTAATGATTTTTCCTGTGGGTCATGTGGAAAGACGTTCTTCACAAAGTCGGGGCTTGAACGGCATGAACTGCTCCACACTGGACATAAGGCATTCCCTTGTGAGCTGTGTGATCTTTCCTTCTTTACCAAGTCTGAGATTACAAGACACATGCGTTATCACAAAGGTGAAAAACGCTTTACGTGTACACAGTGTAACAAATCATTCATCGAAAACCAGCATCTTATAATTCATGAACGTATACACACAGGAGAACGTCCTTATTTGTGTCAATTGTGCAAAAAATCATTCTACACGAAGTCCAAACTGAACCGTCATATGCGCACACATGCCAATAGATCTTAGTTGAAGATCCGTTGTGTTTATGGGCTAAAGTGTGAGAGTCTGAGCTCTGAAAGAAGGTGTGAATGAAGTTACTGTGTAACATAACTGAGGTATAAATCATCAAATTTCCCTGGAGAACCTTCCTTGAAAAAATCAAAATGTGTGAACTTCCCTCTCCTCCAAGTGTTTCCTCATTATTCAGTTCTTTCTTTCTGGAAAGAAAGTGGGAGTAGTTTGTGTGTATGTGTGTGTTTTTAATAAGATTCTTTTTTGTATATTGTACAGAACAGAGGAGATGCCAGCAATTGTTCAGAAGGGAAAGAACTGCCCTGTCACACTTACCCTTGCTTTGGCTCTTGCAACCAAACTAAACTGTTTCACCTCTTTATGCAGATATTTTCCTATACAAAAAGGAAATTAAGATAATGTAAGAGCACTCTGTGGGTATTTAGTTAGCCTGTGGATTGGGCGACACACTTAGTAACAAGACTTCATGTGTTACTTGCAGACTTGAACTGAAACTTGCAGTGAATGGAAACCATTATTTGGCATGACTGTGTAATGAGGGGCCACAGGGTTAAGACTGCATGCAAGGTACAACTGCTACAATAAAAACCCAGTTTTACCAGATTAAAATCATTGAGTAGTCTGTGGACAGTATTTGGACCAACATGAATTGCTCTGCTTAAAAGTATGACCTGCATTTTTCTTGTTGATATCAAAGTATGTATTTGTGTAAGAAAAGACAGGGTGTTTGTATGTATCATTGTATATGTGAATAATGCCCCATTCATGAATACATCCAAACACCATCCTAATGGTTTAAATGTTGGTTTCATTGAAAGGTAGAAATATAGAATCGTTCTTTTAGAAGGAGAAAAGATAACCTCACTGCTAGAAATGATCACAGTTCTAACCCATTTTAAATTTGTGTGTGCGTGTGTCTTAGAAGCAGGTGCCGAGAACTGCAGTCAGAGTTCTTAGAGCAAAGTTTGAAGAGGTTCAGACTAGTGTGGCATCAGCATAGTGGACAAATTTATCTCTTGATGACCATGACTATGACAGTTCAGATGTGACAGAGATAAAGCAATAGAAGTTGTTATTTTGGTGGACGATACATGGTTTGCATTAAGTAGGAAGGTGAACAGCCAAAATAACGGACGGTTTTACAGAAATCTGCAGGCAGTTTGTGAAATTCCCATGATGTCACCTTAAAGTGCGGGTTTCATTCGTTCATTCCGTTGGCATGTGCAGAATGCGACAATTCCTTGCTCTTTTAAGGAACTTCTTCCATTCCTCTCTGTTATGTACTTTTTCCTGCCACCCTTCTCCATCAACTATTCTTCCATCCTCCCTCACCTCATCTTGCCATCTATTTCTTGGTCTCCCTGTCAATCTTGTTGTTCCCAAATTCATATATAGTACCCTTTTGGGAATTCTATTTTCTTCCATTCTATTTACATGCCCAAACCAACGTAATCTGTTTAACCTTATTGTCTCTATTATGGTAAGTTGTTTAACACGTGCATAAATTTCTTTATTGGTTAATATCCTCTTAAAGTGCAGTTTGTGGTCACAAAATCATAGGATTCACATTTTTTTTAACAAACACCTTCTGCTCATTTCGTTAAATTAATCCTGACATCTTTATTCAGGCAATTGAGAGAAGCAGGGGAATTACAGAACAGTCACATTCTTTGCAAGAAATTAAAGGTAGTATATCAAAGATAAGTTGCCACTCTTTCAACATTAGAGTTGTATTATGTGTCAAGAAGTATTTTCAGAAGGTTCAAGGCATATTTTGAAGCAAGGGGTTGAAACTTTGGGAATATTTAGTGAAGTAAGGTATGTTGAGCTGCAGTGGAACAATGGATTATAAACTCCTGGCAAAGGCGGGCTTGGTATGTAGTCAGGGTCCTGCAACAGCTGTCCTACTCGGACTGGGGACTATGATACACCTTGTTTATTAGGTATTCTGTACCAAAATTATTTTATAATACCCTGAAACTTTACTTCATGATCTTGGTATTGAATGAATAAGTGCTGTCTAGCAATTTTATTTGGTAACGTGGCAGTGATCTGTTGGAACAGGTTGTAAATGAAGTGTGTCAGTACTGGATAACACTACTTTAATAGCATACACAATTGTAATTTTACCTGTGATTTTGTACAGCTATGAAACTTGGTTTGTCATGGTAGGGGATGAATATAGACTGACAGTGACTGAGAATAGGATTCTGAGGAGAACATTTGGACCCAAGAGGGAAGAAGTGACAGGGGGTTGAAGAAAGCTATAATTAGGAGCTTTGTAATGTGGACTCTTCACCAAATTATTTGGATGATCAATGAGGATGAGATGGGCAGCACTTGTAGAACACATCAGAGGGCTAAAAATGTGTTTTCAGAATTTTAGTTGTAGAGCCTGAAGGGAAGAGACCATTTACAAAATCGAGGCAGTAGATAGGAGGGTAAAATTAAAGTGGATTGTAAGGAACTGGGAGCAGGTCATATGGTTTGGACACATATGACTCAAGACAGGGTCTGGTGGTGGGCTATTGTGGATGTTATTGAAATCTTTGATTTGTACTGAAGACAGGGAATTGGCTGCATAATTGAGACACTTGGCTCAAGGAGGACTGTACTTCATGGTGTCAGTCTGAATGTGTAACTGTTCTGTCTGATGTAAAAGTTCGATGCCATTTCCATATTCATTCATGATGCGTCAGTATTCAAAAGCCATCAAGTAAAGCAGTACTTAAAATTCGAAATAAGTAAGTATGACATACAAGCACGGTATGTGTTGTATCTGTCATAACCTCCACTGTGTGAAGGGTCATTGAAATTGAAGTGTCAGTATTTAGTATGACATTAAAGTACACTAAAATGTGAAGCTTGTTCAAATGAAAACTGTTTGGAGACTGTTCTGGGTGAAATAGTAGAGACCTTTGAAATCAGCCCCCAGGGGTGTTGAGGAAAATGAACTGATGACACATCAGCTGGTGCTTCCCCAGTGATAGATCAGCAGTTGATTGATGTTAGAACAGTCTATAATTTATGCAGATGGCTGGGACTGTTTAGATAGATTCTGCATCTGGATTTTCAGCATCTGATATTGTTGTACTGTTCCTATTTGCTCTGATATGCCCATTTGGTTACACAGCCCATGATTTAACTGCTGGTTTTTCATTCACTCAGACATGTATTTTGCTTGCAAGCAGCTGTATTTGCTGGCAGCGCTATGAATGTGGTTCATTTGAACAACCCACATGTGTCCAGAACCAGTTATGTTCACATCATGGAACATAGGGTGCATAAATTCATATTTAATTTCTTTATAGGTTGCTGCACAGTTTTTGATCCATTTGACAGTATATAAATGAAATAACTACGTATCTTAGTCAAGTGTATCTTATTGTCAGGGAGGCTTGGACTGGATTACTCCGGCTAAGGATGCGGATAAGTGACGGATGCTTTTGTATGTGGTAATGAACCTTTGGGTTGCGTAAAATGTGGGGAATTTCTTGACTAGCTGAGGACCTGTTAGCTTCTTAGGAAGGATTCTGCTCCATGGAGTTGGTTATGTAGTTGAGTTTGTTAGGTGGCGTCTACTTGTCGTAGGCAACTTTCAACACTGTTCTTTAAATTGAATCGTGTGGAACATGTATGGTGCTTGTAATTCACGTTTAAATACAGTCAAACTCAGTTATAACACCATGAAAGAGACTGAACATTTTTTGTTATTACAAACGAGTGTTGGAACCAAGGAGTATAGTTATGGTTAATGGTGAGAAAGTGACTGGTACCGCAGAATATCTGGTGCTATAGACGAGGTGTCACGTAAAGTAATGTCGTTATGACCAGGTTCAACCATATGTTGAATTTTAAGTATTGGTGCGTTTGATGGTTTTTAATAGTGATATATTTTGTCTGAGACTGACACTTGATAATTTTAATGGCATAAGAAACTGTGCATTTGCTATGGTTGATGAACAGACAAATTTCTATAATGTTTGAGATTTGATACAGAGAAATATGTTTGGCTTAACCACTGTCTTGGGTTTACATGACAGTGCAGGTATCCCCTCTCCATTTACACAAATAACACTGTTCCATACCAACTTTTTGTAATTCACTTTTTTAGTAAATACTCTGAATCAATACATTTTTTGTCTAAGGAAAAAACACCAAGTTTCACAGATGGGCAAATGAATGGTATCATAAGGTACTTGAATTAGGTGTTCTAAGTTGAAAATTAAAGGCAGTGAAACAAAAGGTATGACAAAAATGAGCACAGGTCTTACGTTACATAATTTCAAGTTGTGTGTCTGTTCCTGGGAATATGAAAGTTATTGAAGTCAGTGGATACCTTTGTAATGGGAAAACACTGAATTTGAATGTGGTTAAACCTCAATTTACTTTTTTTTTCCGTAACAATTGTAAGATAATGTTGGTACTTGTAACGTACAGTTTTACTGCAATTCCTACATGAAATAACATAATTATTTGATTTTATTTATTAAAGACATTTACATTAGTGTGTGTGTGCATTATTGCAATCCTTTCTAGTGCCTTCTGTGATGGAATTCCTTGTACCTATGCCATATCTGTATAATGTGTAAGTTTCATGAAAGAATTTTTTACAAAATTAGACCTTTTATTTTTGTGGTCCATTTTGGGCTAATTGAATTGAATTAAGATTGCCATCTTTTGGGTCATAATGTAGTGTAATTTGGTATATTGTTGTTGCTGTGATTCAAACTACACAGTGCCACATCTTCGAAGATTGTCATCTTGATAGCTTTTGGTACCTCAAATTTCACCTGCGTTGTGTGAACTTTATGTGAAGTTTTAGAAAATGTGCCTTTCAAAATGTGAAAAATATTTCAGAAGAGAATCACACAGCTTGATTTTATCAGATGAAAGGGGGCTAGGATTGTGGAATGTGGTATTTCCAGCAGTGTCATTCTGTGTGGACAGGCAATGAGAATTGGTAGCATCATACAACACTGGCCTGTCATTATTGTGAATTTGGGTGATAAGAGAGTATTCTTGTATGCATAACTTGTTTGGAAAACTACAGTTGTAACTTCTTTGAAAAGTACTGAGATGTGTGGTATGTCACAAAGATTCGGTGTTGTATATAGCAAGTGGTTAGCAGATGGTTTGTATAATGTCATTTAACTGTTAGCCAGTAAAATGTTCTGTTATGCACTGATTGGTCATAAGGCCACCCCTGTATCCAGCTGACTATGATGTGGCATGTTGTTTTATAAGTTTTGTTGTCTTCCATGGAGCTGATAGGTGACCTAAGATTTTCAGTTTCTGATCAAAATTCAGTACATATGTTGGGTGGAGTTGTGTGTTATTCTTGAAAGGTATTCATTGTAGTTTTTGTTGTAAAAGCTGCGTGATGTTGGATTGTTTTGTGCTTTCTGTGCTAGGTTGTAGAATGGTGGTGCATATCTTGAGTTTGAAAATATGTTCACTCTTTATTCCTTCATATTTTATGTCATGTGACAGCAGCAAACTTGAGTTCTGACCAGAACATCAGAGCCATCTTCTGTGACTAGACTGAACCATTGCAAATTTGCATATAGGTATGAAAATGTGTCTGATTTGTTTCTTCCATAAGTTAATTAATTTTGTGTTTGGTAGTAAACAAAATCTTCAATTTTATTACTCTGCACAGCAGTAGTAGTTTTATTTTTGGTACCATTTCTACACAGAACTGTTGTAATTTACATATGTGTAATGTCACTTTTAGGAACAAGTCATAGTGTAGGCAGTTAGATGGTGTCATGTTACTGCATACCCTCAATGTCAGTTCTTGGTGACTTCAGGCAACATTTGTGATGGATGAAGTGGAACTGGAGGCAGGCTATCCACCGAGTTCCTTCAGTTTTCACTTGCCAGTCATCATTACACCATTGTTCCGTATTCATCTGTTACCATACCGTGGTATGTTACCATACCGTACGTGTGGTAGCCCTGACCAGGAAGTCATATTGTCACTACTTTGTTCTTTCAGTGACGGCTTCATCCCTGACCTGCCGTATACTTGGTCACAAAGTAAGGAAATATAAGTTTAATTGTATTCGTACACTAAAGGATTTTTTGTAATGTTGTAAAAGTATTTTAACAGTTGCTAAAATTTTGCTGTGCTTTATTGTAATATTTGCTGCTAGTGGAAGTTCAGGGCATCTTGTAAAAAAAAAAGTAATTTTAGGAAGACCTGATTAAAGCTTGGTTTGATCGGATTTTGTGGGGTATCTGTTCTATGATGAAGTGTCGAATACTTTCATTTATGATGCAGGTGGTTCTCCAGCAGCGCTGTTACATCCGTCCTCTCTGCCCGGTGTTCGTAGGACTGAACAGGACCGAACGAAACAGTAGCTGGTTCAATCTTCGCCAGCCAAGCTTGAGATATTCCTTGATGTAAGTTATCTTAATCTCTACCAGTAGCAGCAATACAGCAAGCAATATTGCAGTGCCTAGGAGTGCTAGTACTGGTGCGACTTGAACCAGGGAGACCACTGGTCTAGGAATCTCTGATATGGGTACTCTGGTGGGGTAGAACTTTTCATGCAGCCTGCTCAGAAGCCCATTTCTTTTCATCTTCCAGATTCTATGCCAACAACCAAAACATATTTTATCATTTTCACAGTTTCTTTCACAGTTTTACCGTGTGTCTTGATATTATCACATCTTTATTTGTCCGACTGAATGCACAATTAGATTGTTCTAGAAGTGTTAAAACTTACATTAAAATTAACATTAAAATTCTCCTTACTTACTTACTCCATGGTGCATAGTCCTTCTTGAGAAGCTAACTGGTTTACAGCTAGTCAAGAAATTCCCCGCATTTCACGGAACCCGAAGGTTCATTACCGCACTCACAAGCGTCCACCTCCTGTCTCTATCGTGGGCCCGTCCAATCCAGTCCACATACCCACATCCCACCTCCTGGAGATCCGTCCTAATATTATCCATCCATCTACGCCTAGGTCTCCCCAGTGGTCTCTTTCCCTCCGGTTTCCCCACCAAGACCCTATACACCCCCCTTTCCTCACCCATATGCACCACATGCCCAGCCCATCGTATTCTTCTCGATTTTATCACCCACACAACAATTTAACAAACCATCATGAGGGAGCATATTGTCACGCTTTGCTAAAGCACAACAATAAGCTCACTGACGATGTTTTGTTAAACCGAAACATGTAGGAGCATTTTAATGTAAAGCTTAATGTAAGTTTTAACACTTCTAGAACAATCTAATTGTGCATTCAGCTGGACAAATAAAGATGTGATATTTTATCATGCTGTTTATCTCTAGATAATCCTGATTTTAATTTTTTAATTACTACTACAGGTGGGTTCTGAGTATCCTTCACAATGATAACTGCTGTCACATACATCAAAGCATGTACAGTAGTTTATGTAGTAAACATGATTTGAGAAAGGATGTTTTACATGATATTAACAATGAAAAATGTGTTTCTAATCGTTAACATATCCCAGACTTAAGGTTCCCATATCTTGCTCCTCCTGCCCCAGGTGTGATCCTGGAGGCAGCATCCATTTACTTACATGGAATTGAAGATTCTTTTGTAAGGGCTTTGCTTGACGGTTGTTATGCCCATTGACCCTGGTATGTAAATCTGTGGGATCTCTGTGAGGTCACAGTTGAAGGTCCCTGCCTCATGGTTCTGCAGCTCTGTGAAAGTCATGTAGGCGTAGTTAGGAACGTCACACACTCGCTGGAATCCTTCATTATCTGAAGACGGGAAGCTGTGTCGGTTTGGCGCGATCATTGTCTGGTATATCTTCTGCATAATGGCGTCTGTTGAATTCTGCAGGAACAGGGAGTTTGGAGGCTGTCTGTTTTTGTTTTGTCACTCACTGAGCAATACTTGACAACATAGTGCTGTAGAGGGTACTTAATACTTAAGAGGCAGGAAGTGACAGGAAGCTGGAGAGAATTGTGAGATGCAGCACTTTATAATTCATTCCATTTACTCAGTATTATGAATTAAATCACAATAGCATACAGGAATGGGGCATATAGCCAGTATGGGAGCAGCAAGATACATATAAGTTTGAGTTGGGTGTGATGGAGGGTAGAAATCACGTGGGAGATCTAGGCTTAACAGGTATGTTGATGATGATGATGATAATGATGAGGATAAGAGAGGATCTGGGGGTGTGGACTGGCTCCAATTTATTGTGTATTAATCATGCTATTATCTGATGATATATCATTTAAATTATGCTCAAAACTGTGCCATCTGGAGGATAAAGATACAATAATTCATTGTTTTAAGGGGGAAAAGAGGAAAGGAGATAAAGTGCAAAAGGGATAAGAAAAGTCAGTAAAGAGGTGAAGGATGAAGGCGATTTCCACACAGTAATGATTTATACCAACCTCGAAGTAGAAGGTGAAGGCAGATTCTGACAGCATTCCCAGTTGGTATCTTCCATCGACAAGGAATTGCTTAAAGCTTGTGAAAGGGAATTCCTTGGTTTCTCTTGTAGCCAAGAAAGAGATGAGGAAGGCGGAGTATCCGGCAAGAAGCACCACTGCTGTGAAGTATGACGTAAGGAACACGACACGGCAGGACAGCATGTGGGGGGTCACATTGCGGCCTGATGTCCGAGAACAAGAAGTTCAACATGTTAATGACCTTTTGGGTTGTGGTGTTTTCTGGTCTGGTTTGTACTAATGGTCATTGCTGAGGAACATATGGTTCTTTTACTCTAAAGGTGGAGGCAGTATGTGCTTCGTACATGTTGGCAGTCATTGACCACACTACTTATGTCATATCCAATTTTAGTTTTCACCGCCATGAAACATTAAATCTAATGAAAGAAACTGAGTACTTACCACCAATAACTTTTCAATAATTAACACACCAAATTCTGGGAGCCACAATCTTCTGGAGCCCTAAGGGCCTGCCCAGACCTGGATAGGGATAGCTTATTTAACTCACCATTCATTATCCTCATATTTATATGAAGTTTCGAGGAACTCTTTGTAACTCAGTGGTAGCTATGTGTAAGTCTACCGTGTGCTTGACATAAGTAGCACTTAATCATACCACATGCTGCATTTATTGGAATATGAATTGTTTGTAGTTGTTAAAATAATTTTTCATTGCAATAATATTTATGGAGTTAGACCTGACATGCATGTATGAATGTGTGTAGGTCTGTGCATATGGTGTCTGTTTTTTGGGTCAAGTTTTCATCAGATTTGAATATTTTTATCAGACTTCTTTTAAAAAGTTTTCCAGTAGCTTTAGCGTTCTTACATGCAGGCATACACAGATATATATATATATATATATATA
>Ga0131853_10010895_pt1 | contig 16616 bp, 12 predicted proteins | sample TergutLab28metaG_FD_92764 | JGI IMG/M metagenome (GOLD analysis project Ga0131853, IMG submission 92764) | Labiotermes labralis P1 segment gut microbial communities from Petit-Saut dam, French Guiana - Lab288 P1 (version 2) (version 2) | ecosystem: Host-associated > Arthropoda: Insects >...
AACTGGTTTGCAGCTAGTCAAGAAATTCCCCGCATTTCACGGAACCCGAAGGTTCATTACCGCACTCACAAGCGTCCGCCACCTGTCTCTATCCTGGGCCAGCCCAATCCAGTCCCTATACCCCCAACCCACCTCCTGGAGATCCATCTTAATATTATCCACCCATCTACGCCTACGTTTCCCCAGTGGTCTCTTTCCCTCCGGTTTCCCCACCAAGACCCTATACACCTCCCTCTCCTCACCCATATGCGCCACATGCCCAGCCCATCTCATTCTTCTCGATTTTATCACCCGCACAATATTGGGTGAGCAGTACAGATAATTTAGTTCCTCGTTATGCAATCTCCTCCATTCCCCCGGTTACCTCGTCCCTCATAGGTCCAAATATTCTCCTCAATACCATGTTCTCAAACACCCTCAGCTTCCTTTCCTCCCTTGTGTAAACTGAATTGAACTAAACCGTACCCAAAATATATCCATTAACAAGTACTCCATATCTAATGTTCCTATTTTCTCTTTTTATGTGTTTTCGTTTGTAGTTTGTTGTTGGATATATTTTCTGTGTTTTCTGAGCCGTCTCTGTAATTGGCATAAACACACATATGCGCTATAAAAATTGTGTGCCCAGTAAGTTTGGAATCTACGTATACCAATGATGGCGATTTTTAAGAGTGTGTCCCGCGAACCGCCCCATAAAAACAGTTGTGGCCCTTTTAAACAAGGCCGGTCACCTCTGACCTGCTGGGTTGTGTCCCATTTACGTCGTATCCTATTATGTCCTGAGAGTCACAGTCACTGAGAATACTAAAATTAAATGTGACAGTCTTTAACCAGCCGGTATTTTGAAGTTCGAATGTATAGCATCAGCTGGCTTCTAACAGAGTAGTATCAGCAGTTTTAACTACACTGACGTCACACAAAGAAATCCTAAGAATCGACCCCCCCCCATTTCCTTCGAGCTGCAGTTTTCCCGTCCATTGTAACTCCCTATGTTACTCTCCAGTCGAAGCGGGATAGCTCAGTCATTATAGTGACGCAGGGCTAGACAATCGCGGAATCGTGGTTTGATTCTCGAAAGAGTCGAGATGAATTTCTCTTCGCTAAAGCTCCCCGACGGACTGTGAGACCCACCCAACCTCCTGTCCCATGGGATGAGGTGAAGCGAACGACTCGCTTCCATCTACTGCCAGTTTTCAGTAACGCATGGATGTATACTAACATCCCCTACGTATGCTCATGGCGTGTGGTTTTAGTAAATACACGGGAAGTCTTGCTCAACCCCTACTGTGACCGATTCCTTTCATGGACATTTTCGAAATGATAATAACTTGACAAACCGCTAGTAACAATCTCTTTAGGCTGGTTGATATAGGCCACAGGAGGCTGGATGGGAATAAAACAGTAGATATTGAGGTGAAGCTTAGAACAGTGCCATCCGCGCCGTTCATCACACTACTTTCTCCAGCCGCATTACGTCTATAGGCCTACTAAGACAAATGCACTGAGGTGTTTCTGTTCCTGAGAAAGGATCCATTTGGTACACCATAGAAAACACAGGTTTCAAACGTATTTAGATTTAATAAAAAGTAAAATCAATGGAAGTTCACATTAAGAACAAAAATTGTAATATTAAAGTCATAAAAACCACGTAAAACTTCGCCTGCAGAAACTTGGGAAGAGTTATTCTTTTGCTCGCATTTTAGGGACAAATGAAGTTCCCGGCAATGTTGTGGGCATTGAAGTGTAAAATTAGACGGTAAACCGATTTGCATGTTCTCTTTGTTTGGGCCTAATCAAAACACACGATGAAATAAAATTGCCTTTTCAGCTACCTTCTTCGGCCAACCATTAAAGACTAAAACGTAATTCTTCAGGGTATTTGTGTGTGATTTACAGTCATCATATAGTACGTAAGCCAAATTTCTACGCATATCCCATTGTGACAGTAGAGGAAGTGACGCCATTCACGCTCCGGCTGTCTTGTACCGTTACGTTTTGCAAAAGAGGCGGTGAGATAAGCGGTCGAGACCATTGTCCAGGTGACCGTAAAGGGAGAAACTTGAAATTCCCATTCCCTAGGCCAAACCCGAGACGTCAAGCACTTAGTCAGCTGGCCTACTTTAATAACGCAGTTCTTCCGTTCCACATACCACATGGTCATTGAATCAGATCTTGCGTCTTGAACAAAATTTAATACTATCTTCTCATGACACAACGAGAATTACTGGGACTGATTTGCCACGCCTGATTTTCCTGAAGAGCTGTTTTAAATACATCTAGCAACTACCAATTGTACAGAAAATTTACTTTCATATTTCCAGCAGTACAATTTTAAATACCTTACATTTACGAGGAATAACCGACCCCAGTGTCTGCGCGGTCTAAGGCGTCGGTCTGTGGTCGCTCTCTTGCCGGAATTGCGGGCTCGAATCCCGCCAGAGATATGGATTGTGTCATTTTTTATTGTTGGGTGTGTTGGCAGGTAGAGGTCTCTACGACCGGGATATCACTCGTCCGGAGGAGTCTTACCGTGTGTGGGGTGTCTGAGCGTGATCTCGAAACCTCAACGATGAGGAGCCCCAGGCCCACTAGGGTTGTCAAGAGATGACAAAAATATATTTACCAGAAATAAGTACCAACTCCTTCCTCAATAATATTTATCGCCAAAAGTGAAGTTTCATATACATACAGTACGTTGGTTAGATTACGGTCTGTATACTGTGAACCCTCGGCCAAATTACTCTCGAATTACCGACACCCACAGTACAGGACTCACTCATCCGAACCTCTAAAGCAATTACTAGAGAGTAACAACAAACGTTTTGCGTAAAAACTTGAATTTAGCATTTACGTTAACACAGTATGTTATGTGTTTGGCGGACCAATAACGCAGCGAGAGCAATAACGCCAGCTTAGGCCTAGCGACGGAAGTCAAACTTCCGTAATTGGCGGAAGTTGCCGACGCATATTTAGAGCTTAAAATGTGATTCAGGACTTATTTTCTTAACCCGTATCAATATTATTAAATCTAAGTATTGTTTTTATGCTAACACGTTGCCCATGTTCAGTTATTTGGCTTCCTGAATTGGCATTTATATGCCAGGCTATATGCTAGGAAACAAGGACCCCAAGAAGCCGACTGAACGTCTTTTACGACCTGCCCCATCCTCCTCATAACATCTGATAATGAAGTATTCACTGTACACACAGTATATCAGTTATCTAGCACAGCTACACTAGTGCTTATCACTATCAGAGCCAAAACTAAAAGTTCGAGGTTTGTGTGAACATCGTGGAAGGCGTATGGGAGAAGAAAGTTATAGCTCCACTCATTCCTCCTCCGGACACTAGATGGAGGTGAGTGCTCAACTTCATGACTCGGTCGCTTCAATCCTAAGGAAAACGTCCCCCGCACCCACTGAATCGGAGGTTGGGTGGGTCTCAGAGCCAGTCTGGTCAAGAGTCTGTCGCTACACAATTACTTGATTTCGCATGACCGCCATATTTTGTTTATATTTTATATAAGAATTATGGTTATCTCGACAAAAATTGTTTATCCTCTAGTAAGCAATTACCACATAAAATCTCACCACACTACTTGAAGTGGCTATAGCGTAAACTCCTACATCAAAATTCGCCCAAAATTTATTATTTGGTTTGTTGATAATGGTGTTACGTCATACGTCATTACAGAAGACACACACACACACACACACATGACCGTACGAACACACGGACACGCCGGCGTGAATACCAAAAGTCTGTATTTCCTTGTAAAATGAACGTTGGCAAGCAAGTAGATTCATTCAAGAAATCGTTTTCATCTGCGTGCCTCGATAGGATTAGTTCTGATATTATAGCTGCACTAAAGCCAGAGTCAGCGGCACGGATGCTCCATCATCGCATACCTGCAGTCGTGTTTTGCTACCAAGGACACTGGTCATCGATTCAAAAGGAATTTTTTAGGCCACAGTTTACAGAAAGTGTAAGTCAGATAGTGGGGCCGGTACGTGACGAGCTTCTAAGCAATCTTGCGGTAAAGGTTTCTTATTCATGGCTGCGTGTTAGGGTATACTCGAGTAACGGATCGTGTCTGACAATACCCGCTTCATACGCATCAAATCGATCCAAGCAGTAGGGCTTCTGACTTGTATGCGGGATGTAACAGGTTCGAAACACGGCAGGGACTCTGGCCATTCTGATTGACGGGCTTTCAGTCCCTCATAACATGCGACGGGAAAGAAAATCGGATTGGGCTACAACCAGTTCCTTACAAATATTTTAGTTCATTAACCATCCGACCATCCGACCTTATACGAAGCTGTCAAAGGACCACAAAGAAACAAGTCCGACCATCAATACGACGGACAAAATCCATGTCTTCGACCTCACCTTCGAAAATTAACTGACTGTATGTGTTTGCACTAAACAGTAAACGCGGTGTCGAGAATTAGTGTCAGCGCGTCTCAGTATACCAACTCCGAATCAACTTGGACGATTTATATGAAATTTGATCTCTTGGTTGCACTGAAAAAAATCCCTGCAAAGAGTTCATGTAGGAAATATGTGAATTCTCAATTCGAATAGGCTAACCGTTTCCATTTAACTTTAATTTCGGTTAAGAAACTTTTACGTAAATGCTAAAAGACTTGACACTAAATTTATCATGACAGAGAATGTAATTTTTATACGCCTGGTAGAATCCGAACTGCATTCTTTTTTTGTGTCTGTATTGAATCTGATATAGTGCAGTGCATGGTTTGTGGCTGGTGGAGGAGTTAGCGGAGCTGGCGGACGGGCCTACCGGTTGTGGGGAAGTGGCGAGGGGTGGGTGTTTATTTGCTTCGAAAATCAGTGTGTCAAGATAAACCGTACTTATGGAGAGCAGGACGACGTCAAACATGCCGCTGCTTTAATGACTCGTTTCTAGCCTGCCGTTTGAAAATTCGATCGGCCAAAAACCGTACACTGCTCTATACTGCCTGCCTTTCCCCACAAATCAACGAAACATACTGGAAGGGGAGTTTTTCCACCTGGTTAGGACATCAAGTCCTACGATTATGGAGTTCTCAGAAAATAAATTTACCTGGAGCTTCATGGGTGCTGTAGTCTACCTGGGACTCATACTGTGCGAGGCCAGTGTACTCGGATGTTGTGGGCTCTTCGTACTTATCTATTCCACATACATGTAATGCAAAACCCACTCGTAGAATCGATTGCTAGTTTCCTCAACTCTTAACGAGGCTCCATGGTCTTTTGTCTAATGTGGATATCAACAAAGCATAAAGTGAGATGTATACATACGAACGTCAAATCTTCAAAGTGGTTCTTTTGTCCCTCAGCTACTATGTATAACAGGTGCAGTCAAATATTAAAAAGCAAAACTCAGTTTGGGAAAAATTAAAATGAAAATTAGCATCGTAACGGTAAATAATGGTGGTCCAATTACAATGGTTACTTCTTCTCATATTCTGTGACGCAATAGTCCAACTTGAGCCTAGGTTGTTGCATTGTGAGGTGTCTAGATAACACACAATTAGACACGCACATCCGGTAGATTAGTCTTAAAGAGTAATCAGCTCGTCGCAAAGGCCGCTACGAACACAACACACACAACAAACACAATAGACGAACATCCATGCCGTCAGCGGGATTGGAACCCGAGATCCCAGCATTCAAGCTGCTTCAGAACTATGCCTTAGACCGCGCGGCCACCGGGACTGGCATTGTAATGGTTAGTAAGACATTTCATGAGGTCAGATGGTTACGTTAAAGTGAGGAAGCTGTCGTGGTACAATCGAAGAAATTCGCAGTAGACAATACAGTAACATTTGTGTCCTGAAAGTAAGGCAGACACTTTCCTGCTTACGGTAAATGTTCTACTTCTTGTTTGCCATCCAACAACACACAGGTACTTTCATTTAATTAGCATACCAGCTAATTGCACATACATAACTTTTCACATTAAAACACTTAAAATCGCTCCAACATGTTTCGATCCTAAGATCATCTTCAGGGAGCTACACCGTTTCTTGCTAAAGTCACACTTTTTAAAAACACTCACTGATTAATTTCTTTCAATAACTTTAGCTTGGAAATTAATCAGTGAGTGTTTTTTTTTTTAAATGTGACTTTAACAAGTAACGGTTTAGCTCCCTGAATATGATCTTAGGATCGAAACATGTTGGAGCGATTTTAAGTGTTTTAATGTGAAATTTTATATATGTGCATTAGTTGGTATGCTAATTAAATGACTACGAAATGCACGGTGCAACGATGAAGACACAGGTACTTTGTTTCATTTCGGGTAACATTAAAAAGTGACGTGCAAAGTACAACGTTTTTGCTAGATGTGACGGATATCTGTGACTCCGACACACTGCACACTGGAATATCGGTGGGCGCCTGAGCTGCATGTCGTAACGAGAGAAAATTCTGAGAGAAGAGATATGCGAGTTGTCATATAAAATAATGTCCTTATACTTCCGCCATGTTCCCATGATTCCAGCGCTAACCGTCTCGAAGTGACACTGACCAGCAGCCACATACGATATATTTATATTTATTTTTGAAATCCCGGAAGGCTTAAGACAATGACGTGACAGTTTACTTGCAGGCCGAAAGGGTTTTTGCCTCTTGGTAGGGGCAGAATGTTGAGACAGGCATTGGCCTAAACCCAGACTATTGCCCAGAAGGATTTCTTTCTTCGGGGATAAAATGGCCGGAGCATGAGCGTAGGACGAAGATTGAATGAATGTGGATTTTCCTTTATTCCTTGTATACGCCACTGTGGTCTTGTGCTTACGAAAGACGGCAATTTTGTATTGCGCTTTGTAAGAAGAAAGGAAGTCTAACTAAATTCTGTACAATGACGTAAAGGACTTGTTTTCCTTTTGGTTATTATGACAGGCATCCATGGATATGAATATTTCAAGTGATTTGTTTAGCCACTATCATTTGCTTATGTTGAACCACTTCCTCTGTTGGAAACGATTGCTATCAAACCAGTTCAACTGACATAAGACAAAGATTCTCTGCGCCTTGTTGTCGTGCAAATACGTAAAGCAATTTGGATTTTATTTCTTCGTCCTGGTAACCGTTTATTCAGAATAAAGTGTCTTCGGGTAAGCCAACCTGCAATCTGATACGTGATGGTAATACGTAACTAGATATAATGTGTCTGTGCATCTGAAGGAAGATACGCACTGAGACCAAAAGACAGCTGAGAATCGGGTGCCTTCTATAGGAGGCTGAAGAAACAACTGAGCATCAAGTACACAATAGCCTATAACAGAACACAAGTAGATGCCAGTAATTCGAAGAGATTAACACTTGATTTTTTTCTAAAAGTAAGAAAACGACCGAAGAAAGAGGTCTTGGAGAAGCGCATGGATATTACGGTCAGTTTGAAATATTATACTTCTGTGATTTTCATGAAAGTTCTGAAGAGCCTTGTCGGACGATGACTGCACAAGTTCCGTTACGAACATAAAACATCCTTTTTTTTCAGTTATCTTGAAAACGGTAAGACTGACGGAAAGTTTGTTGTACAGACAGTTTGCGTTTCATTATGCTACGCGCAAATTCAGCTCGAATTACCTTTCGTTCTGACCGATATACAGATCGTTTTACTGCCAGATGCACATAGAAACACACGTGACGTTAACCCTTGTTCGATTTTAACCAAATTAGGATGTGTTGACAAATTTTGCTGAAACACCCCAAAATCAAACTTCAGAAGGCTTGTCTCTACACACAGAAGGACGAACTGGGAGATTTTAATTTATTAATTTCCCCACAGTTATCAGAGATAAAACACATAGTGTAATCTTACGAACATCTTGTATCTGCCGCTTTTAGGAAAATGGCTAAGTTCTGTCACAGCTTAATGTGCTAATATAGAAAAAAAGACAGATAATATATGTATAACGTAACATTGAGGAGTTTGCGCCTAACAATTTTTGCCGTGGAAAACGAGTAAGTATCGAATTTCTGAGTGTGTTTGTAGCCTTAGGTATCGAACATGCAAAATGCATGCGCCATATTGTCATCTGTGGCCTATCCGGCTCTACCAAACTTTTCTACATTATCTCATAAATGGCGCGATTTTCGAAAAAATGTTACTAATAAAATATGCGTATTTTGGTTTTATCTGCAACTTTGTTTGAAACATTTCTCATTCTAAGAAGAATTAAACGTGATGGTAGTATAAATGTACTGTACCTAGGTATTTATGTGAAGTACCCGTAATTCTTTTCAGATTTTAATGAAGCTTGAAATTTCTCCGTATATTTTCGAAAAATAATCAAATATAAAATTTCATAAGAAACCGTCCAGTGGGAGCAGAGTTGTTCCATGCGGTCAGAGACATGAGGAAGCTAGCAGTCGCTTTTCGAGGTTTTGCGAACACGCCTACAATGAATAATGATCAGAGATATTTAATACAAACCAACATATTTTAAATTTTATCGAAGACCGTCAATTCGTTAAGGAGAGTAAATATACAGACGAAGCACTAGAAATCCAAATATTAAATCATTTTATGTTCTAGTACTTTGTACAGAGAACACACAATAACGAATCACAATTACTGTACTTATCGCTGGCTGAGGCTGCGTTTTCGAATTGCGCGCTGTACAGCAGAATTTGCCATCAGGGGAACGTTTCTACTGTCTCAAAAACTCAGCAGCTCAAAATTAACTTGTTAAGGCTTCAGCTAAGTTACATTTTATACAAAAATTCACTGCGTACATTGCAGGGAGCAAAATGTTCCTGTAATAGAAACACCAACCTGTGGACGCTGTGTGGAGAAAACAGGTCTGCGTGTTGTAAGACTCATATGAAACACATTAATATATTTTGTGGGCAAAATGCAGAAATTTTAGTGCTAAATCTGGTGTTACGTATATCAACCACTAGGCATTAAATGATTAGGCAAAAGAGCCTAAACTGTGAAGAAAGAAGTAGAAAAACAGAAAGAAATATACAGTAATTTAATAATCACGATTAGTCATAAGAATCTTTGTCTAAATCCCTTAAGTAACTAGAAATAAAGGAATATACCTTGGATCACATATATTCATATGGCTATTTAATGTATTATGCACTGCATGTTTCGGCCTTTTATAGCCGACATCACGCAATTATATCAAATCACAAAATGCATTTAGGAAGGAATGATTGAAGCAGTAATTTTCAATGATAGAATAAGATCGTATTCTTTACAGTGGACAACAGCAATTATAAAGAAACAGTTTTATATATAAGATGGAGGTATTGTCAAAGAATATAAGGCCGAAACATGTAACATAAAATATATTTAATAACGATCTAAATAGAGCTGTGATAGACAGAATATTCCTTGATGCCGACTCTGGTTTATACTCTTCACAGAAGGATGTACAGTACAAACTGAAGTTTAATTACATAAGAATTGTGATATTTGTTATCGTAGCTTTATTCTATCCTTTCGCAACTGAATTTTACTGTTCCTGGACTCAGTATAATCGTTTCAATAGACTCACTGCGAACTGGGCACAGCGTCTCCCAAACCGGAGATTCGCTTGCCGTGCTGCTTACACGCGAGTACCGACTCAGTTCCGTGGCGTAGACCGAGCTGTTATCAACCACTGGTTCTTCTTGTCACTGTCGGCTCTGAGGTCCACCCGGACTTCTGTGCAGTGGACACCGGGACCACTTTCCCCAAGAGATAAAACAGGCGGAGCCTGAAGCTGCCCGCATGCCATAACTTATTGACGAGACTAAAAAAAAGAAGAGTTATGAATGATGTAATTTTAGTCAGACAGACCTCATGGTCTAGGACACAGTGCACAGTTTTAATTTTACAGACGGCGATGTTTCAAACCATAAGCTATAAAAACCTAAACGTTCCGAAAACATAACAGATTTATAAATTATAAAGACCACGCCATTCATTTTATCTGCCGCTGTCTCTTCTGTTCCCTGTTTAACTAACAGAATTGGTTAAAGAGGTTAAAAGGGGTAAAACACTGAACACGTTTAATTAAACGAACATGATGCCACGAAGAAGAAGAAGAAGAAGAAGAAGGCAGAAAATAGTAGGCAGCTGGGGAAGACTGTATAATTAGAAGATTCATAATCTGTACTCTTCACCAAATCCGATTAGGCGATAAACTGAAGGGATTGAAGTAGCTGAGACACAAAATGCAAAAGGTGGACAATAAAGCACATCTAAATATTCGTCGGAAAATAGGAAGGGAAGAGTCCGTTTGAAAGACCTAGGAGAAGATGGGAGGCCATTATTAAAATGTAGACTTAGGTAAATAATATGTGAGTTTGTGGAATGAATTCAGTTTGCTCATTTGCGGAGAAATGCACGTTCGTAAAATTGCGAAAAGCGACTATGAGCTTCATCATGTCTGTCTGTCTGTCCGTAACAATGGCTACGCGGAAGCGTCTCAGTGTTACGTCGTACGTACATTGACCGTCTTATTACGCCGGCGTCGCGCCGTCGGGCTCCATAATAGGAGATGAATTTCCTGATTAGGTGCGCGACTACCAGCTTCTCAAAAGTGATCCTCCCCACGGTCTTAACATTTTGAATGTCTTCTTTATAATGTATGCTCAAACTTTGTAAACGTAAACTTTGTGGATCTCTAGGCTGTCACCGTTACTGCGTAATTGTCACTTCCTAATAAAAGTAATAATATGGCAGCAGCACGAGGTGGAGAGGCGAAAGCCTTTATTAGCGTCACTTACTTTACGGCCATAAAACGATACACAGTAAGACCTTGAACACATGCACAGCGTAACACTACGTTTCTCAGACTTTCTTGTCCAAGACCCAAAATCGTACGTCGAATTGAGTTCGTGACCCAGACAATTCCAACAGGTACTCAACACCCCATTTAAGTATCAAGATCACTTTTTATTTTGGGGGTTCAAAACACATCAGAAGGCCAATATTGGGTAGGGACCAAGGATATGAGTTACATATCGAGGAAAAGTCGTAACAGAAGATAATGATATGTAACTACAGAAATATAGCAGCAAATAACCGTAGGTAATAAAACTAAATGTGGGTTAAAGAAAGAGTTAAACTCACGGAATGTGAAACATCAGACTAAACGTATGATTTTAACGTTCATGTTTCCGTGCATCGTTAGTATAATTATAACTGATAACAAAAAAATGCAACTATTTTGATTTATTTATTTCTAATCAGCGTACGCAACACCAGCCAGCAGCAACATCGGTGGCCAATACCAGAAGCTGTAGTTACAGTGATATGCTCCTGATGATGGGCGAAAACATCGCCCGAAACATGTAGAGCTGATTAGAAATAAATAAATCAAAATAGCTGCATCTTGTTGGTTAACAATTCTAATTAAACTTATGATATGTAAAACCCTTACAAGACCGACACTTACATGTGGAAGTGAATGCTGGTCCCTTTCAAAAAAGGATGGAAATACATTCCGAATCTTTGAAAGAAGAATGTTAAGAATGGTTTAAGTTCCTGTTAACGATAATAATATATGGAGAATGAGCAATAATGAGCTTTATACGCTCTACGATGAACCAGACATAGTGAAAGTGACAAAAATTGGCAAGACTGAGGTGTGGCTGGGACACCTCTGTAGAATGCAAGAACTGGATCCTTGCAGAAAGTTTACTCAACTTAAACCAGAAGGCACTCGACGTGTAGGAAGACCTGAGTTGAAGTGGCTTGAGTCGGTTGAGGAAGATCTAGAGAAGATGGGCGTGGGGAACCGGAGACGTGAGTAGCAGGACCGAGAACATTGGAGACAATTTTAGAGGAGGCTATGGTTCACCAAGGACAGTAATTCCGGAAAAAGAAGAATACAAAGTCCAAGGATATGAGAGTCACTGGTGCGACATAACACGACAACCTAAGAAAATTTTCTTTTTTTCTTTTGTATGTAGGCGGTAATTGAAAAACTATTGAAGCCAGACTAGTGAAATTTCACAGGGAGAGAGATAACAACCGTATCTTAACCTTAACGACTGTTGTAAGTCAACAATTACAAACATGACTACGACGCGGAACTTCGAAGTAACGCTCAATTAATTTTACTTAGATATGAAATTAGTAGTTAAATAATAAGATTTTCAAAAGCAAATTAACAACACCTACAATACAAACAGATAAGTAGATCAGGAAAACGGGTTGTTATGCTCCGAAATGTTTGTTAAAAACTTTTAGAAATGAAAAAGCAATATGAATACGTGATAGTTTGGACATAGCTGCTAATTTCGACAACAAATGCCACACACGTATAAATTTGTAACTTCAGTTTGTGTCAAAAGGAAATGTGGGCTCATGCTCTGAATGTTTCAATAAGCCTGTGTGCAAATCCGTCCATGTACATATCCCTCTTTGTCTCTCTTATTCAGAATGAGTGAAGGATATTCATGAAACTTGGCAGGAACATAACGACATCTCAGCTGCTTGCAGTTCAACGTCGTACTTTCAGTAATGTCAAAAGGCCGCACCTCTGAACCTGTCCAGCAGATCGACACTGAATACACTAACAACATGCTGGAGTGTGCCTCATGTTCCGGAATACTTTCTTACTCCATTACTTACTCCATAGAGCAGAGTCCTTCTTGAGAAGCCAACCGGTTTTCAGTTAGTCAAGAAATTCCCCCCATTTTATGGAACCCGAAGGTCCATTACCGCATTCACAAGTGCCTGCCACCTGTCCCTACCCATGTCCTAGAATATAAATGAATAATACCGTTGAACTGATGTAGTCAGCCAACTAGTTCCACACTGTGCATATGAAGGTAATACAGTTGTCAGTTTTGTTATACAGGAACATTATTTTATCTGACAAATGTCACTAGTCACTTCGTATCGGCCGGCTTAACCTACGGAACTTCGGCAAATTGTAGGTTAGAAACGATGTGTTTGCGAGCCGAAGGAAAATATGTTCGTCATGGTCTTAACATTTGGTGAGTTACAACCCGCAGTTACTGATATACTCTAGATGAAAACGGGCGGACTTCGACTCATGACAGACTGAAAAACCGGCGATTGTAAGGCAGGCTGCCGTCGCGCGAGTGTCTGAGTGCATTAGTAATGCGAATTATCAGATAAAACAATGCACAGCAGAATTCCACTTATCCGGATCGGCTTAGCCCTTCGGATGAACATTTTCTTACTGAAACGGCACCGCATTTTTATGGCTTAAATTTTTCCCCCAGTTTTAAATACACATAACTAACTGTGTATTGATGTTTTATTTGTACGTAAATAAATATGTAGCCTAAAATAGCCATTTGTAGAAATTATTTTCCACTTAAAACTGCCAGTGTAGCCTATTTTCAAAGAAAAATCCGATTATTCGGATTTTCTCCATATCCAGATGGCCCGCCGTCCCAATTAATCCGGATAAGTGGAGTTTTACTGTACCTCTTTAAGGACAGTTTATCTGACGACTATCATTTGCTACTTCCTTTCGGCTCGTGTGATTGTGCCATGAGTGTACATGTACAGGTCTGGTCTCTTGACTTTGCATAGTTGCAAATTTCTTTTGTTATTTCTGACGGTTTATACTATCTGCAGTGAGGAACAGAATAACACTGTACGCCCCATGATATCGTGTTGTATTTACTCTGCACTAATTGGTTGCACGAACAATGCTTCCGGTCTGACCTTGACCTCTGTCTCTTCCAAAGCACATTGGCTGGGTTTCCTCGACTCCTGTTTCAGAAGGGGAAGGAAAGTCCCAACTTGGGTCACTCGGGCTAGTGCCTACAAAACGCCTTGGCACACAAATCCCGGGTGTCACGTCACAGTGGCTACTAAATGCTATACAATGACGCCTAATATTTGTACGTGATCACTATGAAACTAGCTTCATGTTATCCTGTCGATTTCTTCAAATCTGAGGTGGCTTGTCGATATCTTGAAAATATGTGCACCTTTCACTTAGGAGTCGCGATTCAATTCGGTGCAGGGGTAACAGACGGGCTGTTCTATTTTACTGGCGGAATATGGCGTTCAGCCAGCCAATCCAATGCGGGCTCGTTACCTGGCTTCAGGATGAAGAAGTGTTGACGATTCGATTTCACTCAGAGTTAACGTGCTTTATTTAGTACAGGATCAGCTTCAACTTTACGGATGTCTGAGAATGACTACTGGCATTGTCTGGTGTTTTACCATTAGCAGACATCGGTCAAAACTTACAATGCGATTTTCTAATCTGAACACAGAACTGTAAGGAAGAGGCTGTAAATTTCAGAGTTATTTAAAAAACAAAGTGCTGAAAAAAATTACAATTCACGAAGGACGAAATAAGCGACCAATTTTGGGTATTAGTCCTGTATAACGAGAAACTACATGATTCATAAAAGATGGCGGAAACAATAAAGCATTCAAAATTTTGATGGGGAAACATATTAAGATATGTCCTGCTGCTGAGCAGAGAAGGCATTAGAATAGCATTTAATATGGCTCTTAGAAAGATGGGAGATGTAGGTGGACAAACTAATCTAATAGCAAAGTCCAAAATCATGTTTGATTTTTAATGGCTCTCACCTAATCTAATGAGCAACATTACATTTTACAAAGAGGCATAGGTCTTGTAATATTATTAATACCCAGAAATATTTGTAAGGAATGCAAATAAATATTGAAATTTCACCATTTCGTTTCGTATACAATTTCTTTTACAAATTCGCCTTGAGTTGTTACTGGACCATTAAAACCTAGGCCTGGTACAAAATATGTAACACGTTAAAGACAACTAGTACAAAAGGGGATTAATAAAAAAAAACTCCAGTTGTTGCATACGATTATTTCAAATTTAGAGCAGGAACGTACCAAATACACGTAATAAGGATTTATTTCTTTTGGGACGTAACGCTGCAACAACCTCGTCACCACCCCTCCTCCCCCCCTTCCCAATAAATTGGCTACTTTGTTTTTGTATGTGCCTGTCAGACAAAAAGACAACTAATAAACACATGTACAAAATAAGTTTCATTATTTTATTCCGCTTTATCAATAGAACGTCAAGAATACGGACTCAAAGCTGAAGAATGTTAGCATTTTATTATTTCTGAATTGGCACTATCTGGTATGCGCCCTTAACATACCCGTAAATACTTGAACATACGTGCTGACGTACGAATTAAGATGAGTGTGTTATGCAGTTCCTTACTATTTCGTTACAATGAATGGCGTTTCGACCGTGCAATGGCGAGGGCGGTTACTGGGCGCCACTCGCCGCAGAGAACCGAGTTTAGTTCGAGGCCAGCCATAATTTAACCAACCCCCCAATTACAAATCGTTTCGTCTATCACCGAAGCCACATAAACATATAGACAGATTCATAAAATAGCACACTTTTTTAAAAAGTTACGTTGGGATACAACCTCGTAATTTCGATCTTTAAGGATCTACACATTCCCTTTTACATTTTAATTCACTGCATATTAACCACTAACAAAATCCATGTATCCGGTAAATATATACACCTATAATTTCATAGGTTTATTTCACGATTTCAAATTAGTGACGGAAAACACACTTATACACGTGGTCTACTGAGAGGTCCAACAGGTTGAAGATCGGAGGACGGAGGAACGGAGTGGAATCGTAAGGTAACGTTCTGAAATGTCTCGTGATATCGATCTCAAATTGGGTCAGTCTGACGACGCTCATGCGCCTAACTCCTCTTTTACTTGCTAGTCTCAAACGTGCGGAGAAATTGGGACAAATCCAGAAACTTTGTTTCAGGCTACAGAAGAGCAATGACTTCCGAAATTTAAGGGTGAAGTACTAGAAGGACACATACTTAAATCTTTTAGGGTGCAAGGGATAGGATAAGTCCTTAAAATAATTTCACTCGAAACGTTCAAACAGACGGATGTTAAACAATACGACAGGTGGCATCCTTAGTATTGTGTGAGAATTTAAACGGGGATGTACTCTTAAAATAATGACACGTGAAACGTTAGGGCTCTGACGTTTCAGTAAAACGTTCGCTTTTGAAGTCGCCAGGTAAGGCTTAACATAAAAAAAAAACTTTGATATATTCCAATGTCATATCCGGCACCTATTGTGTTAGTGATAGCGTTACGGTAATGAACTCACTAGTGCACGGTGTGGTTGCTAGGTATATACACAGTGTATCACAAGTTGTAATTTTAAAAATCTCCGTATTCTTTCCACAAGTATCTACGAGTTTAAAATGAATCTAAAAACGAAGAATGATTACTTCCCTACCCAGGGTTATTTGACTGGTTTCTGTAACGGTGACGAAATGTGTTTCCTGTACGGTAGGAAGTCGGTTTGTACAAACTATTTACATTAAAATCAGAATTCAAAGGACTGAGAGAAAATTAAAAGATTTTTCTTGCTAAGATAGGGAGCGCTGGTTAACCGAATGTGACTCAGTGTAGGCACAAACAAGTACTTGTGTCTACAGTTTTCTCGCAGTTTAGGCTTTTGTGACAACAAATACACCTGCAGTACAATATTAACCTTTTGGCGCCGGAATTATTTTTTTAAATTTTAGCACACCCTGTATATAAAATGTGAATAATACAGGAACCAAATACGTTAGAATTATGAAACAAACTGCATTTTGAAGTGAAAAAAA